>Ga0209542_10004168_pt1 | contig 30000 bp, 22 predicted proteins | sample RifCSPhighO2_01_FD_184028 | JGI IMG/M metagenome (GOLD analysis project Ga0209542, IMG submission 184028) | Soil microbial communities from Rifle, Colorado - Rifle CSP2_plank highO2_0.1 (SPAdes) (version 2) | ecosystem: Environmental > Terrestrial > Deep subsurface > Rock core/Sediment ... | reverse complement strand
CCCCCGCCTTGAGGGTAGGCTCATGCTCCTCAACTTCCTCGTCCCGCCAGGCATATTTCTTTTCCGCCGTTTCCGTCCTGGAAAGAGGGAAGAAATTCTGGGCCAGGGTCGTGTTGTACGCGAAAGGCGAAAGCTCCGGGGGGAAGAACTCGCCGTATTTGTAAACGCATCCCCTGGCGTCGGCGTAGGGCATCTTGTCCATCTGCTCCCGGATGGCCGCTGCCATCTTCTCGTATTCCTCCTTAGGATACATCCGGTTCAGGATGACGTGGTCCCCTTTCTTCATGCTCACGCAGCCGAAATGATGATTGCCGCCGGTGGAGAGCGTCGAGTACCGGATGTCGGTCGCGTTCAGGCCCGCCTCCCGGCAGAAAAGGAGCCGGTCCGCATCTCCTCCGACCACCACGCCCTCGTAGGAATTCGAAAAATTTATCCCGAACATCGAGATGTCATAACAATTGTTGTTCGGCCCCCACATCCGGAACACGTACCTGGAATCCTCCGTTTGATACACCTCGATGCCGTCTTTGACGTTCTTGGAGTGGAAGATGTTCGGGCCGGTGCAATTCGTCACGAATTCGTTGTATTCGGATTTCGGCATCTGGGTCTTCCAAAATTCCTCCGTTTTCGCCTGCAGGTCCTTATATGTCCGGTAGGAACCCAGATCGTACTTCGCTATTTCCTTAAAATACTCCTCTTTGCTCAAGGGCTTGTTCCAGGCGTAGTATTTCTTGTTCTTCAAGTTCGCCGAGGCGAAGCAGTTCTGGCAATTCTGACAGTCCCGGCAGAAAAGGCAGTCGATCGATTCGGAGAGCTGGTGCCGGATGCCTATGCAACGGTTGGCCCGGTAGCAATGCATGCAGTCATACAAGGATTGGCTTTGTTCGATGGCGCTACTGTCGAAGATGTTCTGGCTATAGCCGACAAAAAAGCCGCAGGCGGAATCCTCCGTTGATTCGGCGTGAAAGATGAGATAGCAGTTCCGCAGATGGCCGGCATCGTGGCTGTAGGGGCAGGTCTCCTGGGTCATCAGGTCCTGCGACATCCCCAGGAGCGGGACCTCGTGCCACAACTCATCCAATTGCTCGAAGAACGGACGGGAAAAATCGTACTCCCGTCCGTAGTCCCGCGGGTCCCACTTGTCCGACCACCAGCATTTCGCGCAATAAACCTTGTAAGGCGCCTCCGGCGGATAAGTGGAAATATGAAAATTCTTGCAAAGATCGCAGGTCCGTTTATAGAGATTGACCGCGTTCCAGAACAGGAGCCGCCGTCCGAACCGGCAATCGGGACAGAAGGTCGGCGGAGGCACATTGATATGCTCATAGAACCCGAAGTCCGCCGGCTCAATGGTGAACGGCTTCTTGCAGTTCTGGCAGGTCGGAGAGACTGGGCTTGTCGAATGTGTTTTATCGCTGTTCATCTCTTTTATCTTTCGGCTCCCGACCACCGATTCACGCGATCGCGGCGTTGAAACATTTTTCACAGTACACTATCTCCGGACGGTCGGGGGCGTAAGCAGTCCGGATCGCGGTCCCGCATTTCCCGCAGACGCGGTCCCACAGGCGGGGCGGGTTCAATTGGACAAAACGAGAACGATAGCGGCAATCCGGGCAATCCCCCAGCACCGGCAAGCCGAATCTGCGCAGCAAGCCCAATTCCACCGACAGGATCCGGAACGGCTTGCCGCAGGAACCGCAGGCGATCACATCGTTAAGTATGGAATCCGGCACGTCCCGAATACTATCCGGCACATCCGCCACCCGCAGGGTCGGTTTATGCGGATTGGGTTCGGGTTCATGCCAGGCGAAACCCTGCCGTTCCGCCTCGGCTTTGTCCAGCGGAAAGAAATCCGCGGCATAGCTCTCGTTGTAACCGAAGAGCGAGATCTCGTAGGGCAGGAACTCGCCGTACCGGAACACCCTGCCTCTGGGATCCACAAAAGGATTTTTGCCCATATCTTCGATGATCCGCTTTTTCAACGCCCCGTACTCTTCCGGCGAATACTGCTTGTTCAAAATGCAGTGCTGTTTGTTGCGGACGTTGGCGCAGCCGAACAAATGCGAAGAGGAGATGGCGAACATGGAGTATTCCACGTCCCGCACGTTCGGCCAGCACTGGAAAGAGAATTTCACCGTGTCCGCGCCTTCGCCCACGATCATGCACTCATATATCTTTTGGGCATTATTGCCCCAGATCGTGTAATCGTAGGCATCCCTGGTCGGACGCATGGTCAAAAGCTGGCAATACCGGCTATCTTCCGCGCCGACCACCATGTAGCAGTCATGGGCGTTTTTGGACCAGTTCACGTAATCCCCCGAAACATTCACGCTCCTGGCCCCGGAATGGATGTATTTATTGGGCTGGGTCAGCCAGAAGTCATGCGCTTGCTTGCGGGCCTTCGCTAAACCGCTCCTGGCGTCCAAACGCATCTCCGCCAGCTTCTTCTCATATTCCTCTTTGGAATGGGGCTGGTTGAATATATGGTATTTTTTGTTGCGCAGATTGACGCAGCCGAAGCAATCATTGCAACCCCGGCAATTATTGCAGAAGACCAGATTGTTGCTGTCGGTGCAATACTCCGAGAAGAAACATCGGTTGCACCGGGCGGAATTGATCGTGCCGCAGCAAAGCTCCAAGTTGTCCCCGCGGGTGCAGTCCAAACAATCGCGGTAATAACTGATTATCTCGGAATACATTACGTTCTCGCATTCGTCCGCGGTGAATATGAGATAGCAATTTTTGGCGGTCGCGGCGTGGTTGACGTAGTCCGAATTCACCAGGGTGGGATAATTCACCTCCAGGGCCATTTGCGGCGTGGCCTCGTATAGTTCCTTGAGCTGTGCCAGGAACGGCCGCGCAGGATCGTATTCCCGGCCATAGGAGAGCGAATCCCATTTATCGCTCCACCAGCACGGGTTGCAATATACCTTGAGATTCTTGTCCGGCGAGTACATGTTCACGATGCTCTTGCCGCACAGATCGCAATTCCGCTTGTAAAGAGCCCGCTCGTTCATGAAATACAAACGGCGCTGCAGGCGGCATTCCGGGCACCAGGTCGGGGCCGGGACCTGCATTTTTTCATAAAATCCGAAGTCTGCCGGTTCGATGGTGAACGGCTGCTTGCAGTTCCGGCAGTTCCTCGTTTCGGTATTCATTCTTTATGCATTCATTCTCGCACGACTCCCGACTCCCGATTCATGCCACTTCCGCGTTATAGCACTGCTCGCAATACACTATCTCCGGCCTTTCGGGGGCGTAGGAGGTCTCGAATTCGTTCGGGCAACGGCCGGAATGGTTGTGGCCGGATCTGTCACACATACATTGCCTATGCCATAACTTGATAGGATTTCTCTGAGCCAATCGTTCATAGTGCCGGCAGTTGGGACACAGGCGGGGCAAGGGCAGGGTCGAGCGGCGGTAAAATTCCAGCTCTTTGGGTATCACCTTGAAAGCAACCGTGCACTGGTGGTTGCATCTGCCTCCGTGGGCGCAGCCGACGGTCTCTTGAAGGATATCATCCTTGGCGTCCTTGATGTGGTCCGGCAGATCCTCCGGCTTCCTGGTCACGGCGTAATCTTTGGCATCCGGTTCTTTCCAGCGATATCCCCTGTCCAGGGCTTCCGCCTTGGCCAAGGGGAAATATTCCTGGGCAATGGTTTCGTTGTAGGCGAAGGGCGAGAATTCCTGCGGAAAGAACTCGCCGTATTTGTATGTCCTGCCCTTCTCGTCCGCATAGGGCATGGCGTTCATGTGCTCGATTATCTTGGGCACCAACGCTTCGTATTCTTCCTTGGTATATTGCTTGTTCAAGATGCAGTACTGTTTGTTCCTAAGACCCACGCAGCCGAAAAGATGGGAAGAAGAATGGCAGTAATCCGTATACCAGCCGTCGGTCATCCCGCCGAAGGAATTGGAAGCGAACGCCAAAAGATTGCTGTTCTCCGCCCCGCCGGAAACGGACTCGTAGATAAGCTCGGTATTCCGTCCGATGTTCGTGATATCCATGGAATCCTTGGCCTTGAGGCAACGCACCGCAAAGCGCACGTTTTCCATGTCGAACGCGTTAAAGGAGTCATGGACGTTCTTGCAGTTCTCCAGGTCGTTTCCCGTGGTCGCCGTACTAGCGGTGATCTGCGCATATTTGTTCAAGGACTTGCGCACAAGCTCCCGGAATTCCGAGGTAAGTCCCTGTAGGACGTTCCAGCTTCCCTGGTCCACTTCTTTCAGTTTGGCAAGATATTCTTCCCGGGTATGGGGTTGATTCCGGAAATAGTACTCTTTGTTCCTTAAATTCGAGGACATGAAACAGTTCGTGCAATTGACGCAATCATAGGTGAAGGCGGAATCCATACAGTTCCGGGAATAAACCGCGTATCTGCAGTTGAAATCCTTGGACGGCTTCACGCATTGATAACAATTCTCGGAATCGTGCACGTCCAAGCTATCGAAAATGCGGAAGGCGTTGTCCACGTTCTTGGAATAATAAATGTCTTCCGCCTGGATCACGGAATACGACAGATAAACCTCTTTTTCGTCGCGGACGAAGTTGGCGAAATCGGAATTCTGCACGTTCACCTGCCAGAGATTCATCCGCGGCACCCTCTCGTCCAGGTCTTTGAACTGCTCTAAGAATGGCCGGGTCGTGTCGAGTTCCCGCCCGAATGAAAGCGGGTCCCACTTGTCCGACCACCAGCAATCCCGGCAGTACACCGGATACTTCCTGTCCCCGGAATACATGGACAGGATATTCTTGCCGCACAGTCCGCATTTATCCCGGTACAAACCGCGCTCGTTCCGCCAGATCATCCTGCGGAGCATCCGGCAGTCCGGGCACCAGGTCGGCGGCGGGACCTGCATGCGCTCGTAGAACGCGAAGTCATCCGGTTCGATCACGAACGGGTTCTTGCAGTTCTGGCAATTGCGAGTTTCTTGGTTCATATGGTTTCGAGTTGATAGCAGGTCTCGCAATACACGATCTCGGGGCGGTCGGGGGCGTAGGAAGTTCGAATGTGCTTACCGCACCTGGCGCACGTCCGATCGAAAAACTTGAACGGCCCCCGCTTTTCGATCCTCGCCGTATGACGGCAATTGAAACACTTGCGCGGGATCGGCAGATTCATCCGGACATAAAACGAAAGCTCGGTCGGAGCGATCTTGTAATTCTTTTCGCACTCGATGCACGCCAAGACCTCGTTCGTGATCGAATCCGGAACCTGCTTGATGTGATCCGGGATCTCATCCGGCCTGAGGGTCTCCTTGCCCCGGGTTTCAAATATGTCATCCTGCCAACCGAATCCCATGGAAAGGGACTCTTCTTTGGCGAGCGGGAGATTGTCTTGGCCGATGCTTTCATTGTACGCGCATAGACCGAGTTCGGGAGGAAAGAACATCCCGTATTCCCCCGAAGACTTCAACTCCGCGACTATTTTTTCAACGATCGAAGCGTACTCTCTTTCATCGTATTTCTTGTTCAGGATGCAATGCTCCCCGCTCCGCAAGCCGTCGCAACCGAAGCAAAAACCGCTGTTCCTCAATGCGAAAGAATACATGGCGTCGTGGCATTGGGTCAGATTGGCCGATCCGATGACCCGGTTGGAATATCCCACCGCGACGGTTTCAAGCAATAGTTCGGAGCCCCAGCCGAACGCCATCGCATCGTAGGAATCTTTGACGTCCTTATTGAAGTGGCAGAATTTGCAATTTTCCGATCCCGCGACCTCGAAGCAATATTTCAAATTCTTGGATTGGAAAAGATAATTCCCCTCGGATTGGACCGCTTTCAGATTGTTGTTTTCCCGCCGCGGAAAACGCAGGGAGAATTCATCGAATTTCTTCGCATACTCCCGGATTTTCTCATAACTGCCCATTATCTCCCCGACCCTCTTTTCATACTCCTCTTTCGTAAGCTGCTCGTTGAAGAAACAATTGGTTTTGTTACGGAGATTCACGCAGCCGAAGCAATCCGTGCAGCCGCTGGAATTGAGCATGAAAACGCAGTTCAGGCAGCTCACGCAGTTCTGGCCGAACAGGACGCCCGAGGATTGCTGGCAATTCACCGTTTCATAGCAATTCTCAAGCGAAGAACCGAAATAGGCGTCCTGGGTGTTCTTGCAACCCTTGAGGCCTCGGGAATACGCGACATCCTCGGAATCCCCGGTATTGAAAACGAGGTATGCGTTCTTGTTCGGGCCGGCATAATTCGTGTACTCGCTGTTCGCGTTCGATTTGCCGCCGTTCACATACAAGGCCTGTTTCGGCACCTTGCGCATCAGTTCCTGGAATTGAGCGAAAAACGGCCTGGCGGGATCATACGCCTGTCCGTATGAAAATGGATCCCAGGCGTCCGAGTCATAACAATCCAGGCAATAGATCACGAAATCAGATCTGGGATTATAAAAAGAAATGGTGTCTTTGTGGCAAGCGCTGCATTTCCGCCTGTACAGAACGCGTTCGTTCCGAAAGAGAGAACGCCTTCGGAACCGGCACTCCGGGCACCAGGTCGGCGGCGGTACCTGCATCTTTTGATAGAAGCCGAAGTCCTCCGGTTCGATCACGAACGGTTTTTTGCAGTTCTGGCAATTGCGGGTTTCTGCGTTCATTTCTTTTTATCCGACTCCCGATTCATGCAACCTCGGCGTTATAGCACTCTTCGCAATAGACCTTTTCGGGGCGGTCGGGGGCGTAGGGGGTCTGAAACCTAACCGGACAATTTTGGCCGCTATGTTGACCATGATCCTTCTTGCACATGCACTGCCTATCGAAAATCTTTCTGGGCAAGCGCGTATTGACACGACGCGCATGGCGGCAATTAGGACATTCCCGAGGAATCGGAATGTTCTCCTGGCGATAAAAATCCAATTCTTGTTGGATCACATTGAAATTCTTCTGGCATCGGCTGCACACTAGAATATCCCTTATCACCGAGTCTTTCACGTCCCGGATATTATCCGGCATGGAACTCAAGCTGATGGTTTCCCTGCCATAAGTTCCCGGCACCTCCGCTTCCCATTTCCAATTCTTTTCACGAACCTGTGCCTCGGTTAAGGGCATATAGGTCATTCCGGTCGTCTCGTTATAGCCAAAGGGCGACAAGGCGGGCGGGAAAAATTCGCCGTATTCCTTAGTTTTCTTCATATGCGCGATCATCCTGCCCCTCAATTCAAGATATTCCTTTTCTCCGTATCGCTTATTGAAGATGGCGTAGTTGCTCTGCCTCACGCCCACGCAACCAAAGAGATCATTATTATTATGGCAGCTATCGCAATATTGCAGATGGGAATTATCGTAGCTCAGGTGGGAAAATTGTATGTCATAACCGTGCGTCAGGGCATGTCCTTCGTAGATCAGCTCGGAATTGAACCCAAAGTGATAAGAATCCATGGCGTTTTTCGCTCCCGCGATGACAATGACATATTTGGAATCTTCGCCATCGCCTTCAAAGAGATGTTGGACATTTTTAGAGTTGTAAATCATGTTGCCCGTTGCATTCACAGATTTTTCGATTACGGCGAATCGGTGCAGGGCTTCCTCCCTCATCATATCCAATAGACCCTGGTATAGTTTCTGCCGCACGGCAAAAGAGCCGAGGTCGAACTCCCGTATTTTCTTTTCATACTCCTCCTTCGTGCACGGTTGATTATTAAAATAATATTGCTTGTTCCTTAAGTTCCAGGAAAGGAAACAGTTTGAACAATTCCGGCAATCATAACAGTAAAGGCAATCAAGACAGTCCCGGAGAAGAACCCCATATTGGCAGCGATAACTTCTTTCCGTATCCAGGCATTCGTATAGCAGTTCTCCTCCCTCAGTCAGGAATATGCAGTCCACGCAGTTCTTCGCGTTCTTCCATATATTGTGGCCATATAGGATATTTTCGGAATGAAAGGTGCTCACGCAGAGATAGCAATCTTTATTATCATGAGAGTGATTGGTATATTCCGAATTCACGCTGTTTTTCGTCAGAAGAGCTATGCGGGGAACCTCCAGTTGCAACTCCTTGAACTGGTCGAAGAAGGGCCGGGAGAAATCAAATTCCATGCCATAATCGAACGCCGACCACTTATCCGACCACCAGCAAGGCGGGCAATAAACCTTGTAGGGTTTATTGGGAGAATAGATAGTTACCGTACTTTTTCCGCAAAAATCGCATTTCCGCCGATAAAGGATCCTCTCATTCCGCCACGCATATCTCCGCAGCTGCCGGCACTCCGGGCACCAGGTGGGCGACGGGACCTTTAGTTTTTCGTAGAACGCGAAATCGTCCGGTTCGATCGTGAACGGTTTCTGGCAATTCTGGCAGGTCGGAGACACTAAGCCTGTCGAATGTGTTTTGGTCTCGGCGTTCATATCATTTCCGCCTGGTAGCAGGCCTCACAATATATCTTATATTCCCCCTGTCCCTCCGGCGAATAGGAAGTCTCGAATTCCGCCCCGCAACGCGCGCATTTGCCCGGCCAAAGCGAACGGGGATTGCGCAGGCTCATGCGGCGGGCATGGCGGCAATTGAAGCATTCGCTGGGCAGAGACAGACTCATCCGCTTGTAGAAAGTTATTTCCTGAGGTATCAGGCGGTAATTGTGTCCGCATTTATCGCACTTCAAGACTTCTTTCAGAAGTTCTTCGGTGAATAACTGGGGGTCCTGGGGCAGTTCCTTGAATGTCTTGGTTTCCTGCCCGCTCGTAGCCGGAACATTCTCGGCCCACCCCAACCCCTGCGACAAGGCCTGCTCCTTGGAGAGCGGGGAATATTCCTGGGCGATGGCTTCGTTATAGGCGAAAGGCGAAAGAGAAACGGGGAAAAAATCGCCCCATTCCCCTGTTTTTCGCATGTGTTCGATCACCCTCTCCTTGAGCGCGAGATAATCCTCCTTGGTGTACTGCTTGTTCAGGATGCAGTAGTTCTTGCTCCGCAGGCCGCTGCAGCCGAAAAGATCGCCTGAACCGTAGCAGTTGTCGGAATAATAAATATCGTGGGAATCCACGCAGAAATGGGAGAAAAATATGTTCTTCCCGCCGCAGGTCAGTATCTGATATCCCAGTTCCGAATTGGTACCCAAGAATGAACCGTCCCGGACGTCCTTGAGTTCTTTGCCGGTGAAAACGTACTTGGCGTCTTCGCCCTGTTTTATGTCAAAGGAGTAATGGACGTTCTTGGAATTATATATGTGATTTCCGGAAACATTGCTGTTCTGGCTCCCGAAAAAGAACCTCTGGGGTAATTGTCTCCGAAGCTCTCTCTGCTTTTCCAAGATGAACGGGACGGTCTTGGGATCGCTTAGGGGGTGCTCCATCAAGAACCGCTCATGCTCTTCCTTGCTCACGGGTTGATTGAAGATATGGTGGCTCTTTTGCCGCAGGCCCACGCACCCTATGCAATTCTGGCAGCCCCGGCAGTCGAAAAGCCCTATCCCGTCGGAGCAATCCTCGCATTCCTGGGAATAAATCAGGCGATAGGAGCCGAGAACATCCACGCATTCGTAACACAGCTCCGATTCGTAGACGTACAGGTTATCCACGGAATCCTTGGATTTCCAGACGATATGCCCGTAAGCGCATTCCTCGTCCTCCACGCAACCGAACACCAGATAACAATTTTTGCTGCCATAGGTGAAATTGGAATACTCGCAGTTCTCGCTTTTGATGTTGGTCAGCGCGATCCGCGGGACCTTTTTCATCAGCTCCTGGAATTGTTCGAAGAAAGGACGATTGAAATCGAAGTCCTGGCCGAAGCCCAGCGGGTCCCAATCGTCGCTCCACCACTCGTCCCGTTCATATATCTTGTACGGAGAATTCGGGGAATACATGGAAACGATCGATTTACCCGACCGGTCGGAAGGCCGCTTGTATAGGGTCTTGAAGTTCCGAAACAACAAACGCCTCGTCTGGCGGCATTGCGGACAGAACGTCGGCGGCGGCACCTTTATCTTTTCGTAGAACGCAAAATCATCCGGCTCGATAGTGAACGGCTTCTTGCAGTTCTGACAGTTGCGGGTTTCTGCGTTCATCTTTTTTATCCGACTCCCGACTCTCGATTCATACCACTTCCGCGTTATAGCACTGCTCGCAATAGACCGTTTCGGGGCGGTCGGGAGCGTAGCTTGTCTCGAACTTGTTGGGACATCTCCCCTCTCCGTGGAAGTGGGCGCTGGTATTCGGGTATCTGCCCGTCTTGCCTTCGCACATGCATTCCCGGGACCAGAGGCGGATGGGATTCCGCTGGGCCAGGCGTTCGTAGTGGCGGCAGTTGGGACAGAGGCGGGGCAGGGGCAGGGTCATGCGCCGGTAGAACTGCAATTCCGCAGGGATCAATTTGAAAGCGCCGGTACACTGGTGGTTGCATTCCCCGCGGTGAGAACATTCGATGGTTTCCTGAAGCATGGAGTCGTCCGCATCTTTGATATGATCGGGCAGATCCCGGGCTGTTTTGGTTATCTGATACTGCCTGGCTTCCGGCTCTCTCCAGCTGAACCCCCTGGACTCCGCCTCGCCCCGGGCCAAGGGATAGTATTCCTGCGCGATGGTCTCGTTGTAGGCGAAGGGTGAGAGTTCCGGGGGGAAGAACTCTCCATATTTGTATGCCCTGCCTTTTTTATCCGCATAGGGCATGGCGTTCATATGCTCGATTATCTTCGGCACCAGGGCTTCGTATTCCTCCTTGGTATATTGCCTGTTCAAAATACAATATTGCTTGTTCCGGAGGCCGATGCAGCCAAAGAGATTCTGGGAGCCGTGCGAGGCGTAAGAGTACTGCACGTTATGTCCGCCCCAGACGAATATGTCGAACAGGAATTTAGTGCCGTTCGCGCCGGTATCCACCGATTCATACAGCAGTTCCGTGGTTTCCCCCACTCCGTAGCCGTCATAAGAGTCGGTCAGTCTCACTCCCCCGTGGGTCACGAACGCGCAATCCTTGACGTCATTGCTGAAATCAAAGCAGTTCTTGCAATTGCTGACATTGGCCAGGTTATCTCCGGTACAATTATCAACCTTGGTAAAATTAGCGAATTTCCTCAGGGAATTTCTTTTCAGGTCCCCGAACTTGGCCATCGCATCCCCCAGGGCTCGATAGCTACCCAGGTCCAATTCCCTGATCTTTTTCTCGTAATCTTCCTTGGTATAAGGTTGGTTGAAGATGTGATAGGACTTGCTCCTCAGATTGGAACAGCCGAAGCAGTTGCTGCAGCCCCGGCATTGGAACAAAAAGGCCGAGTCCGTGCAACTCTCGCAATCCTGGCAGAAATAGGAGTTGTACATCTTGGAAGAATTGATGACCTCGTAGCACAGCTCGGAGTTCGTAAGATTCAGGGAGTCCATGGCGTCTTTGCAGAATATGGCTTTCGCCAGACACAAGAGACGTTCGCCGCCCCATACCGCATGCGCCAAATAGCAGTCCTTTATCTCCCCGGAGTGGTTGCAATAATCGCTGTTGGTCGCCCGAGAGGTGAACATCGCCGGCATGGGCACTCTTTCCAGCAGTTCCCGGTACTGCTTGAAGAACGGGCGGCTGAAATCGTAGTCTGCTCCGAACGAAAGCGGATCCCAATTATCCGACCACCACATATCCCGGTCGTAAACATTCACTCCGCTCCCGAGAGAAAAACAAGAGATGACATTTTTGCCGTCCAAAGAATCCCGGTGGTAAAGGAGCCTTTCGTTCCGCCAGGTCATCCTGCGCATGGAACGGCACTCCGGGCACCAGGTCGGCGGCGGGACCTGCATCTTCTCATAGAAACCAAAGTCGTCCAGTTCGATCACGAACGGCCGCTTGCAGTTCTGGCAATTGCGAGTTTCTGTGTTCATTTCTTTTTATCCGACTCCCGATTCATGCGGTTTCGGCCTGGTAGCACTGTTCGCAGTACACGGTCTCCAGGCGGTCCGATGCGTACGGAGTCTCAAACGTGTTCGGGCACTTTTCCTCTCCGTGAAAATGCTTGGTCTGGTTCGCATATTTCCCGCCGCTTCCCTCGCAATCGCACTGCCTGTGGTAAAGGACCTTGGGCAAAAGCTTCCGGATGCGGTCCCTTTGGCGCTGCTCCGGTGCGCGGCGCGGCAAAGGCAGCTGCAGGCGCCGGTAAAATTGAAGTTCCATGGGAATTATCCGATACGGACGCCCGGACACTTCGCATTTGAGGGTTTGGCTTAAAATGTCGTCTTTCACCTCCCGGATGTCATCGGGCACCGGAAGATCAGGAATGGCTTCGTGGGCATCCTCCGTCTCCTTCCACGTGAAACCCTGCGCCTCCGCCTGCTCCCGGGTCAGCGGGTAATAATCCTGCGCGCCGGTCTCGTTGTACACGTAGAGCGATATCTCAGAGGGGAAAAATTCACCGTAGCGGTATTCCCTGCCCAAGCGGTCCTTGTAGGGCATCTCGGACATGTGCCGGATTATCTTTTCCTTAAGTTCTGCGTATTCTTCCTTGGAATACTGCTTGTTTAAAATGCAGTATTCCCCCTTGCTCAAATTCACGCAGGCGAAACAGTTGTTGCTGGTCACGGTCCCGTAGCAATATTCCAAATTCACCGAAGCGGGCGCTCCGGTGCCGCTCACAATGCTATAGGTGCAGAATTTCGAGCCGTTGATGCCCATAGCATGGGCGCTCTCATACGCGAGTTCCGACCAACCCACGGCGGTGATATCCCAGCAGTCCTTAAGATCCGCGGCGATGTAGATATGCTTGGTGTCTTCCAGCTTCTCCGAAAGCCAGCAGTCCTTGGAATTTTTGGATTCGGACAGGATGTCCCCGGTCACGTCCTTGCATTTGTAAATGGCTGCGAACCGCCGCGGCACGGAAAGCCAAACTTTCTCGGCCTCCGTCCGGAGCCGTTTCAGATTCGGGTGCGTCAACGGGTTCTCCGCCAGGAACCTCTCGTATTCCTCCTTGGTGTGGGGTCGGTTCCAGATATAATAGCGTTTGTTCCGCAGGCCGGCGCAGCCGAAGCAGTCGGAACAGTTGTGGCAATCCACGCAGAGCGTCGTGTTGCGGCAATCCGTGCAATCCCGGGAGAACAGCGCTTGATAGCAGTTCTCGCAGTTTATGGACTCGTAGCAGAGCTCGCTGCCCAAAAGCCAGTAATTATCGAAAGAGTCCTTGCCGCGGAGCTCGAAAATATTGTAGGCGGAATCCTCGTTGAAATGGCCGCCGAAGTTCAGATAGCAGTTCTTGTCGTCCGTTTCCTGGTTCACCCAGTCGCTATTCACCGTGTTCGAGGTTATGAGCGCAACTTGCGGAATCGAATATAGCAATTCCTTGAACTGCTCGAAGAACGGACGGGAGAAATCGTAATTCTTGCCGAAGGACTTCGGGTCCCACTTGTCCGACCACCAGCACTCCCGGCAATACACCGGATAGGGCTTGTCCGGCGAGAACCGCGCGATGATATTTTTTCCGCAAAGATCGCATTTCCGGCGGTAAAGCGAGCGCTCGTTGCGGAAGGTCATCCGCCGTTGGTCGCGGCAGCGGGGACAGAATGTCGGAGGCGGCACCTGGATGCGCTCATAGAAACCAAAGTCGTCCAGTTCGATCACGAACGGTTTCTTGCAGTTTTGGCAATCGCGAGTTTCTGTGTTCATTTCTTTTTATCCGACTCCCGATTCATGCTACTTCCGCTTGGTAGCACTGTTCGCAGCTCCGACGCTTCAGTCGGAGCGCCAACCAAGGCGTCGGCGTACACGCGCGAATCATGCTACTTCGGATTGATAGCATGATTCGCAATAAATTATCTCCGGCCTTTCGGGGGCATAAGTCGTTTCGAATTTGTTGGGACACCTACCTTCTCCGTGGAAATGCTGCACCAGATTGGCGTGAATCCCGTTCGTGGAATTTTTCCCTGCGCAGGCGCAGGAACGCTGATAAAATTGCGGTGTGTTGCGATGAGCTAGTCGGCCGTAATGGCGGCAATTGGGGCAAAGCTCCGGCAGGGGCAGATCGAACTTCTTGAGGAACTCCAGCTCCTGGGGAACGATGCGGAAAGCAACGGTGCATTCCTCCTTACAGGAGCCGCGATGGGCGCAGGCGATGACATCCTTGAGCAGACCATCCGCATCCTTCGCCCGATCCGGCAGATCGTTGACCTCCTTGGTTATCGCGTAATTCCGTTGCGGCTCTTCGTGCCAACTCAAACCTTCCCGCTCGGCTTCTGTCCGGGTCTTCGGAAATGTCTCATGCGCCTCGGTGATATTATACGGGAACGGCGAGAACTCGGCCGGGAAAAACTCGCCGTAGCGGTAAACCCTGCCCAGTCGGTCCGTGTACGGCATGTCCTTCATATGTTGGATTATCCGGGGCACCAACCTTTCGTATTCTTCCTTGGTATATTGTTTGTTCAGGATGCAATATTGTTTCTTCATGGCGCTCACGCAGCCGAAGCAGTCCATCGCCCCATGGGAGAAGATGGAGTACTCCACGTTCTTGGCGCCGCCGAAGCAGTTCCAGCAGAATTTGAGGTTATATGTCTGGTCGCCGCACACCAGGCACTCGTAGATCAACTCCGATCCCTTGCCCCAGTTCGAATAGTCATAGCAATCCTTGACCGGTCCGGACAAAAGGTTCAGGCAATATTTGCAGTCCTCCATCCCCTTCGCCCGATAGCAGTACTGGGCGTTCTTGGAGTTATAGATGTAATCGCCGCTCACGTTGGAATTCTGCAGCCCGTGCATGAACTTCACCGGAAAGCGCAGCCAGAAAGCGTACGCTTCCTTTTGCAACTCGCGGAACGCCCGGCGGGAACCCGGGTCCAATTCCTTCAATTTGGCGGCATATTCCTCCTTCGCATACGGCACGTTGAAGATGCAATAGGATTTGTTCCGCAAACCCACGCAGCCGACGCAGTTGGAACAGCCCGCGCAGTCCTTGGACAGGATCACGTCGTGGCAATCCTCGCAATTCGCCGAGAAAGAGACTTTATAACAGCGGGTGCAGTTCACGTTCCCGTAGCCGAATTCGCACTGGTCTGTCATGTGGCTGTCCATGCAGAATTTGGACCCGTTGTCCCAGATCACATAGGCGCTGTCCTCGGTGTGAGAGGCCGCCCGGGTAAAATAACAGTTCTTAATATAGGAAGCGTTGGTGCAGTATTCGCAGTTGACTATGCTCTGAACGGAGTGTGCCGCCAAAGGCACATCGCGCAGAAGGTCTCGGATCTGCTCCAGGAACGGCCGGGACCAGTCAATCTCCCGTCCGTATGACAAGGGGTCCCAGGCGTCCGAGATCCAATAATCCTTGTCGTAGATCTTCACCGGCGCGGACGGTGGGAAGGCGGAAAATATTTCCTCGCCGGTGCGGGCGTCCGGCCGCTTAAAAAGATGCCAGGTATTCCGCCAGCTCATCCGCCGGATCATCCGGCACTCCGGACACCAGGTCGGCGGCGGGACCTGCATCTTCTCGTAGAAACCGAAATCCTCCGGTTCGATAGCGAAGGACTTCTTGCAGTTCTGGCATTGCCGTTCCTCCTTGATCATTAATGATTCACATCTTTCATTTTCTCGCCGCTATACTTAAGTAAAGCGCGGATAATTTTGATTATAGAAATCTTAGAAATCAAATTTGCGTTAAACGATCTCCGCTTGGTAGCACTGCTCGCAACCCCGACGCTTCAGTCGGAGTGCTGACCAAGGCGTCGGCGTACACGCGCGAATCATGCTACTTCGGATTGGTAGCATGATTCGCAATAAATTGTCTCCGGCCTTTCGGGGGCATAGGTCGTTTGGAACTCGTTCGGGCAGGGCGAATCCCCGTGAAAATGCGCGGCCGTGTTCCGGTACGTTCCTTGTCCGCTTTGGCACTGGCATTTTCTGCTCCACAGTTTCATCGGATTCCGCTGGGCGAGGCGCGCGTGGTGTCTGCAGTTCGGGCAAAGCTGCGGCAGAGGCAGATCGAACTGCCGGTAGAACGCGAGTTCCGCCGGGATTATCTTGAACGCGGTGCTGCAGCCATGCTTGCAGGCCCCGCCGTGCGCGCAGGCGATCACCTCGTTAAGAATAGAGTCCGGGACGTCCTGGATGGAATCCGGCAGGTCCTCCGCGATCTTGGTCGGCTGATATGCCTTCTCCTTCGGGTCCTGCCAGGGATAGCCCTCCCCCGCGGCCTGCTCCTTGGTCAACGGAAAATATTCCTGCGCGATGGTGTCGTTGTAGAAGAACGGGGAAATCTCCACCGGGAAGTAATCCCCGTACCGGTACTCCCGGCCCTTCGCATCCAGATAAGGCATCGCGTTCATGTGCTCTATGATCTTCGGCACCAAGGCCTCGTACTCCTCCTTCGTATATTGCTTGTTCAGGATGCAGTACTGTTTGCTCCGGACGGAAACGCAGCCGAACAGGTTTTGGGAGCTGTGGCAGTTGAACCCGTACCGGACGCCGTTCGAATACCAGACGATGGTGCCGAACGCGCAGTTGCCGTTGTTCACCCCGATACTCACGCCCTCGTACACCATTTCCGACTTGCCGCCCGTGCCCGGGCCAGTGTCGTAGGAATCCTTGAGGCCGTAGGTCCCCCAGTTGGAATACTTCACGTTCTCCGCCTCCCCCGCCAAGTCGAAGCAGTAATGGCAGTCTCGGGAATTCTCGATGTTATCCCCCACCACGTTCTCGGAGCGGTAGATGTTCGCGTAGCGGTGGATGGCCCCCAAGCGCAGTTCCTCCAGCTTTTCGCGCAGCCGGTCGAGGCCCTCACGCGTGTCGAGCCGAAGTTCGGCGATCCTATTTTTATATTCTTCTTTAGAATATTGCCGGTTGAAGATGCAGTAGCTTTTGTTCCGCAGGCCGGTGCAGGCAATGCAATCCGAACAGTTCGCGCAGTCATACAGGAAATAGGAATTGCTGCAGCCCTCCGAATTCCGGCTGAAGAACAGACGGTTGGAGTCCTTGCAGTAGACGTTCTCATACCCGTATTCCGTTTTGTGGCAGACGTAGGAATCCGCCGTGTTCTTGCAGTAAGATATCCGGTTGCTGTAGATGGAATCCTCGTTGTTCCAGCCGGCGGTGACCAGGTAGCAATTCTTATGCTCGACCGTGAGATTGCAGTACTGGGAGTTCACCGACTTGCTGTCGAAAAGCGCGATGAGCGGGGTCTCCTCCAAAAGCTCCTTGAACTGCTGGAAAAAGGGTTTGTTGAAATCGTAGCTGCGGCCGTGGGACAGCGGATCCCATTTGTCCGACCACCAGAAATCCAGGTCGTAGACGCGCAGGCGCCGGTCCGGGGAATAAATGGAAATTATGTCCTCCGTATGCCCGGGGGCGTCGCATTTGCGGCGGTGGAAGGTCCGCTCGTTCCGCTCCGCCAGGCGCCTTTGCAGGCGGCATTCCGGGCACCAGGTGGGCGGCGGAACCTGCATCTTTTGATAGAAGCCGAAGTCCTCCGGCTCGATGCGGAATTCAGCCTGGCAATTGGCGCAAATTCGGACCTCCCCAGTTATAGCGGACGTTTCGGGGGCCACGGTTATATGGCCCTAATCCTACCGAAGTCCGGCCTGCGGGTCAAAGAATCAGCGGCGCGGACGGAGCAGGAAATACAAGCCCAGAACCAGGATGAGCGAGGGCCAGATGACCCGCCAGGGAATGATCACCCGGAAAACCTGGTCCGCGAAAATGAAGACGGCGATGAGTATGAGCGCGGCGCCCAAAAAAGTCTGAAAACGCCCGCGGTTCACCCGGGCCGGCTCCGGAGATCCCGGAGCGGATCCCTTCGGCTTTTCCGCGGATTCCCGGACCGCCTGAAATCCTTCCTTCACCGCGTTCACGGCGCGTTCCGCATCGTCCCCCGCCGCCGGCCGGGGACCCTCGCCGGGTTTTTCCTGGACCACCAGGGCAAGGATGATGTAGCCCAGGACGCCGATGCCGTTCAAGAGCCCCAGGACCACGAAACCGACCCGCATTAGCACGGGATCCACCGCGAAATACTCCGCAAGTCCGCCGCACACGCCGGCCAAGACCCGCTCCTCCCGCGACCGGTACAAACGCTTGGTTTGATATTCCATACGGGTATTATACGAAATTCCGGCCGAGATCACGGCCGGACCTCGCAACCGCCGTAAACCGCGGTCCAGCCGATGCCCTAGATGGGTCTACCGCCGATGTTCTCACACTTTTCCTCGTCCAAGCCCCGCGGGTCGAAGTACTCCAGGAAATAACCGCCGTTCGCGGGACAGACATCGCCGAAACAGACATAGACCCGCACCACCGGCCGCCAGTTATAAAAACCGACGAACCGGATGTAATTCTGCCAATCAGCCGCTTCCCGCTGTGAGCTCATCTCTTCCGCTTTCCGGAGCTCCGCCTCCACTTCCTGCGACGTGAGGGTGAAGAAATATGCCGCCGCGCCGAGAAGGACCGCAAGGACCAGGAACCCGTAGGCCAGTTTGCGCTTCATATGCCTAATTATACGGCCGGGCGGGAATAATCAAACCGGGGCCATTTCCCTGCGCTTTACTTAAATATAACGGTGGAAATAAGACGGGGCCCAACAAAGGAGCGAGTCTTCTCACGAGTAGTTCCAGCTGTTTGAAAACAGGGCGGATTTATGATAAATAAGAATGGCGCAGCACCCTTAGCTCAGTGGCAGAGCGCGCCGTTCACATCGGCGAGGCCGTAGGTCCGATCCCTACAGGGTGCACAATCAAAAAACCGCCATAACGGCGGTTTTTTGTGAACCGAGGAATTCTACTGTATCTCCGCCACTGCGCCGGCCGCCTCGAGTTTGGTCTTTATCTCTTCGGCCTCTTCCTTTTTGAGGCCCTCCTTGACCACCTTGGGCGCGCCGTCCACCAGGTCCTTGGCCTCCTTGAGGCCCAGGGCGGTGACTTCGCGGACCACCTTGATGACGTTTATCTTCTGCTCGCCGCCGGACTTGAGCATGATGTTCCAAGAGGTCTTCTCCTCCACCGCAGCTCCGCCGCCGTTCCCGCCGGCCATGACCGGGGCCGCCGCGGAAATGCCGAACTTCTCCTCGAGCGCCTTCACGAGCTCCGCGAGTTCCACGGAGGTCAAGCCCTCGATCTTCGCGATTATATCGTTGAATTTTTCGTTGCTCATTTCATTCGCACGCGATACTAATCTGCAAATACATCCGAATCTGCGAATAGATCATTCGCGGCATTCGCATCGCGTTATTTTTTTTCGACCTTAGGTTGTTTGCTTGGACTTTTGGTCCAACACGTACAGGAAGGAACGGATGGGGGCCGCAAGCATGTACAAGAGCTGGCCCAGGAGCGCTTCCCTCGGAGGCAGGCCGCCGATGAACACGATCCTTTCCGCCGGGACGAATTCCTTGGTCTGGATATCGAACCCGCCCAGTATCTTCACTCCCTCTATTTTCTTCTCCTTTTCGAGTCCGGCGAAGAAGCGATACACCGAGCCGGCCGCCGCCTCAAGCGAGGAGGCGAACACCGCGCCCGTGGGGACCTTGAAGTCCCCGCCCTGGAGCTCCATCCCCTTTTCCTTGAGAAGCAGTCCCAGCAGGCGTTTCTTGATGACCAGGAAGGGGTTCGCCGCGCCCTTAAGTTCCTTGCGGAGATTCCGCAGGTCCGCGGTCTTCACCTTGGAGAAATCCACCAGAAGCACGGCCTCGCTCTTCAGGAGCAGTCCGCGCGCTTTGTCCAATTCCACCTGTTTTTGATTACGAGATTTCATCTCGATAACGCAATCCGAATCTACGAATACATCCGAATCTGCGAATAGGTCATTCGCGGCATTCGCATGGTATTCGCATCATTCGCATCGCGGTTATTACGACCTTTGCCAATTCCGTCTGAATTTCCAAGCGAATGCGCAGGAAATTAAGCTACGGAATTGAGCACCCCGCCGCAGGCGTGGGTAGCCCGTTCCTCAAACAATAAATCGCCCGTTCGGGCGACAAAAGCAGTAAAATCACTGCTTCCTCGAAGGGTCTTATGCCGTTTGGTCGGCTGCCCTTTGTCTTCGGAACGTGAGGGTAGGATAATAAAATTTCTGCACCATGTCAATTCCCAAAATGATTAGCGGGCAGACACGATGTTCTGTGCCTGCCCGCCGCTCACTACTCCTTGTACCCGATGATGTCCACCGGCTCGTCCGGGACGATCTCCGGCTTCTCGGGGTACACGCCGAGGGCACGGTAGATGGAGAGCGGGAGGTCCTGGGAGAGGTAGTACGTCCCCGTCTCATCCTCGTTCCAGTCTTCCCCGTCGGAATCGAACGGTGCGCGCCGGATACCGTTGTACCAGATCGCCATATCCAGTTCGATCTCGACCGTGTACGTCCCGTACTCCTCGTCCAGTCGTGACGAGATGATGCGCACGCACTCGTCTGTCGTCACCCCTCCCCTACCGGTCTTCACCTGCACTTCGCGGAAGGCGGTCCTCCGAATCTTCGCGACCGCTTCATGCAGTGAGGGAATGCTGCTCGCGGGGATTCCCATGATCTTGATGATCTGGAACATCCGCGAAGGGGGCCTGAACCCGATGATGTTTGACATACTGACCTCCAGTCTCGAGCACTGCTCGTACGTTGCACTGCAACGCTTTTTTTATAGTAGCACTAAATGTAATATTTGTCAATACCTGCGAGCGTCGGTAATTGACACAAACAAATAAAATACCGTGCCCTTGCGCGGTCTGCTTACCACCTTCGGAATATGGGGGCGGGGGTAATCCAATGTGTTATTCTGTGATTCTAGTAAGTTTTTATATGACTTCGCGTAAAATGTACTCGGGAACTTTCTTGGAGGTACTAATAAATGAGCAGATTCTCTGCTTCTCGCGATCAATTCTATCCAACAACTTTCCTAGGTCCTCCTTGTTACAAAAATCTATGAAAAATCTCTCGTGCATTAGGTTCCGACTGCCGACTAGACTTCTATAAGAATAATTCATATCTACAATCAGATTATTCAGAAGCTCTGCATCATCTAATTCTTTTTTCGTATCTAACGCGTAAACACCAGGAATCCCATCATACACAACAATAGGATAGTAAAGCCCATTACGTGGCGAACTTTCTAGAAAATAGGTTAAAGACTTTATGGGTTGGGTGAGGGCGTCAAAAATATCTCTATCCTTACTAGGCTCATATAGCTTACCAACGCTGCCAATATAATAATGATGTTCTCCTTTTTTAAAGATTTCTTCTTTATTCAGACCATATAATTTTATCGCTGGCATGATCCATTTTGGATTAACCGGCTGTTTCCAAAAAGCTATTTCTGAATTGAAATATTTACACTCGACAAATAAAAAAATATTAAACCGGCCGATTACTGTACCTTCGTGTTCAGAAATTAAAACAACTTCTTTTGAGGCAATTATATCTATTTCTCGAGGTTTCTCTGCCGACTCGTCGAAATAGTAAGAGCTGATCTCGACCTTCCATCTTGCTTTCTCCAATATCTCTGCTACTTGCAGATGAAGATTGTTTCCACTGCGCCGGATTTCACTTTTCAGTTTTTCCTCCATTTAATTCTAGGGTGTAATTCTACGCACCTTCAGTTTATCTCCGCCGTGCGGGTTTCCGCGGGGATTATGCCATCATTTTAGACCCGCCCGGACGGGGGTCAAGAAGGAGATTCGCCGCTCACCAGCTCTAATTTCAAACGGTCGGGGTCCTCGAAATAAACGGCGTAGTAATCCTTGCCGTATTCGGGAAAAAGCCGGGGCGAACCGTACAGCGCCGGTATGCCCTTCTCCTTCAGGAACTCCGCGAAGCGCTCCACCTCCTCCCTGCTCTCCGCCCGAAAGGCCAGGTGATTCACGCCGGGATTCTTGCGGTGCAATTTTCCCTTCCGATCCGGCTCCGCCTCCGAGAGCCAAATGCCCGTCATCCCGTTCCCAAGACCGATGTAATCCTTACCCTCGCTTTTCACGTGGAAACCCAAATATCCCAGAACTTCCTTATAGAACGCCTTGGACCTCGCAAGATCCGAAACGTTCAAAGAAATATGCTGCAAGACGGTTTTCATACCCTCATCATAGACCCGCCCCGCCGCAGGTCAATCCCGCTGGAATCTCCGCCCGTGCGCAGCCGGGATAGTCCCCTTTCACGAACGAAATCTAAACAATTTCCCCTGCTTTACTTAAGTATAGCGGGGGAAATTGCGCGCACATGACCCTTGGGGGCAGGGATTGATACCAAGGGGAATTTTGATGTCTATAGAAGCGGCCGCACCGCCGTCTCCCGGCTTGCGCTGGCCGCAAGGAGGTCCGCTCCCAACTTTATTTTCCGCGCTTTACTTAAGTATAGCGGTAAAATCAAACGCCGCGAGGGATGGATATCAGAAACTTATCGGCAGGAAGCGTGCGGCGGAACGGATTTTATTCGGCATTAACGAAGGATGCCTTCGTCCATCCCTGCTCCCGCGGTAGGGGCTTTCTCCGCTTCGCGGAGGAGGATAAAAATGACAATGCCCGTTCACGTTGAACGGGCATGTCTCGCCGCGGATAGGCCGCGGCCTCCTATACGATACTAGCTCCACGGGAACCGGCCCTTGACCTCCAGGCGCAGGCCGGGCACGGCGGAACGAAGATCCCGCAGGAGCGTCTCCATGAGACCGCCCATGTAGCACGGGCGCATCTCCGGCATCACGCAGGGCGGTTCGCCCGGATAGTACCGCCGGATCCAGGTCTCCGTTCCCGGCAGATGTGGGCCGCCCTTCCCGTCCGGGATCGCGGCCTCGACGGAGCCCTCGAAGAACTCCTCGTCCTTCATCTTGCGGATGCGGCCGAGATCGGCGTCCGTGAGCCGCGCGGAGAGCGCGAGCTCCACCGCGAAGTCCTTCACCGTGTAGGCGAAGAACTCGACCTTCCGCCCCCGGTAGGTGCCGACGCCCCAGCCGACCGAACGCTCAAGATTCCGCGGGTCGTTCACCCCCTCGCGCATCTCGAAGGCGTCGTACTGCGCCTTCACGCGGGGTGGCAGGTTCACGTTCACGCCCTCCCGGTGCGCCGCGACGTCTTCCTCCGCGTACTCGCGGAAGATGGCGTTCAGACGCTTCTGCTCTTTCTCCAGGTAGGTTTCCTCCGCCGGGACGGGGGCCTTCGTCTCCACCGGCCGCTCCTCGCCCCGGAACGTGCGGCTCAGGACGATGCCCAACCCGCCGAGGATGATGGCCGCCACCACGATCTGTGCCTTCTGCATTTATCCGTACCTCCCTATTCAAAAGTCAAAGGGCCGCCGTTCCCGGCACAATATCTGAATACGTGCCGAAGAAGTACTAATTATACGAAATAAATACTTTTTGTCAATATAAGGCCCGTTTTACAGCTTAAGCAGTTCCTCCAGCTCGCGCTCGAACGCTTCGAAATCCCGGTAATGATACGCGCGGAATCCGAAGTTCTCCGCCGCTTCCACGCAGGCCTTATCGCCGTCCACGAAAAGTATCTCTTCCTTGGCCGTGCCCGGCAGATGGTCCGCTATCTCCCCGAAGAAATCCGGGTCCGGCTTCATCACGCCCATATATGCGGAAGAGAACATCCCATCCAGCTCTTTGCCCAAACCGCGGTCGCTCCACAAATTCTCGGTCCGATATTTCTCGTTGTTGGTCGCGAGGAAACAGCGGATGCCTTTGGAGCGCAACTCCGATATGCGCGCAAGCAAATGCTTGTCGAACGGATTCGCCTCTTCCGCGAACCAATACCGCATAAGCCCTTCCGCGCTCCCCCGCCAGCCCCAGGCGGCTCCGCGCTTCTCCAATTCCCGCTTCAGGTCCCGCCGCCCAAGCTTGCACTCCGCGAATTCGCTCTTGAAGAACCGCCCCACTTCGGCCGTGGAGGCGCCATGATCCCGGGCAATGCGATCGCTGAACCGCTCGCTTTTGACCAGAACCCCGTCCGCATCGAAAATAATGGCCCGGACCATTTGTTTTGAGATGGGTTCATTCTATGCGTCCTCGTCTTGAGGTTCAAGGGGCTTCGGTTCTTGCGCCATAGGAACCGGCGGTTCTCCGATTCCTGCGATCGGAGACCGCCTGCGCTCTCCCCAGCCGCAACTTCGCTGTCGAAGTGCCGAGCTGCGGCTGGGTCCGAGAGCTTCCTCTGGCGCAAGAACCTTCGCCGACCGGCGTGCAGGAGCCCATTGCCTGGCGACAGGCCGGGCATTCGGCATTTAGCCGATTTGCTTCGTATAATAATCCAAAGATGTCCAGAATGGCCGTCAGTGCGGTGCTCGGGGGTGCGCTCGTCATAGCGGCCTTTATTTTTTGGCGTCCGGAAACCTCCGCCCCCACCACCGACTCCCCCCTTGCGTCCTCTACGCTCCAAAACGGGACCGGCCGGGAGTTGGAGGTCGTGGCCGAGGATCTGGAAGTTCCCTGGGAGATCGCATTCCTGCCCGAGGGCGGGATGCTTGTCACCGAACGGCCCGGCTACCTGACGGTGCTCGGCAAGGAACGCAGGAGGATACCGGTGCCCGGCGTGCGCGCGGGCGGCGAGGGCGGACTCTTGGGAATGGCCCTGCACCCCGACTTCGAGAAGAACCGGCGGATATATCTCTATTTCACCGCGGAGAGCGGCGGGCGGGCCGTGAACCGGGTGGTGCGCTATATCTTCCGGGACAATGCGCTCTCGGAACCGGATATCATCCTGGACGGCTTGCCCGGCTCCAATTTCCATAACGGCGGGCGGATCGCCTTCGGGCCACCGATGCTCAACAAGCCTGGACGAACGGACCGCTACTTATTCATAACCACCGGGGACGCGGGCGACGAGGACGCCGCCCAAAGCACGCGCTCGCTCGCGGGGAAAATATTGCGGGTCCGGGACGACGGCTCGATACCCGAAGACAATCCGTTCGGGAACGCGGTCTATTCCTACGGCCACCGCAACCCCCAGGGCCTCGCCTGGGACGATGAAGGGCGCCTGTGGACCACCGAGCACGGGCGTTCCGGCGCCTTGTCCGGTCTCGATGAACTGAACCTCATCGAAAAAGGCATGAATTACGGCTGGCCCGTGATACAGGGCGCGGCGGAGCGCTCCGGCATGCGCGCGCCGGCCATCCAGTCCGGCGCAAGCGTCACCTGGGCTCCGGCCGGAGCCGCGTATCTGAACGGCAGGATATTCTTCACCGGCCTGCGCGGTTCGGCTCTTTATGAAACCGCCGTCTCCGCGGAGGACGGCAAGGCGTCCGCGCCCGAGGCGCATCTCTTGAACGAATTCGGCCGCCTGCGGGCGCTCAAGCTCGGGCCGGACGGCTATCTCTACTTCACCACTTCCAATATGGACGGGCGGGGGCGGGTGCGCGAGGGGGACGACAAGCTGATCCGGTTAAGGCCCGGGGCGCTCGGAGAATAGCGCCGATTTGACACACTGAACCAAGTTCGGCGTCGAGCCCGGGCGCATGTGGAGGGATTGACACATTCAACCAAGTTCAGTGTCAATCCTGAGCATATGTCGAAGGATTGACTTTAATATAAATTTATGCTATACTTTGGCGTTCCCCGATAAAGGAGTCGTCATGAAGAAGGCGATCGTCATCACCCTCTTCGTCGCGGTCATGGCGGGGTTCTTCGCGTATGGGGCATACACTGTCATCGCCCCGCTCCTCGCGAAGGCGAACTCGGCGCTCAGTGTGGCGCCCCGCTAACCGCCGACCGTTCGGTTCGTCTTGCGGCCTGGGTATTGTGCACCCGGGCCGCTTCGTTTTTTTACGCGTGCTTTCCCAGAGGCACCCCGAACGTCTCCGCCCAGATATCCACGTCGATCCAGCGTCCGTCCTCCAAACGAACCGACAGATACTGATGCGGGGAGACGAACCAAAGCAATGTCCATCGCTCCCGGATATCCTCCGGCTGGAACAAGCCGCTGCTCAAGAGCAGAAAGCGGAGAAGCCGGTTCAGGTTCGTGCAATACATGAAGCCGCGCTTGGCCCATAGGCGGTCGAGGCCGTAGAAGATCTCCCAGAAACGGAGCGCGGTTTGGAGGCGTCCGCCGTGATATTTGGCGGCCAGAATTCCGTAGGCGGCGCGGAGACAGGCTTCTTTGCCGCCGGTCCGGCGGAGATCCGCCACAACCTCCGCGAGGCCGGGTTCGGTCATAGATTCCCCGGTTCTTTCGCGGTATACACCCGGAAAGTGTCCCGGATATTGTGCAGTATCGTCCAGGCCTTTTCCGCGTCGAACTCCGCCACAGTGCCCGGGTCGTAGTTGCCGATGTTCGTGGTATGCAGGGTTTCCTCGATCTCATAGCAGCGTCCGCGATAAAGGGTGCGGTAAACTTTGGATTCGTAGAAATTGCCCGCCGCCGCTCCCATGGTTTCCCCCGTCCGGAAATCCTGCCCGTTTATCGTCTTTCTGCCGCTCAACGCGGAATTCTCCCGGCCTCCGGCGAGGTCCGCAAAACAAGTTTCCTCCGTCGCCTCATAGAGAATGCTTACGGTGAGGTACGCTTCGGAGAAATTGGTCCTGGGCGTCTCGAACGCGTCCGCGGGGAAAGCGACCTGGACCCGGGATCGGGCGGGGCCCAGCGTCCCGCCGATCGCCTGTTCGCCTCGGAATATGTCGAAATCGCGGGGATATTTAAATTCGTAAGCGATGTATTCCTCGCTCGCCCGCAGGTAGTCCTGGTCCAGCCAGACCTTCTTTTTGTTCTGATCGGCATAGGAATATCCTCCGTTCCCGCCTTCCGGCTTCAGGTCCCGGCCGTCATCCTTGGGGATAAAGTAGGACGCATAAAGATAGGTCGCGGCTATGCCGACCAGCATGCCGACGAGCGCGGTCAATACCCGGGTGTTCATGTCTCAATTATACGCGAGAAGGGACGGGATTCACACACACGCCCTCAACGAAGCTCGACCCGCAACATCAAGATCGGCAATATGCAAACCAAGGCTCCGGCTAACTCCTTGTATCAATCAATATCCCCGTCTTTTATCGCGTGCTTGATAATGTCCAAATTGCAGCTCTTGTGCTCCGAGCACCACGACTGACATCTCTTCGCGGTCTCCTTGTCTGCATAAAACAAACCGCACTCCTCGCATTTATAATATTCTGCGCCGCCTTTTTTGATCACCTTAACCATTTGCAGCTATTTGTTGGCGTTGTAGATGGCGGAGCGCTTCCTATGCGATAAGCAATCCTTCCGTCCGCCTTTCCCCCGCGGTCCGGGCTCCTGCACCGCTCCCGAACTCGACATAGTGGTCGCCCAGCGCCGATTTGGGAACGGTGACCGTAAGAAGGGTGCTCGCGATATCGGTCCGATGCGCCTTTATGTCCTTGCCGAGCTTGTCCAAGAGCAGCTCCCCGCTCAAACCCACGCTCGACATCGCTTCCCGGCTCACCAGAACGGATAGGCGCGCCCCGGGGAAAGCTTTCTTAAGGCGGTTTACCTTCTTCAGGACCGCGAGGAGGTTGCTCGCGAGGATATCGCCCGATTTGCTGCCGTACACCTGGTCCAGGACGAAGCCCATCCCCTTCTCGCCGTCCGAGTTCTCCACGGGGCAGAGAAAGGCTATCTCGTCCGCCAAACTGCCCGGCGAACCCGGCGACTGGCTCATCAGATAGAATTTGTACGGCTCGCCGAAAGTGAGATTGGTATCGTTGTTAACCTCCGGCGTAAGACATCCCAAACACTGGCGCATGTTCTCGACTATGAGATTGAGGTCGCTCGTCATCCGGCTCACTATTTCCACGGGCGCTTCGCTTTTTCCGAGCATCTTGCTTATTTCCGCCACCCGGTCCGTGAGTATGGGATTGCCCGACTGGTGAATGCCGGCCTGGATGCGGCCGACCTGTTCCGTAAGGTTGCGGTAATTCTCTTCTAGGCTTTGCATCTGCGCCCGGATGCCTTGCAGGTACTCCCGGAGCACGCCCTGTTCCTCCGAGGAAAGATTGTGGCTTTCCTTGACGACGATGTTCTCCAAATAGCTAAGGTCCTGGGATAGCGCGAGCGCCCCGGACCCGGGCTCGAAATTCTCGCCCAGGCGCGAAAAGACAGCGACCACTTCCGGGCTGGGCTGAAGGAGGTCCCGCAGGCGGGTTATCTCCGCCTGGACGTTCCCCGTCTCCACGGCCCGCAAGATGTTCGCCACGAAGCCCAAGCTCTTCACCTCGTCCTGGATGGTCTTTATCCCGGCCGACGTGAGCTCGCCCGCACCGTATATCGTCCGGAGCTCGTTCAATATCTCCGCCTCTTCGGCGGTAAGTTCGATCTTCTTGCCCCTCGAACGTTCATAGCCCTTGGCCAAACTCGCGCCGACCGATTTGCCCGCCCGGCGGCAGAGCCGGAACAGTTGTCTCTGCTTGCCTTCCGGATATACATCCTCGTCGCCCAGCTCCGCAAGGTTCAAAAGCAATCCGCCGAGCTTCACATCGATGGTCTCCGCGCTGCCCAGCCGCTGAGCGATCTCTTCCGCCTGGAGCATCTCCCGGAACTTGGGCAGGTCCTCCGCGCCCACGCCGAGATTCTCCGCGGTCAAGATATTCGCCGCATCCCGCTCCTCCACCAGCCGCCGGAGCGCAGGCACCCGTTCCGCGTCGAAAATACCCGGGAGGTCAACCTCCCGGCCCTCCCGGAAAGCATCCCACTCGCCGTTCAAAGCGAGACCCAGAAAAAGGGACAGGGTGTGCTCCGATGTCTCATTGCGCCCGTTCAGATTCGCGAGATACCGGCTGAAATTCCGGACGGCGCGCAGGGCCTGCTCGTCCATTTCCGGCACCTTGATGATGCCGAATTTTTCGCGGAACCTCTCCTCAATGGAAGCGGCGATGGCCTGGCGCGCTTCCTTGAGCAGGGCGAGCTTCGCCGCATCGTTCTCGGAGCCGCCGAGCCGGTCCGCGAGCACGGCCAGCCGTTTCTGCATGCCCAGCATATCCGCGGAGTCCGCCTCGCCCTGCGCGTCTTTCGCGAGGAACAGTTCCGTTTGATACATGGGCATGAGCTCCTCCGCGAAGAATTTGAGCTGTTTCGGCCGCAGGGCGTCGAAGATGCCGAAAAATTCCCGGAAAGCCAAGGGGGCCGCCTGGAGCATTTCTTGAGAAGCTTTGTAATATACCGCCCGTTCGTCCTCGTCCCAGCGCTCCTTGTCCAAGCGGTCTTCCTGCTTGAGCAGACCCGCGGTCAGTTCTTTTTTGGTCACCTCGCCCAGGGCGGGATCTGCCATTTTCGTCCAAACCTCCCAGCCCAACTCGCCCAGGATGCCCACGTATTTCAAACTGCCCGCACCTTCGAAATCGCGGATGGCGCTCAGGACGGCGATGGCCTCCGGCGAACAGGAACCCGGCCCGCCGGAGAGAAGGTCGCGGTAAGCCGAACGCATGCCCCTAAGGCAGATATCCCGGCCCTCCCGGTTCGCGGGCGCGAACTGCGCTTTTACCGTTTCGAGCGTACCTGCATCCATGACGGGAAGCCGTCCGTATTCGAGCGCAAGGTACAGGATCAAAAATCTCTCCCAATTCTCGGGCGTGATCTCGGCGACTCCGTTCAGGCTCTGCACTATATCCCTTTCGACGGGACCGGTCCCGACGAGCGCGAACTCCTGCAGGGGCTCGAAAAGGTTGCGGTAGCCGGAATGAGAGTAGTCCGGGAAGGCTGCGCGGAGCTTCTGGAGCTCGCTCCGCATCCGGTCGGTACATCCGGCTTCCCGGCTTTTCTCCCGGATCTTCGGCAGGTGTTCCAGATTGAAACTGTATCCGTATTCGGAAAGCACTCCCACGAGCTCGAAGAACTCTTCTTCATCCGCGGCCTCGCAGAGCTCCTCCAGGTGCTGTGCGATCGAACTCGGATAGGCCCATTGGTTGGAGTCTATTTTCTGCAGGCGGCGTATCGTCCCGACCGCTTTTCCCACCCTTTCTGCCGGGAGTCCGAACACCTCCGAAATGCCGGCCAGGTTCTCCGGGGTGAGCTCGGAGCCCCAGACGGCGATCTCCGCGGCGAAGTTCCTTGCCCAGTCATATTGCAGCTTGGCCGAATTCTTGAACAGTATCTCGGGCGCTCGAAGATCGCCGTTCCGATACCGCGTGAGGAGCGCCCGGGCGACGGCCTCGGGATTGTCGAACGAGGCCTGCCTGCCCGCCGCATCGGCGAGAAGCGCGTATACCTCCT
>Ga0209542_10004164_pt1 | contig 30025 bp, 32 predicted proteins | sample RifCSPhighO2_01_FD_184028 | JGI IMG/M metagenome (GOLD analysis project Ga0209542, IMG submission 184028) | Soil microbial communities from Rifle, Colorado - Rifle CSP2_plank highO2_0.1 (SPAdes) (version 2) | ecosystem: Environmental > Terrestrial > Deep subsurface > Rock core/Sediment ... | reverse complement strand
TGAGCCGGGACTCTACTACACGCGAGCGCGGAAAGGCATTCCCGCAGGCGGCATACGCATTGAGGATATGGCGGTGGTACGAAAAAACGGGTGTGAGATGATCACCCGTTTCCCCAAAGATTTGAAGAGTATGATTCTATAACTGGGGATACCTGACTTGGGAGGCACGAGAGGGGTTGAACTCCTTATGAGACCATTACAGAACTCCCTCTCCTGCTACATCTGCGCCATTTCGGCTACGCCTTCGTCCGTCCTCCTCAGCGTATCCCGATATATCGGGACGCCTTCGTCGTCCGTCCTCGGCTCGCACGAAATGGCGCAGATTCGCTACGAAGAAGAGTTCTGTAATGGTCTCTTTGTCCTTAAGCCTGCCCTCCCACCTTTTACCCCAGAAGGACTGTGGAGGGTTGAACTCCTCATTTGTCCTTAAGTGAGTGCCAGCTCCGCAGTCCATCAAGAGAAAGGTGGGAGGGTGAAAGTGCCTGCCTCTCATGCCACCCAAAGCAACTATCCAACAAAGTAATTATACGTTGATATCCCCCGATTGCAAATCAGGCTTTTTACCCATAGCATATCTATATGGCTGTTGAGATCAAAGAGAATATTCTCCTAGCCCCCTTCACGATCTATAAGATCGGAGGTCCCGCGCGATTTTTTGCGGAAGTAAAGAATGCGGGCGAACTTGAAGAGGCTTTGCGATTTGCATACGACAAGGACGTGCCATTTTTTATCATGGGCGCCGGATCCAACACGCTTGTCGCAGACCGCGGATTTGAGGGCCTCGCGATCCGTATGGTAGGAGGCGAGATTCGCATAGAGGGGGAGAGGCTGATTGCGCCTGCGGGTGTGATGATGGCACGCGCTTCTGCAGGGGCGGCGCATGCGGGACTTGGAGGATTTTCGTGGGCGATCGGCGTACCCGGCACGGTCGGAGGATCGGTGCGCGGCAACGCAGGATGCTTTGGCCATGAGATGAAAGACGTAGTGGACTCCGTAATGATTTTTGACGCCGCAAAAGCCATGGGCTATCAATTGCCGGCTACCCAATGCCAGTTCGGATATCGCGATTCGGCTTTTAAGCGGCATCCGGAATGGATCGTGCTTTCGGCGACTCTGAAACTGCATAGGGGCGATCCTGCGCTGATCCGGGAGGAAATCCATCGTACGAGTGCGGAGCGTGCATCCAAGCAGGACATCGGCTCAAAATCGTGCGGATGCGTTTTTAAGAATCCCGCATGGCATGACACGGAGAAGACAAAAGAAGCGCTGATCGCGCATTTCCCCGAACTTGCCGAGTTTGCCTCGCGAGACCGTATTCCTGCGGCACTGCTGATTGATCACGCGGGTCTCAAGGGGACGCGCGTGGGTCATATCATCATCTCTCATAGGCACGGAAACTTCTTTCTCAACGAAGGCGGCGGTACGGCGGAGGATGTCGTAAGGCTTGCGACGATCGCCCGCGACGCGGTTTTCAAAAAATACGGCATCGTACTGCATGAAGAGATACAGCGCGTAGGGTTTTAGCAAAAACCTCCCGATGTATCGGGAGGTTTTTGTTTCTGAAGAAAGTTTCAGCGATGCTATCGCAACGCTTACCGCCGTTTTTTCCTCTTGGCGGTCTTTTTCTTCTTTGCTGCCTTCTTTTTCTTTTTCATAATAGCAGGTACGAATTATTTTTCTGCGCACTGGACGACCGGATCAGTGCGCGGAATTTTTTTACTGAACTTATATCACCATTGTCCCGCATTCGCGTATCATTCGTCAATGCAGGAGCGTGTGGATAACTTTTTTTGCCGAAAAACGCTTGACGGAATTCATAAGCAAGAGTAAAAAGGAAATGTCCCCCGCGATTCGTAAAATATTTTTGCGCATCCGCGGCGACGACACAATAATTATACGTATGAGAACGCAAAAAAAATTCTGGAAACTCGGACGCAAAGAATGCAACACGGAGGTGTTTGACGTAAATACGGACGCCGAGCTTATCATCCGTGAAGGAAATTATCAATACAATGTGCACGACCTCGTGCGCAAGTTTGGCTCGTCTCTGGAGATATTCCTGCCGTTTGTTGTGGAGGAACGGCTCAATCGGCTTTTTACGATTTTTGACCGCAATATGAAGCAGGCCGGATACCGCGGGAAATTCTTCTACCACTATCCGATGAAGGTCAATCAAAACCGCGAGGCTGTCCTGCCTTTGGTATCCGAGGGGGCGCATCTGGAAGTCGGATCGCATAATGAGCTGACACTGGTGCGCAAGCTTTGGGAGAGCGACAGCGTGAATACAAAAATCAGGATTCTGTGCAACGGCCCAAAGACGAAAGCATATGTGGATTTGATTCATCATTTGGCCGAGCGCTCGGTGCGTGTCGTGCCTATTATTGAGGATGCGTCCGAACTTGATGAGTTTAAGGAGTTTAAGGGCGATATCGGCGTGCGGATCAATCTGCAGACAAAGGTACGCTCCCACTGGGATAAAAAAGCCGACCGTTTTGGACTTTTGGCCGACGAAATCGTGGAGCTTGGCAAGATACGCAATCTGAAGCTTTTGCACTATCACATCGGATCGCAGATTGAGCGTGGGACGGATATTATCGCCGCCATGAAGGAAGCTCTGCACGTGTATAAAAAGATTCGCGAGATCAATCCGTCGCTTGATACGCTTGATATCGGCGGAGGATTTGCCATTCCGTACGAAAAAAAGCCGATGTATAGCCTTGAGACGGTAAGCAAGGCGATGATTGCGACGCTCAAGAAGCTTGCTGATGTCTGGGAAATGCCGCATCCGAATATCGTGGTGGAATGGGGGCGGCATGTGATAGCGCCGGCACAGCTTACGATATTCAAAATCGTATCGGCAAAAGCTGTGCCCAAGGGTCTTGCGAAATTTTGGTACATCATTGACGGGAGCTTTATGAATGATCTTCTGGATACGTGGGCGATCCATCAGAAGTGGCATATCGTGCCGGTAAACCGGATCAATGACAAGAAAAAGCATCGCGTGTGGCTTGCGGGGCTTTCGTGCGACTCGGATGACAAGTATACGGCGCGGGACGGCTATGTCTCTTTGCCGCGTCTTGAAGACCTGAATCCCGGAGAGGATCTCTATATTGCGATTTTTGATACCGGAGCGTATCAGGATGCGTTCGCATCGCACCACTGTCTGCTTTCGTCACCTCTGAAACTGGTACTGCAAAACGGCATCGTAACGGTCGCGCGCAAGCGTGAGACCGCAGAGGATATCGGAAAACAGTTTGGGTGGTGAGCGTCTTAATTGACTAGGAAACCAGCTATGAGCAAGCCTACAAAGAAATCTCTTCTTCGCGATACGATTGAGCATATAGACATCAAACAGCTTGACGTCAAGCGCCTGGTGGATTCGTATTCGAGGATGTCTTTTTCGGCACGCGATCTGGCGCGCGCCGCAGATATTTACAATATGATGCTGGCGGACAAGCGCGCCTCGGTGTGGCTCACGCTTGCAGGCTCCACAAGTGCGGCAGGGTGCATGCAGGTATATGTGGATATGGTGAAAAACAGGATGGTGGATGTGATTGTCGCGACCGGTGCTTCCATCGTAGATATGGATTTCTTTGAGGCGCTTGGGTTTAAGCATTACAAAGGCACCCCCTTTATAGATGACGGGCTTTTGCGCTCGCTCTATATAGACCGCATTTATGATACGTTTATTGATGAAAACGACCTTCAAAATTGCGATAAGACTATTGAAAAAATCGCCGATGGTCTTAAGCCGCGGCCGTATTCTTCCCGCGAATTTATCCGCGAGATGGGGCGGTATTTAACAAAGCACTCCAAAAAGAAAGATTCTCTGGTGCAGACCGCATACGAAATGGATGTGCCGATCTTCTGCCCCGCATTTTCCGATTCGTCCGCCGGATTCGGGCTTATCTCGCACCAGTGGAAGAATCCCAAAAACCATGTCAGCATTGACTCGGTAAAAGATTTTCTGGAGCTTACCCAAATTAAGATGGCGAGCAAGGAATCAGGGCTCCTTATGATCGGCGGAGGTGTGCCAAAAAACTTCGCCCAAGATACGGTGGTGGCCGCCGAGATCCTCGGCACCGACGTGCCGGTGCACAAATACGCCGTGCAGATCACGGTGGCGGATGTCCGCGACGGCGCATGCTCCTCGTCCACGCTCAAAGAGGCAAGCTCATGGGGTAAAGTCAGTACGGTGCATGAGCAGATGGTATTCGCCGAAGCGACAACTGCCCTTCCGGTCATTGCGGCGCATGCGTATCAGACCGGACACTGGAAGGGTCGCAAGTCGTGGGCATTCTCTCAAATTTTTGAATCGTAAGCACTTACTAATTTTAAATCATATGGCAAAAAGTTCATTTCAGCGCAAAAAAGTGGAGCCGATCACTGTCAGCGAAAAGTCTTTGACGGGACTTCTTGAGGCTATGGAGCAGACGGGATTCCAAGGGAAGAAACTCGCGCAAAGCGTCTCTCTCCTAACCAAAATGGTCAAAGATCCATCTACGACGATTTTCCTTGGCTACACAGGATCGCTTTCCACGACCGGCCAGTGGAAGATGATCAATTGGCTGATTGAGCACCGGTATATTGACGTACTGGTATCCACGGGCGCAAACATTTCCGAAGACATCGTAGATGCCATGGGATACCCCTATTGGCAGGGATCACATCTGGAAGATGATGCTAAACTTTTCCGCGAAGGATTCAACCGCTACTACGACGTCTATGGTCGCGAGGACGAGTATATGCAGATGACAGAACTCATCGCGGACTTCATGGTAACTCTTGATGAAAAGTACTCATACTCTTCGCGCGAATTTCTGCGCCTGTTCGGTCTGTGGCTTTGGAAAAAGGGAATCAAAAGCATTGTTGCCACTGCGGCGCACTACGGCGTGCCGGTATTCTGCCCCGCGATTGCGGACAGTCCGTATGGAGACGCGGCACTCGTCGCAAAAAGCCGCGGATTTGCGCTTTCTATTGACGCGATGAAAGACTACGTGGAGTTTATGAGCATGGCGTCACACGTCAAAGACACCGGCGTGCTTTATATCGGGGGCGGCGTGCCCAAAGACTTCATCCAGCTTTTTGCCGTCACCGGAGACCTGCTGTACGAAGATCGGAAGATTCCGACGCGGAATTATCTGAAGCGCAAAGGAAACGATGAGACGTACTATCCCCATAAATACGCCGTGCAGATCACGATGGACAGTCCGCAATGGGGAGGGCTTTCCGGATGTACGCTTGAAGAAGCCATGAGCTGGGGCAAAATCGCGGACACAGAGAATCACCTGACCTGCTACTGCGAGGCAACGCTGGCGCTTCCTATCATTACGCACGGACTCAACGAGCGCACCCACGGCAAAGTGCGAAAGGGCTTTGACGCATCTAAAGTATTCGGAAAATGAATTCTCGTACGAAAAAAGGTTTTGACGGGGGAGAGATAGAGAAAGCGGAAGTCGTGCCTCTGCGGTTTTGCGGTATGCCGGAGCAGGACTTTGCGCGCGCAGCAGTCGCACTGATTCCAGCGCCGTATGACGCCACCACGACGTACAAATCGGGTTCGCGCGAAGGGCCGCTTGCAATCCTGACCGCATCCATGCAGTTGGATGAGCCATGGGGCGAGACGGAATGGCATCCTGCGGTTGCGGAGCAATTCTTCTACACGTTTGAGCATGCGCTTTCGTTTTATGGTGGCTCCACCAAAGAGCATCTGGCATCGCTTTCGCGTTTTATCAATGAGGACGTCGTTGCTAAAAATAAAGTGCCGTTTCTGATAGGCGGGGAGCATTCGCTGACATTTGCATCGGTGGCCGCACTGCATGAAAAACACGGAGATTTCTCCATTCTTGATTTTGACGCGCATCCTGATCTGCGGCCGGATTACCATGGCGATCCGTATTCGCATTCGGCCGTGATGCGCCGATGCTTTGAGCTTGGCGACACGGTATCGCTCACGGAAGTCGGCATCAGAAGCGTGGATCGCGACGTGCGTAAATACATCGCCGCGGAAGAAAAAAAGAATACGCGCGAAAAATCGCTCAACATCTTTTACGCGCCCGAAGTGCCGGTTGAGAAAATCGCCGCAACACTCAAGAAAAAAGTATACATCAGCATTGATCTTGACGTGTTTGATCACGCGTTTATGCCCGCAGTCGGCACTCCCCAGCCGGGGGGACTTGGCTGGTATCAGGTCGTGGGGCTTTTGGAGTACGTAATCGCGCGGCATGACGTCATCGGCATGGACGTGGTGGAGCTTGCCCCGATCCCCGGCATGGTCGCCCCCGACTTTGCCGCGGCAAAGCTGATTTGGAAGATGATTGAGATGCTTTATTTGAGAGGCAAGAAATGAGGACTCTCTGAAGAGGTGAAACGGCGTTCCCAGCGGGAACGCCGTTTTGTTTATGACCATGTGACAGGTCTTCCGAGGAGTCGAAGATGCATCTTGACTATGTTTTCTCCGACGATACCCGGATGGAGCATCCACTGTTCATGGCTTTTCGTGGCCATGTTAGAATTCGTAAAGAACGCTGTATGCGGGGGAATGATCATTCCAAGGTGCATGGCAACGGCGGCCATAGTATTTATCGTTGCTTGGCCGCCATCTTCCTCGCATCCGGTCAGGAAACCGACTGGTTTTCCTTTGAGCTGATAATCCGGCGCTTCCAGATGATCAAGCCATTCAAGAAATTTTTGCATGACCGCGTTGGGACCCCACCAACGTGTGGGACTTGCCCAAATGAGCCCGTCGGCGACGAGTAGCCGCGTGAGGAGAGTGCGGATCATTTCCGGAGGATGGGCAGGGACTCTTTGCGCAGTGCTCATTGCCGGAAGGTGCATGCTTTCCAAATTGATGATATCAGTTGTAACCTGTACATCCGTCCAGCCTGATCTTTCCGGTAGTGTTTGAGAAGCACTTAAAACGGTTTTTAGTAATCGGTGCGTAGTACCGTTTCGTCCGGAACTATTCATGCCAAGGATTTTAAGAACGATCATAACTCTTCTCTCCCATGATGAGGGGGTAGTACCGAGTGATTAAGAGTATTGAGGCATACAATTATAAACTGTGTCAAATTAGAAACATGGCGCGATCGCGCCATGTTGTATATAATACAGATATGAGGGTAACTATACGACATAAAGACATAGAGATGACCGACTCCTTGCGCGAGCATATTGAGCGCAAGATCGTGGAGCCGGTTGGCAAGCGCCTGAAGCGCGAGGTGGCTTCCGATGCGCCGATTTTGGATATTGAAGCGGCGCGGATCAGCCATCATCACCACAAGGGTATGGTATTTTGCGTGTCGGCATCACTCACTATAGGCACGAAATTGATTAGGGCGGAGGCGGTGAATGCGGAAATCTATGCGGCGTGCGACCGCCTGAAAGACGAGCTTTTGCGCGAGATCGTGGGATATAAAACAAAGCCCCAGTCGCTTTTGAAGCGCGGGGCTCGTATGGCAAAACAGTATCTTAGGCTCAATCCCGCCGCATGGCTCCGGCGCGGGACGCGGGAGAGGGAGGAGGGGAGATAGGAGCGTCTGATCCGTAGTATTCTGTGAGACGCTTTCCTTTTCCCACGAATACGTTATAATCGCGCATATGTCAATTTAGCTCTTACAGTAAGGAGGGGGTAGTATGTTGCGTAGAAATGTATTGGTCCTCGCATCTGGAACATCAACAGGAGGAGGCAGCGGAGCTTGGAATCTGGGGAGGGCGGTTGAACAAGGCATTCTTCGCGCAAACATAGTCGGTATTGTCTCCCAGTATCCGGATGGCGGTACGCGGGAGATGGCGATGCGTCTGGAGTATCCCTTTTTCCACTTTCCTCCGCCGTGGACAGCGGCGCGGTATCAAGAGCTTATGAAGAAGACAAGAGCTGAATTCTACATTCTCTCCGGATGGAACCAGCTTGTCCGAGGGCTTGATCCGAGCAAAACAATTAACAAGCATCCGGCACCTCTGCCGGAGTATGGCGGGAGGGGATGGTGGGGGTATACGGTACATGAACGCATGATTCAGGCATATCGTCTTGGCGAGGTGCAATGTTCCGCAGTGACCTTTCATTTTGTCATAGAAGCGGGAGCAAAAGAGCAAAGCTACGATAAGGGGCCGATCATTTGTACGCAGGACGTTCCTATTCTGGCTGGCGACACGGCGGATGATCTTTCGCGGCGGGTGCGTGCCGCGGAGTACCTGTTGGAGCCTCTGATCGTGAATCAGGTGATTACCGAAAAAATTCGGTGGAGCGGTAACGTCTCAGAGAGCGTCCATATTCCTCGAGGATTTTTGGTGAGGCGGCCGGTGGAGTTGCTTGAAGACCCACGGCTGATTTTTTAGAAGCCAAGCGTGAGGAGTTGCGGAAACGCAACTCCTTTTAGAATGCGGGGTGGATTTTTTCGTATTTTAAGCGTACACTACGTATCACTTATGACGTTTTTGTCTAAAATCTTCGGGGATGCGAATGCGCGCTATATACGCTCGCTTGAGCCTATGATTGCGGAAATCGGCACGTTTGAAAAGAAATTTGCCGATCTTTCGGACGAAGCGCTTCGCGGCCTTACGGAGGATTTCAAAAAGCGCATCGCCGTGGGCGAGACGCTGGATGCATTGCTGGCCGAGGCATTTGCCGCTGTCCGTGTCGCCTCATCGCGCGCTTTGAACAAGCGCCATTTTGACGTACAGCTGATCGGAGGCATTGTTCTGCATCAGGGTAAAATAGCGGAGATGAAGACGGGCGAGGGTAAGACGCTCGTCGCAACTCTGCCGCTGTACCTCAATTCTCTTGCGGGTCGCGGCGTGCATCTCATCACCCCCAATGATTATCTTTCGCGCGTGGGGGCTGGCTGGATGGGGCCCGTGTATCACGTGCTTGGTACGACAGTCGCCGTGATCGCGCATGATTTTTCAGGCATGTATGATCCGGCATTTGAAGATCCACACCCGCACGGCGACTCGCGGCTCAATCATTTCCGCCCCGTTACGCGCCACGAAGCATATGCGGCGGATATTACGTATGGCACCAATAACGAACTTGGATTTGATTATCTGCGGGATAATCTTGAGTATGACCCGCGCGTCTTGCGTCAGTCCCGACGCATCCTCCGACGGGAGCGTCGGAGTCCCGGTCGGGACTCCGATCTTGCGTCGGAGCGCACTCATATGTTTGCGATCGTAGACGAAGTTGACTCCATTCTCATTGACGAGGCACGCACACCTCTGATCATTTCAGCGCCGGACACGGAAAGCGGCGCGCTCTACGGCACGTTTGCCAAACTCGTCCCCCAACTCAAGGAAAAAGACGATTACAATGTAGATGAGAAGTTCAAAGCGGTGACGATTACGGAAGCGGGGATTGATAAGGTGGAGCAATTACTCGGAGTCGCCAATATCTACGAAGAAAAGGGGATACGCTTTGTTAGGCACTTGGAATCGGCGCTCCGCGCGCATACGCTTTTTTTCCGCGACCGCAACTATGTGGTCAAAGACGGCGCCGTGATCATCGTGGACGAATTTACCGGGCGGCTCATGCCGGGCAGACGCTGGAGCGAAGGCCTGCATCAGGCGGTTGAAGCAAAAGAGGGAGTGATGGTACAGCAAGAGTCGCGGACTCTCGCGACGATTACGTTTCAGAATTATTTCCGTATGTATGACAAGCTCGCGGGCATGACCGGCACCGCGCAGACGAGTGCTGAAGAATTTCATAAAGTATATGGCCTTGATGTGATTACGATCCCGACTCATCGCCCCATGGTCCGCGACGACCGCGGCGACCTGATCTTCCGCAGTGAGCGAGGCAAGTTTCAGGCCGTGGTACGCGAGGTAAAAGCGCTCTCCCAAAAAGGCCAGCCGGTGCTGATCGGCACGGTATCCATTGAAAGAAGCGAGCGGCTCTCGCGCATGCTTGAAATAGAGGGTGTGCGACACTCGGTGCTGAATGCAAAGAACCATGAGCAGGAAGCGCTGATCATCGCGCAAGCCGGGCAAAAAGGCGCCGTGACTGTCGCGACCAACATGGCAGGAAGAGGAGTGGACATTATTCTTGGCGGCAGCGAGCCTGATCCGCGTGACGCGGAGGAAGTACGCCAGGCGGGAGGACTGCATGTCATCGGCACCGAGCGGCACGAGGCGCGCCGTATAGACAATCAGCTACGCGGGCGCGCAGGCAGGCAGGGCGATCCCGGCGCGTCACAGTTTTTCGTATCGCTTGAGGATGATCTCATGCGCGTCTTCGGCTCGGAGAAGATCAAGCGGATGATGGAAGTGCTGGGGCTTCCCGAAGACGAAGCGATTGAGAATAGAGTTGTTTCGCGCTCCATTGAGTCGGCACAGGGCAAGATTGAGGGTCTGCATTTTGATTCGCGCAAGCAAGTTTTGGAATATGACGATGTATTGAGCAAACAGCGCGTTGCAGTATATCGCCGGCGGCGCGACATACTATTTACGTCCGAGGCGGCATGGCTGAAAGAGCATATTGCGGAGATGATCATGGAGGAAGTCCGCAGGATTGTGGACTTTCATACCGCAGGGGACGAATGGAATCTTGAAGAAATAGCAGAAAACATCAAAGCGATTGCCGATGTGGCGGAAGATGTCGGAGGCAAGCTCCGCGAGCTTGCGGCAGGACAGGGAGACAATACGGAGAAGCGCGATGTACTGGCGGGCTATCTCACAGAGACACTCCGTCATGCGTACGACGCGCGCGAAAAAGGCATGGGCGAGGAAGTCATGCGCGAGATGGCGCGTACGACCCTCCTGCGCTCCATAGACGCGCTCTGGATGGACCATTTGGATGAGATGGAGCATTTGCGCGACTCCGTGCGTCTACGCGCATACGGCCAGCGCGATCCTCTGGTGGAATACAAAAACGAAGGATCACGGATGTATCGCGAACTGCAAGCCGCGATCCGCTCGCAGGTCGTGCAGACGGTTTTTAAAGCCGGAGGACACATCCACTCCGATATCCCGCAGAAGATAGAGGAGCGCCGTCCGGACGTTTCGTTCGGGCCTCTGCCGGTGATGCCGGAAACAAGTCTCAATCCGATACTATCCCAGATTAATGCATCTGAAAGCGTCAAGAAAACAACGGCTCCCGAAATTGGCCGAAACGACCCATGCCCCTGCGGCTCCGGCAAAAAGTATAAAAAATGCGGTGCGATGGATACGGAGGAGCATCAGAGGTTGATGGGAGGAAAATAAAAACCAGATAATCATAAGGAAAAGTATGAGATGTTATGGACTGTGCGTGCGCTGAGACTTCCCGCTTTGGAGTGATATAATTGATGTAAAAAATGGAGGATATCTTCGTGTTAGATTTTTCCGCATAGAGGCATATATGGAGATGCCCCGGAAACTCTTTCATGGTTCCTGTTTTTTACTATAAAATCAATCAATATGATGCGGGCGGTTTTATTTGACCTTGACGGTGTGCTCATTGAGACGGAATGGGAGACGTTTGTTTTTTATCAGCAATATCTCAAGGTGCATTACGGTATCGACTTGCCAAACAGTGCGTTTCAATTCAAAGCAGGGCGCAAATCTGCTGATTTCTGGCGTGATGTGCTTACGCCGGATCAGCGGAAAGCAGTAGATACTGAGAAATTGACCGAGTTCAAACGTGAGCAGTTCAACGTGCATCCTGACACATATGTCCAAAAAGTATCCGGAGGGAAAGAGCTTATAGAAGCTCTACGAGCACACGGATGGAAGACTGGACTTACGACACAAAATGAAGAACGGATGATGCAGACGGTTCTTGCATGGCTTGATATCTCCTTACTGTTTGATGTGAAGCTCTCGCTTAAAGACATTGAAAAGAAGAAACCCGACCCGCAGATCTATTTGAAGGCCGCCGGTATCCTGGGCGTCAACCTTTCGCAATGCATTGTCATTGAAGATTCTGAAGACGGTGTGAACTCAGCAAAAGCCGCCGGAATGTACTGTCTTGCCATACGGCATTCATATACTCCGGCTAGCCATCTGCATGAAGCAGACACGGAAGTAAAAGCGCTTCAGGAGATATCCCCAGAATTCATAGAAAAAATCATCCGCCAATGAAAATGCGGAAAGGGCATGGTAAGCACTTTCCGCATTTGACTTTGGGCGCATCGTGGCATTCTTATAGAATGCCGTCCATGCCCGTATAGATGGAAAGATCGTTGTGGTCTCCGTTGTGCGAGCTGTTATCAATCCAGTGGTGAAGCCTATTTTTGTGCTGACTGAAGTACTTACTTTCAAACTCTTCGGTCAGCTGAAAGCGCGTGCGCATTTCTTCCGGAGCGCGATAGATGTCGCGCTTGCATAGGCGCGCAAAGCGCACATCTGACGGAGCGTGGACATAAAACAGTCGATCCATGCTTTTTAGATGTACGATCGCAACGCCTTCCAGTGACAGCACGCCTGGTTTTCCCTTGGGAGGAATCAGGTTGATCTCACCGGTAAGTCGGCCTCTGTCCGCCCGATTGTAGACATTCCGCAGATGTACTGGGTGTCCACATTTGAGCGTTTGCAGGACTTCTTCCAATCGTTCAAAATTCCACCATGTCATCTGGTCGCGCCGTCGGGCCGCTTCTTCCGGGCCCAGACGGATACCCTCGGCAAGCCATTCTGCTCTCTCCTCGCTGGAGAGAATAAAAAATGCATCCAAGGAAAGCGTAGCTGACCATAAACCCATCTCATTTGCGATGGTGGCAATCCCAGGAGCGACTTTACTGGTTTTTCCGGCTCCAGCGCGCCCTGTTATGCCGATGACGGCAATGCCATTCTTTACGGATGCGAGCGCACTGGGAAGTGTACTATACACAATCGTCATGGTATTTTCCTCTCTTTATATTGCGGGTCAATTTACGGAGGGTACAGATAAAATCGTTTCTTCCCTCCACGATGAATGCGCAACAGAAACCTGCGACTATGGCAGGATCTGCATCACTCATCCCGCGATCTCCAATGGAAACACATTGAGTCGTTGACACGCCTAGAGATGCAGCGATACGCGGGAAAAATCTCGCATCAGGCTTGGAACACTCTAGATTTTCCGGACCAAATAAAAGATTGGATTCGCATGGAATTCCGAGAGCGTACAAATTGCGACGGCCTATTTCTATAGGCGAGTTTGTCGCAAAGCATATCCCTAAGACATTCGGAAGTATGCGAAACTCTTCTAATGCGGCGCACAATTCCGCATCGTACTTGATCCATTTCTCCGGTTCCCATGCACGACAGCGAAGCTCACCCCACTCATCTTCCGTAAGACCCAATGCATACACGGTTTCGGTGAGGGTTATTTCCCGAGGGATACGTAGGGATAACTTCTTACGCATCCGCATGATTTTTTGCTCCGCTTTCTCGGTGGATATGCCAAGGATTCTGGCTATTTCCGTAACCTCCCGTATCGAACATAAGCGGATATATTCAGGATTCGTGTATAGGGTACTATCAATGTCACTTACGATCCAGACAGGTGAATTATCCCATTTCCCCATGCGTTGCGCCACGGAAATCCTCCTCTGTTTCTATGCTGTATGTAGTGTTTTCAGAAAACGGGGGTTTGTCAAGGAACTAAATGTAGCTAATACATTACTATAACAGAGGATGCAATAAAAACGTTTTGTTTACGGTGCTTTTTAGATCGGTGGATAGGCACTTGTAAAGGGTCTTTTCATGGGTACAAAAATCAAACGCACGGGTTGTCATCTGCTCTTGTAATATGGGGCATATCGCGGCGTCTTCGCGTTTGGTATACTGAAAGATATGGAAATACGGATTGTGAAAGAGTCCATCTCAAAAACGACGCTAAAAGCGATTGCCGAGGATCAATTTGGCGATTTCGTGAAAGCTCCTCCGATGCATAAAAATCTGGCGGCGGGCAGATGGCATACGCTCTCTTTGGCAGAACAGCTTGGTAATATCGGAAGCGAGGTAGGCCGCGCAGGGCACGCTCAAGCATGTCGCAAGCTAAGCTTGCGACAATATCAGGATGATGCGCGTTTCCATGGTGCAGTAGATCGCGCGCTTGAGCTTTTTAATCTTACTCTTGCGGATCCGCGTTGGCATGGGCGTCTCCGCGAAATAGGCCGCGCGTATGAGATATTTTGCGATGCGGTATTGGGTGGTACAGAATATGGCAGTTCACTTGCCGATCTTGAAGGATATTTTATGCAATTTGCCATGGCCGCGCGAAGAAAATAAAAACCATTTCGGATTATGAAGCAGATTACATTCAGAATAAAGCCGGGTGAATTGCTCAAAGAGGAGATTGTAAAAGCGGCTCAAAAACATAATATTGGCGCGGGAGCTTTGCTTTCTATTGTCGGGGGTCTTGAAAATGCGGTTTTAAGGATGGCAGGAGCGACTCCGGACAAGCAGGATGTAAAGGATTTTAACGGGCCGTTTGAAATTGTTTCAGGTACAGGCACAATCTCGCGTGATGGTTGTCATGTCCATATGTCGGTATCTGACCAGGAAGGAAAAGTCATCGGGGGCCATCTGAAAGACGGCTGTCGGGTGCAGCCTACTGCGGAGATCGTGGTCGGAGTTTTTGAAGACGTTTCCTATAAAAGAGTCCACGATCAGGAGACCGGTTTTAAAGAACTGACTGTTATGTAACTATTGAAGTGAGACTTCAATAGACCGCCGATATATATATTATGACAAAAACAAAACTTTTATATCTTGAGAAGTTTGCCTTACTGGAAGCTCCGGCGCGGGTGATGGAGGTTTTGCGCGAGAATGAGCGCGATATCGTCCTGCTTGATCAGACGGTTTTCTATCCGCAGGGCGGGGGACAGCCGTATGATACGGGCATGATTGAGTCGCCGTCGGGGAAATTTCTTGTGGAGGAGGTGCGCTTTGTGGAGGGTGCCGTACGGCACATGGGGGTGTTTGAGTTCGGAAGTTTTGCTACGGGTGATAGCGTGATATGTCGTGTGGACGCGGATCGGCGTCTGCTTCACGCAAGGATCCATTCTGCGGGGCATCTCGTGGATAAAGCCGTGGCGGAACTTGATTTGCCGTGGCGGCCGGGTAAGGGATACCACTTTCCGCAGGGGCCGTATGATGAGTATGAAGGGAGTCTGGGCGGGCTTGATAAGGAGAAATTGAAGAGTGATCTTGAGAGGCTCTGCAATACATATGTGCTCGCGGGAGGAAAGACGGAAATAATCTTTATGACGCGTGAAGAGATGCAGAAAACATGCCGGTATACGCCGGATTTTCCGATGGAGAAAGGCGAGCAGGCGCGCGTGATCGTGCACGCGGGATTTGCTATGCCTTGCGGCGGGACGCCTGTCGCTGATTTGGTGGACATTGGCCCCATCACAATCCGCAAGATCAAGCAGGAAAAGGATAAAATCCGCATCGGGTATGATGTGAACCATGAGCGCTGACGTCTTGTAGTGGAAAACTTTTCTTGCGCTGGCGGTGTTTCAGGAGTAGTATACAGTTAATTGAAAATTAGGTATCAAGAGCGCGGGGAGGGAACTGGCCCTATGATCCGCCGGCAAATCTTGCTTTTTATGCAAGGGAGTGCTCCTTCCAGCCCGTACAACATACGGGGAAGATAAGTCGCGTTTATCATCCCTTTATGCGAGGGATTTTTTAATTCACCTAACAAAAGCTATTGAGGCTAAGCCTTGATAGCTTCATATACACATATATGAGGAACAATCAGACGTATACGGTGGAGAGCGTGACATCCGGCCATCCGGACAAGATCTGCGATCAGGTGTCCGATGCGATTCTGGACGCCTATATCGTACAGGACCCGACATCGCGCGTGGCTGTGGAGACATTTGGCTCGCATGGGCTCTTTGTGGCCGGGGGCGAGGTGACGAGCAGAGGATCGGTAGATGCGGCGAAGATCGCGCGCACGTTTTATCGCGATCTTGGCTACAAAGACGATCTGCAGATTATGACCAATATCGTCCAGCAGTCGCCCGATATCGCGCAGGGCGTGGATACCGGAGGCGCCGGAGATCAGGGCATCATGTACGGATACGCGACCAAGGAAACTCCCGAATACATGCCCCGCGCGGTGGCGCTCGTGCACAAGCTCGTACAAGGGCTTGAGCATCTGCGCAAGACCGACCCCGAATGTTCGTGGCTCGGCCCCGACGGCAAATCACAGATCACGATGGAGGACGGAAAAGTCCGCACGGTGCTGATTTCCTGCCAGCATGCGGACAGTATTGAACAGCCGCAGATCAAAGAGATTCTTACGCGCAAACTCATCGGTCCGGTTATGGGGGATCTGACGGGCATTGAAGTGCTGGTCAATCCAACAGGCAAATTTATTATCGGCGGATTTGCCGCGGATACCGGACTTACCGGACGCAAGATCATTGTAGATACGTATGGCGGGCTTGTGCGGCACGGCGGCGGATGCTTCTCGGGCAAGGATCCAACAAAAGTAGACCGCTCGGCCGCATACATGGCGCGCTTTGCGGCAAAAAACGTGGTGGCAAACGGCCTGGCAAAAGAATGCACGATAGCAGTGGCGTACGCAATCGGCCGCGCGGAGCCGCTCATGGTATATGCGGAGGCGGAGGACGGGCGCGATGTCTCGGCTGTGGTCAAAGAGAAGTTTGATTTCCGTCCCAAGGAGATTATTGAGCGGCTCAATCTGCGCCGGCCGATCTATGCCGCGACCGCGGCATACGGCCATTTCGGCAGGGAAGGATTCCCGTGGGAAGAGATCATTTCACTCTAGGGCATGCTTCAGCGATGTGGATAACTTGATATTCAAATGTGCTGGTATGCGATATACTGGTGCCGAGGTAGGGTGAGCCTCATTCTATAGATTAGCGGTATAAAGCGCATACAAAGAATTATGAAGAACAAATTGTCTCTTATTGTATCTGTATCTGCGGCGGTTTTGATGCCTTTTGCGGCGCTCGCACACGAAGCCGTTGCCGCGGAGACATCGACGGAGCAAAGACAGCAAATGCAGGTGGATCGGCAGAAAGGACTTGATGCGGCTAAGACGGAGCGCGCAGCTCTTGAAGAAAAAGCCCGCCAGATGCGTGATGAAGTGAAATCAAAGCAGGAGGAGCTGCGCCGCGAAATGCAAACCCGCATGGAGGAGCTGAAAAAGAAGCGCCAGGAGGTGGAGGCGGAGATGAAAAAAAAGCGCGAAGAATTCCAGACAAAAATGGAGGAGCGCAAGATGGAGCTGAAGAAGAAACTGGGCGAGCAGAAAGCCGTCAGGATTGAGCAGTATTTTTCGCAGATGATGGAGAAATTTCAGACAGCGATTGATCGTCTCAAGGGTGTTGCAGACAAGATTGAAAGCCGCCTAACATCGTCAACTGCGGACCCTGCGAATCTGGCTGTTTTGCAGACCAAGCTTACTGCCGCGCGGGCAAAGATTGGCGAAGCCGAGGCCGCACTTGCGGATGCAAAGGTGAAATATACTGACGCGGTGAACAGTACCGATTTCAAGGAGTCGTTCAAAAAAGTTCGTGCTCTGGTGGAAGGCGTTGCGGTAAAAGTGAAAGAAGCGCATCGCGCGCTGGTAGATGTGACATCGTCTATCAAAGAGTTGGGTGCTCGTGGACGCAGTAGTTCTACGACGACGCCGGCGCAGTAATCCGCCTTTGTGTATCATTTGCTAATTCCTTTACTTATATGCAGGAAACAGGTTCATCAAGTATGTCGCGTCTTGCGGTGATCGCGCTTGTCATTGCCGCCATTGTAGCTCTTGCCTATATGCTCGCGCTGATGCCGGGTGCGCCATACGGTACATCCACGGGATCGGAGGAGCAGGCTGGGGAAAATATGATGCCCGCCGCAGAGACTCTGCCCGAAGAGCAGGATCTGCAGTCTATCCAGTTGGATGGTCTTGATCAAGGGCTCGCAGATATAGAAGCAGAGCTTGCCAAGTAGTTATTGTCGTATTGTGTGGCAAAGAATCCGCTCCGATCCGCCAGTTGGCGGAGAATCGGGGCGGATTCTTTTGTTTTTTCTTTACGAGTAGTATACTGATTACGCTATGAGTCTGCCGCGGGAGGAGAAATATGTCTGGACCAATCACGCGCGGATGAAAATGCGGCATTATCGCCTGACGGAATCGCGTATTATACGCGTACTTCGCTATCCTACGCGGCTTGAGGAGGGGATCATGGACGGAGCAGTCGCATGTATGCAGCCTGCCGGAGGAAAGACGTATTCGGAAATATGGGCGATGTATCTTGTAGGCGGAAAGCGGAAAACGATAGATAAGAAACAATTGAAAATTATTACTGCATGGCGATATCCCGGTAAAAGTCCCGAGCGCGATCCGATCCCGTCAGAGGTTTTACGGGAAATAAAAAATTTGATTTTCGCATCGGTATAAATGTCCCGCTACATTTTTCACTATTCTTAATTCTTGCTTCTTGATTCACGTTTATGATCAAAATATCCCCATCCGGTGTCTCCTCGCTTCTTGAATGCCCGCGGTGCCTGTGGCTGCAGGTCAATGAAGATAAAAAACGTCCTCGTGGCATCTATCCGTCGCTTCCCGACGGCATGGACAACGTGTTTAAAAAATATTTTGACGAGTATCGCGCGCGGGGCGAGATGCCGCCCGAGATTGACGGGAAAATAGAGGGCAAGCTTTTTGATGACCCAAAAAGACTTCGCCAATGGCGCGAATTTGATTTTGGCCGTGGCGGCATCCGGACGGAGATCCCCGAATACAATATGGTTGTCGCGGGCGCGATTGACGATCTCGTTGTTGCACCCGACGGCTCGTTTGTGCCGTTTGATTTCAAGACCCGCGGATACCCCACAAAAGAGGACACCCATGAGCACTATCGCACCCAGCTTGATCTCTACTCCATGCTTTTTGAGCGCAACGGTTGTACGATCGCAGGCTACGGATATCTGCTATTTTTCTGGCCGCAATCATACGAAATGGGCATGACGCACTTCAAGACGCAATTGATCAAAATGGACGTCTCGCCTTCACGCGGTATGGCGACGCTCAAAAAAGTCCATGACATCGTAATCGGTGAGAAACCGGAGCGCCACTCCACATGCGAATACTGCATGTATAGGGAATCGTAATTATGGGTACGGAGAAAATCCTTGAAGTGCAGAATTTACGAAAAGTGTACAATGATGTCATTGCGGTGGATGGCGTCTCTTTTGATATTCGCGCAGGAGAGATTGTGGGGCTTTTGGGACCCAATGGCGCGGGCAAGACCACGACGATAGATATGATCCTGGGGATTGTGGAGCCGTCGGGCGGCAGTATCCGCGTGTTTGGCAAAGATTTTGCTCGTCATCGCTCTGAAATCCTCTCGCGGGTGAATTTCTCCGCGGTGTATGCGCATCTGCCGGGCAATACGACCGTGCGGCAGAATCTCACGATTTTTGCTCTGCTCTATGGCGTTTCGCGCATACGGGAGCGGATCGCGGCTTTGCTCAAGGAGTTTAATATAGAAAAATTCGCCCGCGTACGGACAGGATTTCTGTCATCGGGCGAGCAGTCGCGCGTGCATATGGCAAAAGCTATGCTCAACGAGCCGCGGCTTCTCCTGATGGACGAGCCGACCGCATCCATTGACCCGAGCGATTCTGCGATCATACGCGAGAAAATAAAAGCGTATGCCGCAGGCGCGGGGGCTGGGGTGCTGTGGACATCGCACGATATGTACGAGATTGAAGAGGTATGCGACCGCGTGCTTTTCATCTCGCATGGGAAAATTCTGCTTGAGGGAAATCCGCGCGAATTGCCCGCCGCATACGGCAAGAAAAATCTTGAAGAATTATTTATCGCGGTAGCGCGGGAGCCGCTTTCCTTAGCCCGATTATGAACAGTCTTAAACGCATATTCGCAATCTTCTGGCGGCAGATGCTTTTGCTCAAGGGCAATCCGTTCCGGCCGCTCAATCTTTTCTACTTTTCAGCACTTGAGCTTTTCCTGTGGGGTGTTTTGTCCGTGTATCTGGATCGCGTCGCGGGATCGGATCTCAATTTTGCGGCTCTGATCTTGGGCACGGTGATTATGTCGTCCTTTATGAGCCGCGTGGTGTTTGGCGTAAGCGCTTCATTTCTTGAGGACGTATGGACGCGCAATTTCATCAATCTTTTTTCGTCGCCGCTGTCCTTGCAAGAATACATCCTCGGTTTTGTCGCCGTGAGTATTGTGGAGTCGTCGGTTTCTCTTGGATTCATCGCTTTGCTTGCGTGGATACTGCTTTCCTACAGCATATTCACTTTCGGTCTCCTCCTGATCCCTTTTGCCGCGGTGCTTTTTGTCTTTGGTCTTGCTGTGGGGATTCTCGCAACTGCGGTGGTTTTGCGTTTCGGGCCCAGTGCGGAGATGGTGGTATGGTCCATCCCGCCGCTTTTAGCACCTTTTTCTGCGGTATTTTATCCTCTGGCGGCACTCCCGCTGTTTTTGCAGAGGATCAGCTTTTTTATACCGGCGACACATGTGTTTGAAGGCATGCGCGCAGTGGTGCGCACGGGGACTATGGATATGCGGGAACTTGTAGTAGGTTTTGTGCTGGCTGTGCTTTATTGCATCGCCGCATATTTCTTTCTGTACCGTTCATACCGCAGTGTTCTGCGTCGCGGTACGTTTGCGCGCTTTGCGACAGAGTAGTTTATATAAAGATCTTCGGGATGTTGAAATCATTTTTTCTTATTGTCGGTCTTGCGGTGTTGGGATTTCTGCTCCTTGCTGTGGTGCCTCTGCCTGCGCCGCGATCTCTTGAGCGCGATCGCGTCGTAGCTGACAGGAGAGAGCCGGAGACGGATGTGATACCTTCCTTGGCGCCTTTGCATGAGTCTCTTCCGGAGGCTGTGATTCGCCAGAGTGAAGAAATAGCCGATGGGGCTGAAAAACAGTCGCCAGCGGTACTGCCGAAGCCTGCTTTGCCTGTGCCTGCTGTATCTGCGAGCACTACGGCGTCTTCCACTGCTGCTGCTGTTTCTCCGGTATCTGCGCCGCCGGAGCCTGTCCTGCCGCCTCTGCGCGAAGACGAGCTATTGCGGGCGGTCGTGAAGATTGAATGCCCGAGTGAGGATCGGAGGGGCGTCTATATCGGAGCGGGATTTTCCATGCCGCGGGGTGTTGTGGTGACGGCAGCACACCTCCTGACGGATGTAGCAAGTACGACGTGCAAAGTCATCTTTCCTCATGACCGCGCACCGGCGCATTATCTCTTCGGGACTCCCGAAAATCTTGATGCCGTAAAAAAGCGGTACAACGAGCAGGGGATTGATGCCGCATTTCTCTTTCTCCCCGCGCTTGCGAACTATCCTGAAGGCAAGGCCGTATTTCCCGACGGATATCCTGTCATATCGTACCCGATATGCACGCATTCGCGCGCGATCAGCGATACGGTATTCCATTACGGCTATCCGAGCAATTTCAGCGATAATTCATATCTTGCAAAAAACATCGGCGAAGTGACAGCCTATGCCGATATTTCCGGAGTCCGAGAGGAACTTTCCGAAGACCAAAGATTCCTCTATAAAACGCCGATATTTTCTTATACGGTTGATCAGGCTGTTTTGCATCCATATCTTGTCAGCCGAGTGCCGAGTTTTTACGGGGATTCGGGCGGCCTTGCGTTTGACGTGACCCGCCAATGTATTTTGGGAGTCGGACACGGGGGCACGATCGGGGGTGCGGCAGGGGAGAATTTCTCGCTTTTGATGATGCTTGGCTGGGAAGGCGTTCGTGGTATTCTTCCATAAAAGATGGCGGGCATTTGCAAAAATGTCTCCCATCTGATACTTTCGTAATTGATGCAGAAAAACTCTTCGTCTCGGATGATGCAAAGAAAAACCGCACGGCTTGCGGCGGTGGGTATTATTGTGCTGGGCGCAGTCGCAGGCATTTTTGATGCGCCTATGTATGCTGATCGCGTGCTTGCGCGCATCGGAGTAGGGGAGTCCGGATTTCGTTTTGAACGGCTGTTTGCGGGATTCCCGTACCGCCTGGGACTGGATATCCAGGGAGGCACTCACCTGGTATATCACGCGGATGTCAGCGTGCTTGCCGAATCGGACAAAGCAGGCTCCATGGAAGCTCTGCGCGATGTGATTGAGCGGCGGGTAAATCTTTTCGGAGTGGCGGAGCCTTTGGTGGAAGTAGAGCGTTCGGGCGGAGATTGGCGGCTCGTAGCGGAGCTTGCCGGAGTACGGGATGTCGGAGCCGCGATCCGGCTGATCGGGGAAACGCCGTACCTGGAGTTTCGTGAAGAGCGATCTGTGGCCGAGCGCGATGCGATCATGGCCGCGCAAAAGCAAGGAGAACGGATGCTTGAAGACCCGAACTTCGTCCCCACGGAGCTTACGGGGCGTTTTATCACGCGCGCGGATGTTGATTTTGATCAGACTACGTTTCAGCCGCTGGTAAACCTCAAACTTACCGGCGAAGGGGCGACTCTCTTTGCGGAGCTGACGAAGCAAAACATCGGCAAGCAGATTGCGATTTATCTTGACGGCGTGGCAATTTCAGCGCCCGTCGTGCGTGAAGAGATTACGGGCGGCAGTGCGCAGATTAGTGGCAATTTTACCCCGCAATCCGCGCGGGAGCTTGCCGGACGCCTCAATGCGGGAGCTTTGCCGGTGCCGATTAAGCTGATCGCACAGCAGTCTATTGAAGCGAGCCTTGGCCGCGAATCGCTTGCGCGCAGTCTCTACGCCGGGGCCATCGGATTTCTTGCGGTCGTTGTTTTTATGCTCCTGTGGTACCGTCTGCCCGGTCTGATCGCCGTGGCGGCACTCGTGGTATATGCGGGCATTGTGCTTGCGATTTTCAAATTGATTCCGGTGACACTGACGCTTGCAGGTATCGCGGGATTCGTGCTGTCTGTCGGCATGGCCGTGGATGCCAACATCCTGATTTTTGAGCGCATGAAAGAAGAGCTTGCCCGCGGCCTTGCGCTGGAGGATGCCATCCGCGAGGGCTTCCGCAGGGCATGGACTTCCATCCGCGATTCCAACGTATCCAGTCTTTTGACGGCGGGGATTCTCTACTGGCTCGGGACGAGTATGGTGCAGGGATTTGCGCTGACGCTCGGTGTCGGTATCCTGGTATCCATGTTTTCTGCCATCAGCGTGACGCGCACCCTGCTTGTCGCGATCAGTACGCCCGCTCTTGCCCGCATGCGCGGATTATTCTTAAGCGGATTCTCCAAATGGGAAGTAGGAAGAAGGAATTATGAATGATGGGATAGGTATAAAATCCATAATTCCTAATTCATGCTTCATGATTCCCGTTATATGAACATCATCGGCCGCAAATATATCTTTCTTACGTTTTCGGGACTTCTTGTGCTCGCAAGTTTTGTATCGCTTGGCATATGGGGTCTGCATTTCGGCATTGATTTCACCGGAGGTTCACTGATTGAGATATCATATCAGGCGAGTCGTCCGCCCGTGGAGCTTGTACGGGAGCAGTTTACCCGGGCTGGCGTGGACTCGGCGACTATTCAGTTTTCAGGGGAGCAAAACGTGATTGCCCGTTTCCGCGACGTGGACGAAAGCACCCATCAGAAGCTGGTACAGGGGCTCGGGTCGCTCGGTGCTATGCAGGAAAAGCGTTTTGATGCGATCGGGCCTACGATCGGAGCGCAGTTTCAGCGGCGCGCGCTTCTGGCGCTCGCATTGGCGCTTGCAGGCATTGTGCTGTATCTCACATGGGCGTTTCGGCAGGTCTCCCGACCCCTGGCATCATGGAAATATGGCACGGTTGCCGTCGCAGTGGCGCTTTTCCACGATATCGTGATCCCTGTGGGGGTGTTTTCCGTCCTCGGACACTACTTCGGAGCCGAGGTGGATACGCTGTTTATCACCGCTCTCTTGACAATCTTAGGATTTTCTGTGCATGATACTATTGTAGTCTTTGATAGGACGCGGGAAAATCTTCGGATGCAGAAAAGCACCGAATCATTTGCCGCTACGGTAAACAAAAGCGTCAATGAGACAATCACGCGTTCAATCATGACATCTCTTACGGTATTTCTGGTTCTTGCGGCGATTTTGTTTCTCGGCGGAGCCACCACAAAATACTTTGCGTTGGCGCTGATGCTGGGAGTGGTATTTGGGACATATTCCTCCATTTTTGTAGCGTCCCCCTTGCTTGTTATCTGGGATAACTGGCATCGGAGATGGGTCTAGACAAATAATAGATAGCGTGTTATACTTGTTTATTATATGGCAATAGACTTTCCGATATCTCCGAATGACGCAGTGAAAATCCTGCTCCAGAGTCTGCCTGCAAAGCGCATGCGGGACGTCGTGGAGCGGCGTTTTGGCCTGAAAGGCGGAAAGAAATCCACTCTTGAGGAAATAGGCACGGCGTATAAAATCACGCGCGAACGGGTACGGCAGATTGAGGCCGATGCCATGCGTCGCCTGCGCGGGCGGGATCACGAGGAAGTCCGGCCTCTGCTGATAGCTTTGGAAAATGTCGTGCGCGAGCACGGGGGTGTCATGGCGGACGATCATCTTTTTTCGCATGCATCGCCCGCGCGGTTTCATCCGCATTTGCAATTTTTGCTCCATACGCATCCGAGCTTTGTACGCGTTGCGGAAACCGAGACATTTCATCCCCGGTGGGCATCCGATTCTGCCGCGGCAGGATCGGCGGAGGGTGTCATGGTGCGCGTTGCCAAGCGCCTTGAGGAATCGGAGATTCCTGTTGCCGAAGAACAGCTCCATGCCTTTTTGGCTTCCGAGACAAGTGCTGACGACAAGGACTCTTTATCCGAAAAATCACGGCAGGCGTATCTTGCGACCGCCAAACTGATCAAGCGCAATCCGTATGGCGAGTATGGCCTTGTGTCATGGGCGACGGTATGCCCGCGCGGCATCAAAGACAAAGCATATGCGGCGATCTTGAAAACGGGCAAGCCTATGCATTTCCGCGAGGTCGCGGCGGCAATTGACCGCGCGGCATGGCCGGGCAAGAAAAAAGCCCATCCGCAGACCGTGCATAACGAGCTGATCAAAGACCCTCGGTTTATCCTTGTCGGCAGGGGCATGTATGCCCTGAAGGAATGGGGATATGAGTCAGGTACGGTGCGCGATATCTTGATTTCATTGATGACAAACTCTCCGAAGCCGCTAACCCGCGACGAGCTCGTAAAACTTGCCAGCGAGCGGCGCATGGTCAAAGCGCAAACTATTCTTCTGAACCTCCAAGATCGCTCGCGTTTCAAGCGGACGGAAGACGGGGGGTATACTCTTGTGTAAGTGGATAAGTACGAGAGCATACGAAATGGCGCTTCATCAAATCGTGTCTTACTTACGATCGTAAGTAAGACACGATTTGGGAAGAAACTATGCCATGTGGAATCTATTGCGTGAATATGTTTTAAAAGGCGGGCTATGCCCGCCTTTTAACTATTGAGGCTAAGCCTCAATAAATGTATGGCGGCGACTTGCTCCTTGCGGGCAGTCCTTTTATAATGAATCTATGGTTTTTGACGTCACACTTCTTGTCACACTTTTCCGCGCCGTGGTGGTAGATCTCTGGTGGTTTTGGCTTTTGGTCATCCTCCTGTACGTTGCATCCAGCATCTGGATGGCGTATATCCAGCAGTACTACAAAAAGATCACCAATCCGTGGATGATGATGGAGATTAAGTTTCCGCGCGAGATCACGCGCACGCCCCGCTCCATGGAGCAGGTGTTTGCGACGGTGCATGCGATCAAAAACTCTGCATCTGACACTGAAGAAAAATGGTGGGACGGCGAAGTGCCGCTGTGGTTTTCGTTTGAGGCGGTGAGCTTCGGCGGCGAGATTCACTTTTATCTTTTTATCCCGTCGGTCCGGCGCAGTCACTTTGAGGCCGTGCTCTATGCCAATTATCCCGATATTGAGATCACGCACGTCGCCGACGACTATATCCATCGTATGCCCAAGACCGCAGAGGATATTTATGCTTCGGGGTATCGTATGTTTGGTAATGAACTGATTTTTGATAAAAGCGGCACGGATCGTCCTCATGTGTATCCCATACGTACGTACATTGACTTTGAAGCTCCTGCAGAAGAAAAAGAAGTGGATCCGATGGCGTCTCTCCTTGAGACTCTGTCTCGCATCAAGCCGCAGGAGCATCTATGGTTTCAACTGCTTATAAAACCAAAGGTTGATAAAGAGATAACTAACTTTTATCAAGATGGTGAAAAAGAGATAGAGTATATCAAAGGAAAATCTCGCAGTACTATTGATCCCAAAACTGGCCAGACCATTTTTGCCATGCCAAGTCCTGCGGAGACTGAAACTATGAAAGCGATTGAGCGCAAAATCGCCAAACCCGCTTTTGATGCGGTGATACGATATATGTACTTTGCGCCTAAAGAAATCTTCCACTCAAGCTTCGGTCGCCGATCAATATTTTCGGCGATGAATCAGTATGCATCTCAAGCCTTCAATAAATTCAAACATAATGTTTTTGCGTGGACTCTTGCAAAGATTTGGTATTGGCCTTATATCTTCCCCCAACATCGCGCGGCCGGACGCCGTGAGCGACTGTGGGAGAAGTATCGGACACGCGACATGTATCCTGATACTATTACGGAAGCGATTTTAAACATGAAGCTTTTTAATTGGGGTTTTGCGCCGTGGCGTATCCATAATGTGGTGCTCAATATAGAGGAGCTTGCGACTATTTTCCACCCACCGACGATTCTCGTGCTTACCGGGCCTTTGATCAAGCGCGTGGAGGCGCGCAAAGTCGGCCCGCCCGCAGGCCTTCCGATCTACGGCGAAGAAGGAGAAAATCTGCCCGGACTTGATGACGATGACGGAGAATAGGGGAGCCTGCATTACACAAGACACGAGGCTTAGCCTCGTGTCTTGTCATTTTTTGGGCTACTCGTCAAAAGAATTTTACCAGATCGTCAATGGTGATGGGGGAGAATGCGGTGTGGCTGAAGATGCCGAATGCGATGCCAAGGACAATGGAAAGGATATACTCGTTGGCCGTGTGGATGAAGAGGTAGTGAAAAAGCGTCCAGAGTGCCGCAAACGTAATGGTAAGGACTACCCATCCGACAAATTTTGCCGAAACGGAACGCTTGCCGTAGAAAAGGGCAAATGTACCTAGCATAAAGAGTATCGCAAGATACGGGTTGAATCCTTGGTAGATTGCTTTGTCGGGAAAGCCGTACTGTACAAACTGCCCCAACTGATAGATGACGAACGTAAGAAACAAAACGACTCCTCCGACGAAACCCGATCGCGCGGCGATTTTGAATTCTTTCTGCTCAATATGCTTGGCCACGCCGTAGCTTTTGACGATCGCGGTGATCAGGATGATGGGTACAATCGTCCAGATCACGATATCAAATATGGCTCTTAAAATACCTTCCATATATGAATAATAACACGGGGGCGTGCGTGCGGCAAACCGCGTATGCACAGCACCTTTGCTGTGGTATAATTTCTTTACTATGGCGCGCGAGGGCAAGATACACATTTCAAAATATGGGCCGCCTCCGCCGGAGCTTCCGGTGTATCAGCATGTAGATCCGCGTGATGTTTCTTTTATCGGCCGCACCAATTACGAGGCGCCTTTGGAATCCAAGAAGTACATTTTCGGCATCAAGCGGGTTGATCGCAGGCGGCATCTCTATATGGTGGGCAAGTCCGGCTCCGGCAAGTCAAAGCTTTTGGAGCTTCTGGTACGGCAGGACATTGCGTACGGGCACGGCATGTGTTTTATAGATCCACACGGCGACGTGATTGATGCGATTCTGGATTTCATACCGGAAGAACGGATCAAGGACGTAGTATTGATTGATCCGTCGGATGCCGAATGGCCGATATCCTTTAATCCTCTGCAAAAAGTGCCTCCCGAGATGAAGCACCAGATGGCGCAGGGACTGATTGAAGTCATGGAGAAGCAGTTTGGCGCCAACTGGACGCCGCGACTTGAGCATGTATTTCGGTTTACGACGCTGGCGCTTCTTGACTATCCGGAAGCCACGATGCGCGGGATGATCTCCATGCTGTCCGATCGTCCGTACCGGCAGAAAGTGATTGAGTATATTACCGATGACATGGTGAAGCGGTTTTTTGCGGTGGAGTTTGCCGACTGGAGTGAGAAATTTGATACGGACGCGATCATCCCGCTCGTAAACAAGCTCGGACAGTTTTTGTCCATGCCGGCGCTTCGCAATATCTTCGCACAAAAAGAAAACAAGATTGATTTTGAGGAGATCATGAATCAGAAAAAGATTCTGCTCATCAATCTGTCCAAAGGGAAGATCGGAGAAGAAAACTCAAGCTTTTTCGGCTCTATGTTCATTACCAAAATCAAGCAGGCGGGCATGGCGCGGGCTTCCATATCCGAAGATAAGCGCAATGATTTTTATTTTTATGTAGATGAGTTCCACAATGTTGTAACCGCGTCTTTTCTGAATCTCTTTTCCGAGGCGCGCAAATACGGACTCAATCTTACGGTCGCGCATCAATACACCTCCCAATTGATTCCTGCGGTTTTGGATACGGTGCTTGGCAATGTTGCCAATATCATAATATTTCGTGTTGGGGGTGATGACGCGGCAAAACTTGAAACGGAAATGACGCCGCTCTTCAAGGCAAAAGATATGATCAATCTTGCCACACGGGAGTTTTACATCAAAGAGACGATAGACGGCGAGACGTACGATCCGTTTTCCGCAGAAACTTTGAAAATCATGCCGCCGCCGCATCGCTCATATAAGCAGGACATCATTGACGCTTCGCGCCGCAAATACGCGATGCATGCCGAAGAATTGAAACTGCGTCTGAAAGAGGAAGAAGATGCGATCCGTTTCGGCGGCACGCGCAGTCCTGCGAGTTCGGCACACGTTTCGGTTCCGGCTACTGTCCCGCCGGAACGACATGAAGAACGCGCGGATGTTGCTGAAATGCCTCCAGAACCCCTCATTTAATGGAGGGAAGTAAACCCCGTTAGAAGCTTACGCGGGGCATTAAACCCCGCGTTCGCTAAAACCGAACGGCATTCATCCCCGCGGCAAGCCGCGGGGCATTCTGCTTCTAACGGGGTAAAAAGAAATTGCCTGGGCGGAAATAGAGACCATTACAAAACTCTTCTTCGTCGGCAAGACGCGAGGCGTTCCCGCGAAGCGGGACGCCCCGTCTCCGAGATTACGCATATGCGGTTATGGCGAGGAAAGACGACGAAGGCGTACTTGGCTGAAAGTACGCCAAGGAGGACTGACGAAGCCAGAGCCGCATATGCGTAATCGCAGCAGGAGAGGGAGTTTTGTAATGGTCTCTTGGTATGCTATAGTGATTGACATGTCTTATCAATTGACAGAAACAAAACTTAAAGTACTCGTGAAAAAGAGCGTGGAAGAAGCGTTTAAGAGCGAGTTTTTGAAATTGCGCGCTCTGCTTGTGCCGTTTGTTTCCGATGCGGAACAGATGGATATAGAGCGGCGATATAAGCGGCCTTCGCGCAAAACAGTTGTGAGCCATGTGATTGATTTATGAGATGGGTCGTCGGTTTTACCCGCGATGCGGAAAAATTTCTCGGCCGCAATCATATGGAACGGGAACGCGTCTTGGATTTGATCGGGCTTGCCATTCGTAAGTTTAGCGGAGAAGTCGCAAATGTGAATATCAAGAAACTTAAAGGAGCATGGCGCGGATATTACCGAATCAAAAGAGGCGATCTGCGGATTATCGCCTCTTTTGATTTTGAACGCGCCCATGCTTTGATTGAACACATTGATTGGCGCGGCAGTGCATATAAAGAATAGTCGGATATGAATCAAGAAACCAAAACCTGCCAGAATTGCAAGCAGGACTTCCGAATTGATCCGGAGCCACAGCACCAGAGCCCCGAAGGAGAGCGGGCTCCCTACGGGGTGAACGCCGCTCGGTGCTGGACTTCGCTCTTTTAGATCCCCATCTCACTATGAACGAAGAAACAAAGATATGTCAGAACTGTAAAGCATCTTTCGTCATAGACGCTTCGGACTTTGCGTTTTATGAAAAGATGAAAGTGTCAGCGCCGACGTTTTGTCCGACATGCAGGCTTCAGAGGCGGCTTATGTTTCGCAATGA
>Ga0209542_10004161_pt1 | contig 30042 bp, 22 predicted proteins | sample RifCSPhighO2_01_FD_184028 | JGI IMG/M metagenome (GOLD analysis project Ga0209542, IMG submission 184028) | Soil microbial communities from Rifle, Colorado - Rifle CSP2_plank highO2_0.1 (SPAdes) (version 2) | ecosystem: Environmental > Terrestrial > Deep subsurface > Rock core/Sediment ... | reverse complement strand
TCGAAACCGGGCTTGAGTACGGCATGGTAAGCTTGAACCGCTCCCTCGCGGACATGGTGAAGCGCGGGGATATTTCTGTAGAAACCGCGGTTTTGTATTCGCTCCGTCCCGAGGAATTGCAAGTACTCCTTCGATAAGTTTTATGCCTTCCTACGATTATCAAGTGCGCGATAAAGAGGGGTCTCTTCAAAGGGGGACCGTGGAAGCGTCCAGCCAAGAGGCGGTATTGGATATTCTTCAGCGCCGGGGGTATACGGTTCTCTCTCTTCGGGAGAAGCGGGAATCAAAGTTCTCATTCCCGTTCGTGGGCCACGTGAGCACAAAAGACGTCGTCATCTTGTCGCGCCAGCTCGCGACGCTTTTCGAGGCACAAGTCCCGATCATTGAAGCGCTGCGCACCCTTGCGGAAGAAACGTCGAAACCCGCGCTCAAGGACGCGCTTGGCACGATCCTCAATGATGTCACAGGCGGCCTGTCGCTTTCGCAGGCGTTTGCGAAGCACGCGAAGTACTTTTCTGCGTTTTATATAAGTTTGATCCGGTCGGGCGAAGAGTCGGGAAAGCTTCAGGAGGTTTTTTCATACCTCGCGGAATACGTCGAGCGCTCCTACTATCTTACGATGAAAGCGCGCAATGCCATGATCTATCCCGCGTTTATCCTCATGGCGTTTATCCTTGTCATCATTCTCATGCTCGTTGTCGTGATCCCGGGGCTGTTGGAGATTTTTGAGGAAACCGGCCAAGAGCTTCCGTTTTATACAAAAGCCCTTCTCTATATATCCCATGGCCTTCGGAACTACGGCATCTTTATCGCTATTTTCTTCACTCTTTGCGGGTTTTTCCTTGTCCGGTGGAAGCGGACGCCCGAGGGTGCGCTTTTTTTCGCGCGACTCCAAATTCATGTCCCTTTGGTGGGAGAGCTCTATAGAAAACTCTTTGTCGCGCGCCTTGCGGATAACCTCACCATCCTTATTTCTTCCGGCATTCCTATTCTTCGCGCGATTGAAGTGACGCGGGATGTGGTGGGGAATCTGGTATTCGCAAACGCGCTCGAGGAGGCATATAAGGCGGTCCGCGGCGGCGGGACGATTTCTTCCGCGTTCAAAAATACGAAAGAAATTCCGCTTCTTGTGACCCAGATGATACGGATAGGCGAAGCAACTGGTCGGCTTGATTTTATCCTCCAAAAAATATCCAAGTTCTATCAGCAGGAGGTGAATTCCGCGGTTGATAATCTTGTGTCTTTGATCGAGCCCATCCTCATCATCGTCCTTGGCGCGGGCATCGGGTTTTTGCTCATGTCGGTTCTCGTGCCGTTGTATAATCTCGTAAACGCAATCTAGCGCGCCGGGCGCGCGTTGTGGATAACCCGTTTCTTGCCTGTTTCAGGCAGGCGGATACAATATATCGTAGGTATCGCTCAATACGGTCGAATCTTTTTTAATCTTTTTGGTCGATTCTAATTTATTCACGCTTAAATATTCTTTGATGTTAAAATCAATTTTTAGAAATAAGCGGAGCCTCAAAGTCGGGTTTACGCTTATCGAACTTCTTGTCGTTATCGCGATTATCGGCGTTCTTGCTTCCATTGTCCTTGCCTCATTAAACACCGCGCGGAAAAAATCGCGCGATGCCCGGCGCATTAGTGATGTAAAACAAATTCAACTCGGGCTTGAGTTGTATTTCGACGGCCCGGGTAGCGGACAGTATCCTGTAGCAACAACTGGGGGAAGTAATTGTAGTGCGACAATACAGTATGGTCTTGAAGTGATGGTGCCAAACTACATGCCCCAGATTCCTCGTGACCCAAATGCGGCTGCGCCAAACTGCTATTTATACGCCACTCCTTCTGCTGTAAGTCGGAGTACATACCATTTGGGAGCAACGATTGAGGAAACCAGTGCTGCAGTGCTTAGCAATGATAAAGATTGTGTATCTTCGGGAACTGCAACTTGTGTGTCCGGCATTACTGCGTATACAGGGGGATTTGATGGAACATCGGCTCAGGTTTATGATTTAATTCCATAGTAGTGTCTTTGGCGGAGGATATGAGTGCCTTTATTCTCTTGTGATGGGTATCGGGGTTGTTGAGGTATTTAGTTTGGGCTTCGGTTTTTGTATCGGAAGCTTTCTCAACGTAGCGATTCGCCGCGGTATCCGCGGCGAATCGTTTTTTGGGCGCTCCAAATGCGAATCGTGCGGGAAAATTCTTACGCCGATCGAGCTTATCCCTCTCGTAAGTTTTTTCTTGCAGCGCGGCAGATGCCGTTCCTGCGGGGGCGCGCTTTCGCTCCAATATCCCTTGGTTGAAGCCACAACCGGCATCCTTTTCGCCATTGCGGCCTACCTATTTCCCCTAGATATTAATTTATGGAGGCCGAACCTCCATACTATTATCATATCGTTCGTGCCGCTTATTCTTGCGTGCGTCGGGCTTTCCGCGGCGCTCTTCGCATTTGTCGTTGATCTTCGGACAAAAATCATTCCTGATTCCGCGTTTTATATTCTCTTTGCGGTCGGCGTGGCGGCGGTGAGTTTCCGCTGGTACGCCGCAGATCCCAATTTTTCATCGGGGATTTTTTCGGACGCTGGCGCCGCCTTGCTCATTTCCCTTTTCTTTGCGTCTTTATGGTTTTTTTCCCGTGGCCAGTGGATGGGGTTTGGAGACGCAAAGCTTATTCTTGCAACCTCGCTTGCTATCGGGTTTCCGGCGTCCATTGCCGCGCTTCTCTTTTCTTTCTGGTCAGGCGGAGTCGTCGGAGGGGTGCTTCTATTGTTCCGGCGCACTACGTTAAAGAGTACGATTCCGTTCGGGCCCTTTATCCTTCTGGGGAGTGCCTCCGCCTATTTTTTTTCCCCGTTTTTCTTTGAGACCACGCGGTTTCTCGAAGGAATATACGAAATCGTGTATTACTCGTTTTAACTCTAAAGTGAGTTCTGAAGACATTCTCACATTCTCAAGAATGTGAGAATGTTATATGAATTATTTTGGAAAATACTGGGATGATTACACAAAATCAAATTTCATGGCTTATTGTGATTGCGTTTTTCCTGTCAGCGGTATCTGGGATGACCCAGGCATATATCGCCGCTGCCGTTGAAATGTCGATGCTATAAGCCGAAGTATTGCTACCGGGTTCCGGGTGCAAAGGCGCGCTTTTTTCTATTCCCAGTAGCGGGTATAATTATCGTATGGCTTTTTTTGGGGGTAACAGCAAGCTAAGAAACGCGGGGCGTGCCCCGGATCATTTCATTTTTGAACATAGCGCGGGGTATACCGCGGTTGAGCTTATTATTGTCGCGGGAATCATGGTTACCATAACCGCGGCGGTCTTGATCGGGTTCGGGACGCTTAACACGAATGCCGCGCTCAATCGCGCCGCGCGCGACCTCGGGGTTTCGCTCAGGCGCGCGCAGAATATGTCCCTTGCCGTATCCGGTATCTCTGCGATCGGAAACGAAGTTCCGCCTGCGGTCGGAGTCCAGCTTACCACTAGTGCGACGTCATATATTCTTTTCGGTGATCGCATCGCTTCTGAGGATCTCCGGTATACGTCTCTGAGCGAGCGCATCGAAACAACAAGTTTTGAACGGAACGTCAGGGTGAGCGGGTTTGAAACTGTTGGCAGTTCTCCGACCCCGTATGTGCCGGCAGGCGGAATTCTCCATGTGCTTTTTTCTGCTCCGGAGGCTGACCCGAAAATAACAGACGGCGACGGAACGCTTGCGCCACCCGATTCAATAACCATTATTTTAGAGGCACCTAACGGAAATGTGAAAAAGGTGACTGTCCGCGAAAGCGGAGAGGTAAGCATAAAATGAAAAATCCAAAATTTAAAGTTCAAAGTTTAAGGAAGAATGATTTAAAATTTATCGCGAAGCGATACCTAAATTTTTCATTTTTCATTTTTCATTTTTCATTCAGGCAGGGGTTCACCCCGTTAGAAGTCTTGGGGAGAAAAATTTTAGAAATTTTTCATCAGCGCCATGATATTTCTGGGCATATCATAAAACCGTCTTGCGGAAAAATAGTATTTTCGGAAAATAGGCGACTTCTAATGGGGTTCACATTAATAGAAACCATTGTCGCGCTTGCGGTTTTGCTTGCGGCGATCGTGGGGCCGGTTGCGTTGATAACAAAAGGGCTTGTTGACGTGACATTTGCAAAAAATAAGCTTATCGCGCTCCACCTTGCCCAGGAAGGAATCGAGCTTGTGCGCGTTCAGCGGGATAACAATATCTTATGCGATTATCTTGACGGCGGCGCGGAAATGTCATGGAAATGGGATCACGAGGCGGGAGGTGGCGTAGGGAATCGTCTTGATCCGCAGCCAGAGGGAGATTTTACGACAATGCGCGTTGATAGCTCTGACCTTGAAAGCGATACGTGCGGCTCCTATACCGTCATGTCGCCTGATTTCCGAACCGGATCCGTATCAAGTCCGCTCCGGATCAATGGAAGCGGTTTTTATCAGTATAGTTCCGGATCTGATTCTCCTTTTGTGCGCACCGTCGCAATTGATATGAGGATCGTGGGGGGGGAGCTCGCGGGTGACAGTCCCTCGCGAATGGAAATCGTCTCTACGGTGATATGGACCGAGCGCGGCCAGGCGCGTACGGTTGTACTCAAAGACGCGCTGTATCATTGGAGATAAAATGAAAAAGTTTCAAAACAAGCAAACCGGGTTTACATTGATTGAGATGGTTGTTGCAACCGGGATATTTTCCATGCTTGCAATCTCCGCAGTTTCGATTATGATCGCGGTTTCAAAAGCGCAGGCAAAAATTCAGCGGACGCAAGCCGCGATCGACAATATTCGTTATTCGCTCGAACTCATCACGAAAGAGATGCGTGTCGGGACTCAATATAAGCTTATTTCTCCGAACGAGTGCGGCGACTCCGGCACCGATGAAATCAATTTTGTCGCGTCCACTCCCGCGGGATCGCAACGGAGATATTTTATTGATACGGATGCGGGCGGAGTAAAACGGCTCATGCGCATTAAAAAAACGACCGGCGCAATCAGCAGCGCGGATTGTTCGAGCGCGATATCGCTAAGCGCGGACGAAGTGACGGTTGATCGTTTTCGGATGGTCCCGCGTGGCAATACCGCTTCCCCGGGGTCAACCGACGGCCAGCCGTGGATAGTGATTAATCTGAAGGTGAGCGCGATCGACCCGAAAGGCGTTGCACATTCCACCATGGATTTGCAGACGTCCATTACCCAGCGTATCCGCGATTTTCCGTAAATTTTTATGCGATTCTTTTTCAAGGTTTGGAGCAAAACAGCAGTAAGCGCGCGGCAAAATCCCCGCTCGGGCGTTACGCTTCTTCTTGCGGTGTCTATCCTTGCCGCGCTTTCTTCGATCAGCTACGCAATGTTTACCATTGTGTTTTCGCAGATCTATATCGCGGGAGAGCTTACGAGCTCTTTTGTCGCTCTCTACGCGGCAGACGAAGGGATTGAGAAAGCGCTTTATGATGATCGGGTGCGTGGAATTCTTTGTTCCTCATTTGGGTCGCCTTGCGTTCCGGTTATAAATCCGAGTTTTATTGATTCAAATGCTCTTTCTGGCGGGTGTTATTCCGTGAGGATGGATAAGTCGGACATCGGGGGCGGTCTTGCGGATAATTCGCTTAAAGTCACCGGACAGTCTTTCTGCGGCCCCGGCGCTTCGCGATTCGTCCGCCGCGCATTTGAGCTTATTTATACAAGTGCTGCGCCATAACGTGTATGGATAGACGGCATGCGGCAGAAAGGATCCTAAAGCTCCGGAAAGAAATCGATCATCACCGCTATCTTTATCACGTCCTTAATCGCTCGGAGATTTCCGATGAGGCGCTCGACTCTTTGAAGCATGAGCTCGTAGCGCTCGAGGACGAATTTCCGGAACTCGTAACCGCAGATTCCCCTTCGCAGCGCGTCGCGGGCGCGGTTTTGAAGGGGTTTAAAAAAATCCGCCATGGGGCGGCGATGCTTTCTTTGGGAGATGTGTTTTCTTCCCGCGAGCTCGCAGAATGGGAGAGTAGGATCAAAAAACTTCTTTCGCGCGGGGAGGAGCTTGATTATTTTTCGGAGTTGAAAATCGACGGATTTGCGATTTCCCTCGTCTATGAAAACGGAGTGTTAAAAAGCGCTTCAACCCGCGGAGACGGCAAGGTCGGCGAGGACGTCACGGAAAATATAAAGACGATTGAATCGGTTCCGCTCGCAATCGGGTTTCGAGACGGTATGGAGCAGGATCGCGAAATACGTGCGCTCGCTTCCCTGTATCCGCGCGCGGTCCGCGCGGTAAAAAATCTCGGGCGCACTGTCGAGATCCGAGGCGAGGTCTATATGGCAAAACATACGTTTGATGCGCTTAATCGCGAGCAGGAAAAAAGGGGATTGCCGCTTTTTGCAAATCCCCGGAATATCGCCGCCGGATCAGTTCGCCAGCTCGATTCAAAAATTACGGCCTCGAGGCGCCTTGATTTTCTTGCCTATGATATCGTCACTAATCTTGGACAGCGCACGCATGAAGAAGAGCATATAATTGCGAAATTACTTGGGTTTAGAACTGACCCGCATGCGAAGCAATGCCATGATCTTTCGGATGTTGAGGCATTTTGGAAGCATATTTTTTCTATCCGCGATAAACTCCCGTTTCTTATTGACGGCGTTGTCGTACAGGTGAACGAAAACGCGATTTTTGACAAGCTCGGCGTTGTCGGAAAAGCGCCGCGGGGCGCTGTTGCATTCAAGTTTCCGGGCCGCGAGGCAACGACAATAGTCGAAGACATTCAGGTGCAGGTCGGCAGGACAGGCGTCTTGACGCCAGTTGCGCACCTGAGACCTGTCGATGTCGGCGGCGTCACTGTTTCCCGCGCGACTTTGCACAACATGGACGAGATCGAGCGCCTCGATGTCCGCGCAGGCGACACCGTGATTATTCAGCGCGCCGGAGACGTTATTCCGGATGTGGTCCGTGTTCTTAAAAATCTCCGTCTGAAAGGATTAAAGCCGTTTCATATGCCCCGTGTTTTTTGCGGCGAGCCCGTGGTTCGGCCGAAAGGAGAAGTCTTGCACAAAATTCTTCATCCGGATCGATGCGCGCTTGTAAGGCGCGAGCGGTTCTACCACTTTGTTTCAAAAAACGCGTTCGATATCCAAGGGCTCGGGCCGAAAATCGTTGACCGCCTCATCGATGAGGGACTTGTCGAGGATCCGGCGGATATTTTTTCCCTTGAAGAAGGCGATATCGCGCCCCTGGAGCGGTTTGCCGAAAAATCCGCGGAAAATCTCATCCGCTCCATCCGGGAGAAAAAGAAAATTGAGCTTCCGAGATTTCTTTTCGCACTCGGAATTTTGCATGTCGGAGAGGAAACCGCGATTGACCTTGCGGGCCATTTTGGTACGTTAGAGAAGATTCGCGCGGCCTCGGAGAGTGAGCTCTCTTCGGTTCCGAACATCGGCGGCGTAGTCGCACAGTCGCTCTTCGAATGGTTCCGGAAAAAAGAAAACGAAGCATTTTTGAAAAAACTGAAAGATTCCGGCGTCCATCCAAAAGAAGCCAAGGTATCCCGGAAGCCGAAGAAATTCGCCGGGTTCACGTTTGTCTTGACCGGCGCGCTTCGCGCGATGACCCGCGATGAGGCAAAGCGGCGGATCCGGGAGCTCGGCGGCGATATTTCAGGATCGGTGTCGAGAAAAACGAGCGTTGTGGTCGCAGGAGAGGATCCGGGCTCCAAACTGGACGACGCGAAGCGTCTCGGCGTCAAGGTGGCGAGCGAAAAAGAATTTTTATCAATGATCGGCGAATGACGAGTATGATTTCAAAAGAAACGGTTGAGCATATATCACAATTGGCGCGGATAGACCTCACCGACGACGAAAAAAAGCGTTTCGGAAAAGAGCTCGCCGCAATTTTGGAGTTTGTCGAAGCGCTCAATGAAGTAGACACCTCGTCCACCGTTCCGATGTCAGGCGGCACCCGGATGTTGAATATCATGCGCAAAGATCACGAGGGCTCCGGGATCCTCGAGGGGAAGGCGGATGAGCTTCGGCGCGCGGCGCGCGCATCGAAAAAATCATATATAGAAGTGCCAAACGTTTTTGAATCATGAAGCGGCCGTCTCTGTTTACCCCGTTAGACCCTGAAAACTTCGGCTCAGAGGCCGGAGACGAAAAACGGGTATATCAAAAGCAGAATAAAAACCCTGTCCTTAAGGGCGGGGATCTAACGGGGTTTACAATCGAGGAAGCGGGGCATGCGTTGAGGAGTGGCGCAGTGAACGTGAGGGATCTTGTGTCTGATTGTCTTTCCGTTATTCATGAGCGGGATCGGGATATTCATGCGTTTCTCGATGTATATGAAGACGCGCTTCGCGAGGCAGAAGAAAAAGATGCGATTCTCCGTGATGCTCCAGAGACCTCTCCGCTTTTCGGCATCCCCATCGCTTTGAAAGATAATATTCTTGTTGAGGGGAAGCGCGCGACCGCAGGCTCGAAGATCCTTGAAAACTATACCGCGGGTTTTGATGCAACCGTTGTCAGAAAACTTAAGGAGGCAGGCGCAATCATCATCGGAAAAACAAATCTTGATGAATTCGCCATGGGCTCTTCGACTGAAAATTCCGCATTCGGCCCCACAAAAAATCCATGCGACGAGTCCCGCGTGCCCGGCGGCTCGTCAGGCGGTTCGGCCGCGGCAGTGGCCACGGGCATGGCATTGGGCGCGCTCGGCTCTGATACAGGCGGCTCGATCCGCCAGCCCGCATCGTTTTGCGGGGTTGTCGGCATGAAGCCGACCTACGGCAGGGTGTCCAGGCACGGCCTTATTGCGATGGCTTCGTCGCTCGACCAGATCGGGCCCTTTGCAAAAACAGTGCGGGATGCGGAAATTATGTTTTCTGCGATTGCGGGAGGGGACGAATTTGACGCAACGTCGGTCCATCATTCGTATGAGGAAGCCGAAAAAAGTTTTGCGCTTCGAGGCCTTCGGATCGGCGTTCCAAAAGAATATTTTCGAGAGGGTCTTGATCCGGCAATCGCATCGCGGATCGGGGAGCTTTTGAAGTTGCTTGAAAAAGAAGGTGTTGTTGCGAAAGAAATTTCTTTGCCGCATTCGTCCTACGCGCTTCCCGCGTATTATATCGTTGTTCCGTCCGAGGTGTCTGCGAACCTCGCGCGTTTTGACGGCATTCGGTATGGTGTTCCCGATCGGGAGGAAGAGAATCTTTTTGAGATGTATTCAAAAACCCGCGCGCGCGGGTTTGGGCCTGAAGTGAAGCGGCGGATTATTCTCGGGACCTATGCGCTTTCCGCCGGATACTACGACGCGTATTACGTGAAGGCGCAGAAAGTCCGCCGGGAAATCGCTTCGGATTTTGAGAGCGCGTTTCGCGACGTCGATATCGTGATCGGGCCCACAACTCCGACACCTGCGTTCCGATTCGGGGAAAAGACGGGCGATCCCGTTTCCATGTATCTCGCCGATATCTATACGGTCGCCGTAAATCTCGCAGGGCTTCCCGGAATTTCTCTTCCCGTCGGCACTGTTCCGGCGGAGGGCGGAAAGAAACTCCCGTTCGGTATGCAGATGATTTCTCCGTGGTTTGACGAAAAAACGCTTTTTGGCGCCGCGCGTGGCATCGAGCGCATTCTTGCCTCTTCGCCCTCTTGATTTTTCAAATTTTTTCGTGTATAATGTTTTAACAAAATCATTTTACGAGTAAGCGCGTTATAAAAATATAATTATCTTTTAAACGAGGAAAGCTGCTTTTGAAAACATACGGGACAAGGCGGTCAAAGAACGTTTACCCCATATACTTGAGAGAAAAGTTACTTTTCTAGAGAAGCAATACGTTTTACCGGCAATAGAGGCGGCGATTGCATGGTCTTTTGCGAAGCAAAAGAAGCGCCGCCGGCTCTTAGCGAGTTTTATCGCTGGATAAAACTCGCGTGCCGGGAAAACGCATTGTCGAATGTATGCCTCCATTTCAACAATTCACCATTAAAGCCCAAGAGGCGCTTAAAAAAGCGCACGATTTGGCGTTAGAGCGTTCGCACCAGCAGATAGACGTGTTGCACCTTTTGTCGTCGCTTGTGCTGCAGGAAGAAGGGACGGTTGATTCGATTCTTGAGCGCTTGGAAGTTGACGTTTCGCTTCTTGTAGACCGCCTTTTCGAAGCGCTTGATGCGATGCCGCGGGGCGCCATGGTCGCGACCCCCATCGGACAAGTGTATCTTACGCAGGATCTTGCAAAGACGATCGAGCAGGCGCACCGCGAGGCGGCACAATTAAAAGACGAATTTATTTCGACCGAACACCTTTTGCTTTCGCTCATCGAGATTCCGTCGCGCGCTCGCGAGATTCTTGAACGCGAAGGCATCAATAAGGAAGTCGTCTTGAAAGCGCTTGCGGAGCTTCGCGGCGGCCAGCGAATCACGGATCCGGAGCCGGAAACAAAATATAACGTCATCGAGAAATACGCGCGAAACCTCACGCGCCTTGCGCGCCAGGAAAAGCTTGATCCCGTGATCGGCCGCGACGGAGAGATACGCCGCGTCATGGAGGTCTTGTCGCGCAGGACAAAAAACAATCCGGTGCTCATCGGAGAAGCCGGCGTCGGAAAAACGGCGATTGTGGAAGGGCTTGCCCAGAGAATCGTGTCCGGCGACATCCCGGAAACGCTCAAGGAAAAAGAGCTGATTTCAATAGATCTTGCGGCTATCATCGCGGGGACAAAATACCGCGGCGAATTTGAAGACCGCCTGAAGGCGATTTTGCGCGAAATAGAGCGCGCAGAAGGGAAATTCATCGTTTTTATCGATGAACTTCATACGATTGTCGGCGCCGGCGCAGCAGAAGGCGCGATGGATGCGTCAAATATGCTGAAGCCTCCGCTCTCGCGGGGGGAGCTCCATGCGATCGGCGCGACAACCCTGAAAGAATATCAGCGCTATATCGAGCGCGACCCCGCGCTTGCGCGCAGGTTCCAGCCAGTATACGTTGAAGAGCCGTCTGTGGAGGATACGATCTCAATTCTTCGCGGCCTCAAGCCGAAGTACGAGGCGCATCACGGTATACGGATTACCGATGCCGCGCTAGTCGCCGCATCCACCCTTTCTTCGCGCTATATCACGGAGCGTTTTTTGCCCGATAAGGCGATTGACCTTGTCGACGAGGCGCATCATGGCATACGGATTACCGATGCCGCGCTAGTCGCCGCATCCACCCTTTCTTCGCGCTATATCACGGAGCGTTTTTTGCCCGATAAGGCGATTGACCTTGTCGACGAGGCCGCATCAAGCCTGCGGCTCCAGATGGACTCGCTCCCGAAAGAGATTGACGAGACGCGGAGAAAAATCATGAAGCTTGAAATCGAGCGCGAAGCCTTGAAAAAAGAATCGGATAAAAAAGCGAAGGCGCGCCTCAAGGATATTGAAAAAGAAATTACCGCGTTGCAGGAGAGCATTGCGGATTTTGAGTCTGCGTGGAAGCAGGAAAAAGAAATGATCGTCGACATCCGCGCGCTCAAAAAAGAGCTTGACGGCGCGCGCCAGGAATCAGACATCTCGGAGCGCGCGGGCGAGCTGGGGAAAGTCGCCGAGCTTCGCTACGGCAAAATTCCCGAAGCGGAAAAGCGGCTTCGCGAGTCAGAAGAAAAATTGAAAAAGCTTCAGAAATCGCGCCACCTCCTTCGCGCCGAAATAATCGAAGAGGATATTGCCGATGTCGTCGCGCGCTGGACTGGAATTCCTGTGACAAAAATTATTGAAACTGAAGCGTCTCGCCTCATACGGATGGAGGACAATTTGACGAAGCGCGTGATCGGCCAGAACGAGGCGATTAAAAAAATCGCAAACGCAGTGAGGCGCTCGCGCGCGGGGATCGCGGAAGAGAACCGTCCGATCGGCTCCTTCATGTTTTTGGGGCCGACCGGTGTCGGAAAGACCGAGCTTGCGAAAGCGCTCGCGGAGTTCTTGTTTGCAGACGAGAAGGCGCTGATCCGCGTCGATATGTCGGAGTACATGGAGCGCCACACTGTTTCGAAAATCATCGGCTCTCCCCCGGGATACGTCGGCTACGAGGAAGGAGGGCAATTGACAGAGCTCGTGAAGCATCGGCCGTACTCCGTCATTTTGTTTGACGAGATTGAAAAAGCGCATCCGGAGGTTTTCAACATCCTTCTTCAGATTCTTGATAACGGCCGGCTGACGGACGCAAAGGGCCGCATGGTGAATTTCAAAAACACGATTATCATTCTTACGTCGAACGTCGGCGGCGAATACGTCCAGGAAATCGGCGGGCTCGGGTTTGTGACGATTGACGAGGATACCCGCGAGCGAAAAGAGGTGGACATGAAGGATAAGATCCGCAAGGCTCTTGAGCGGAGTTTCCGGCCCGAGTTTTTGAATCGGCTTGACGAAATTATTATTTTCTCCTCGCTTTCGCCCGACGCGATCGATGTGATCGTCGGCATCCAGCTCGGGATGGTGCAAAAGCGCATGGACGCAAAGGAAATTTCTATTTCGTTTACTCCCGAATTGAAAAAATTCATTGCGGAGAAAGGGTATGACCCGCAGTACGGCGCGCGCCCCCTGAAGCGCGCGATCCAGACGCATATTCTTGACCCGCTCGCGCAAGAACTCATCGCGGGCAAAGTCCGCGGAGGCGATTCGGTGGTAGTAGATACGCGCGGGGGAAAAGCCGAATTTCTTAAAGGAGTGAAAAGGATTGCTGACAGGCAAAAAGCGCAAACCGCATCTGCGAAAGGATAAGATTACTGCTCGCCAATATGCTTTTGAGACGCGTTCACTCGTCCAGCGACTCGCTCACTAAGCATCCGGCGGGCGCTCCCCCGACGTCGCGTCGCGAGGGAGACCTCGCCGCCTCCTGATTGTCTCAAAAGCAATATCGGCTCGCTGGAGCATGGAAATTGAAAAAAGAAGAGGTAAGGCCCCTTCTTTTGTTTCTCGCAAAATTCCCTATATAAAAGAGAGGAGCCGGGTACCCAAGGGGCAGCCGGCTCGTATAGTTGGTGCGCCAAAGGCGCACGAGTTGTTGGAGGTATGAAAGAGAGAGTGTGAAAGAACGGTTGATGCGGGGAAGAGAAGAATTTCTGAGATGCGTTTTACGCCCGCGCGGCGTTGAGTTTTGCGGACTCGAGTGGTCAGAATGCTTCCGCTCTTTTCCGCATCCTTAGTATGGCTTTGTAGGCTTTTTCGGGCAAGTGAGAGTTTTCCACAAGCGCGCGCTTTTATTCCTGGAGCGCGAGAAGGGAATCGATGAGGTTTGATCCGCCGGTGAGGACGTCGGTTTCTCCCTCGCCGATTTGGCGCAGAAGCGGCATGTCGCTTGTGCCGATTGTGCCCGCAAGCGCGCGCGTATAAAAAAATCCATCCGCATAGTAATAGTTGTCCCACGGCTCCGGCATTTTATATGCCGCAAAGACAGTCTGCTTTCCGACGCGCTCTTCTTTGTATGCATTCTCTTTTGCGAGAGTGTTCTTTTTCCGCTCAATGAGGGTAATTATGAGCGTGCGCCGCTCTTTTTTAAGCTCGTCTGTTTCGGCGCGGAGTTTTTCGATTTTTTCTCCAAGATCGCGCCACGCGGAGGCAATATCTTCGTGTTCGTCAGGCATGGAAATTTACGGGTTAGTTTTTTTCATAAATCGGGGAAATGAAAACGCGGACGGGCAGATATCCGAAAGCGGGCAGAGACCGCATTGCGGATTTTTCGCTTGGCAGATCGCGCGCCCATGGTCGATCAATCGATAGGTTATCGAAAGCCATTCGCTTCGCGGAATTTTTTTCATGAGGTCTTGTTCGATCTTTACGGGGTCGGACTGCTTCGAGAGCCCGAGCAGATTTGAGAGGCGGCGCACGTGCGTATCAACCGCAATTCCTTCAACGACTCCGTATGCATTTCCCAAAACAACATTTGCTGTTTTTCGCGCAACGCCGCGAAGCAAAAGGATTTCATCCATTGTATTCGGAACGCGGCCGCCGAATTTTTCTTTGACCATGCGCGCGCTCGTTAAAATTGCTTTTGCCTTTGCGCGGAAAAATCCGGTTTGGCGAATGTCAATCTCAAATTCTTTTTGGTTCGCGTGGACGTAGTTGTCAAGCGTCCTGTATTTTCTAAAAAGTTTTTTTGTCACTTCGTTCACTTTCTTGTCCGTGCACTGCGCGGAAAGAATCACCGCAACCAAAAGCTCCCATGTGTTTCGAAAGCGGAGCGCGATTTTCGCCTTCGGGTACTTTTTTTTGAGGCGTGCGACAATTGCTTTTATGCGCTTTTCTTCTGCATGAGGCGTCCCCATGCTGATAGTATAGCCGATTGCGCGATTTTTCTCCACGCGCGCTAGGGCAAAATTCCTGGCGGAATCGTGTCCGCTCCGTTTTCCTCAAAAAGAATCCCGCCGCCGTTCGTGACGCGCGAGAGCGAATCAGCCGCTATCCCGGTATTATTTTTTCTGAATGTCGTTTCTGAAATAGACGCGGTTGACGAAGCAAGGCCAAGGCCCGCGGTGCTGCTTCCTTCGGGGATCGCGTGGTCGGAGAATAGTGAATTTGAAATAGAGCTCGAAGCGTTTGTGAGATAAAGGCCGCCGTACATATTTTTTTCGATTGTCATCTGCGAGATTGGAAGCTCTGCATTTTCTGCGTTGATCGCCGCGGGCCCCGAGCCGCCGCCGAATCGGACGCGGGCCTGCGTCATTAGGGATCCCGGTCCTCGTATGTGGATTTTTTGCCAATCGCCCGGAGACGCAATTGTGGATGTCGCGTCTCCGTTCGTATCGCCTCCGAATTCGTCATCGCGGATCGAAGTGAATATCACAGGCGATTCCGCGCTTCCCGCAACAGTAAGGGCGCCGTCAACGGTAAATATTGCTCCTAACTCGAATTTTACGATTGTACCAGCGGGAATTGTGAGGGATCCTGATTCTCTGATGTGATAGGACGGGACGATATACGGCAGTGATGCGTCAAGCGCGGCCGCTGACGTAAGAATCCCGCTGAGTTCGATGCCGTTTTTGCCGTTTTCCTCCGCGATGTTGCCGGACGATTCTATCTTCGCGTTCGAAGCCGTAATCGCGGTTCCGGTATTTTTACGGAATATGTTTGCCGTCATTGTCGCAAGATAGGAATCGTTACTTGCGGAAATGCTGACGCCGGTTCCGTTGCCGGAAAACGTATTCCCGCCCATGAACACGGTGCTGTCCTCCAGGAACGCGCCCGCGCCTCTGTTGTCCCGTATGATATTTCGTTCAAGGGATCCATTGCTCCATCGGAATTTTATCCCCGTTGTCGCAGAGCGTTCGATAGTTGAGTCCGTGATGGTCGCACTAGCATTCTCGATAAGGATATTGGTTGAATAGGTCCCGCCGCCGAAGCCGGGATACCCGCCGTAGCGAATAACCGCGTGCTTCACTGAAGAACCTTCGCTTGAGATGCGGAAGCCACCCCAGTCTCCCGGGCGTGGAGGAGTCGATGTCCCGTCTTCGTTTAAATCCCCGCCGTATTCATCGTCAAAGATCGAGGTTATGACAGCAGGATTTGTTTCGCTCCCCTCAATGATAAGTTTCCCTTTTATATTGATGTGGGTTTCTGTCGAGAGTTTGACAACGACGCCTTCGGGTATCGTGAGCGTTGCGTCTTCGTCTATCGTGAGGAAGAAGAGACTGATTACGTACGGGCTGTTTTCTATACGAAGCGTTTTTGACTGCGTCATGACGTCTTTTGCCGAGATAATCGCGTTTGCGCTGTTTCTTGCGCGCGGAGTCGCTTGGAGCTCTCCGCCCTCGCGGTTGAGCCATCGGGAGTAAAACGTCTTATGGAAATTATTTGTCCAAGTAAACCAGTTGTTTTTATCGCTTCCCGGTTCAAAAGGGTCGATCCGTTCCATGCTCGCGCGGTAAAACCCGGCTCTCAGCCCATAGCACCACCATCCGCTGCATTCTGCGGGGTCAAGAGTTGAGTCAAGGACGGTTTCTCCGAGCAAAAGCGCGAGGATTTCGCTTTTGCTTGAGAGCGTGTCGGAAAAGTCAGCGACAAGGTCCGCCGCCACATTCGATACCACGTCGTCATCCCCGCTTTCGATGAGATAGTATGACCTTGGGCCGATGACGCCAGAAAGAGGGATTCTGGGCGTTCCGTCGGTGAGCGATATGAGCGTTATTCCGTCAAGCGTAATCGGGTATTCGGTCGGGTTATAAAGCTCGAGCCATTTATCTTCGGAAGTCGATGCGGTATCGCCTGTTCCCGACCATGCAATCTCGTTTATCACGACGGTGCGCGGCTCAACGCGCACGTATTTTTGGATAACCGTTTCATTCCCTTCTCCGTCTTGCGCGCGGGCGCGGAATCGGTAGAGCGCGCTTTGCTCCCACTTTTCATACATATACGTCGTTGTTCCCATGTCAGGAGCAAAGGCGGTGCACGGTTTTTCGCCTGCGCTGTCCATTACGCCGCATTCAAGCGCCGCAGACGCCGCTCCATCTTCAAATGACCATATGAGCGTGAGCACGGGTTCCGTGGTAAGGCAGAGTTCCGGCGATAATGAATGCGCGCAGTTTTCTATTGTAAGCGAAACATCCGGCCCTTCGGGGCCGATAAAGATTTCGCGCGCGGTTCCGGCAGACGTATACCCCTCTCTGTCTTTCGCAAAAAAGAGAAGAGTTGTTGTTCCGCGCGCGAGGGGAGTGAGTATGAGCGTCCAAGCGCCCGCGCCGTCTGCGGTTGTCGTTGCTCCGGTTGTTGTTTCGATGATTATCCTTTCTGGCTCTGCGGTCCCGACGAATGTGATTGTCGTAGTTGAGAACGCTGTCGTGCTTGCCGAGGGCTCGATGATATGCGGGGGCGCGATTACGACCTCTGACGATGTGGCGGTTGACGTTCCCGTTCCTCCGGCTTCGGGCGCCATTACTTCCGGCTCTGCGGCCGCTTCGGGTTTTGGCGGCGCGCCTCCCACTCCTGCGATCGGAAGCGAAGGAGACGTGTCAGTTGTCGGAGATTGCGGCAAGGCGGGGGGCGCGGCCGGATCCTCGGTCGCCACTCCAAGGGTTTGCGGTTTTTTGGGTATTATCGGCTCTATAATCGTCACTTGCGGTTGGGGCGGGGGCGCGGGAGGGACAGGAATGTCTTCAGGAGAGGTCGGCGCGCCTTTGTATCCGAAGATAATCCCCGCGATTGAATCGAATTTTTTCCCAAGCCATGAGCGGTTTTTGTCGTAGAGAGCGCGCGTTTTTTTCTCTTTAGCGACTTCGTCGAAAAACAGCTTCATCGCGCCTGCGCCATGCAAAACCGCTTGTTTTGAAAGCCGAGTCCAGTACCCATTTAAGATTAAATCATCCGTATCTCTCAGTGAGTACGTCACTGATTCTTCTGATGAGTATCCTTTTTTTATTTGTACTAGCGGGAATAGTTCTTTTGTGTTCGGATCTCTTCCATAGCCAAACAAATAATATCTCCCATCGCTTAGCCTCTGATATTTTTCACTAATGATTTTTGGATCGGAATACTCTATTGTAGAAATTGTATCCTTGCTAAAGAAATTCGCATTAGAATATCTAGCAAGTGACTCAAAATAATCAGTTATATGAGAAAGTTCTATGGGTCTTAGCCCAAGTGTTGATATGTAGATCGTCGATCGATTGAATTTTTTTGTCCAGTATTCATACGGACTTCCAAGATCAAGCATTGGCGGATGCGCATCGTTTCTCGTGTGGTCAGGGACGGTTTTATCTTCCAAAAGATGAAGAATATGCCCGAGCCCCCGGAGTCCACGATTTTTATCAATCCATGAGTAGTCGTAAATCGCGCGCTCCCATGAATAGTCGTCGTCATCCGAAAAAAGGTCTGTGAACATTCCCGCGAATAAGGAGTCTTCCCGGTTCCCTTGGAGAAGCGTATTTTCCGCCCATTCTTTCGAGCTTTCCCATTCTTTCTGGAGATCAGCCGCGGCTCCGATATAGGCAAGTTCCGGGTCTTTATACGGCGCTTCGGTTTCAAGAACAAGGCCGCGGTTATTCACGGGGTCGAAGAAATGGTAGAGCCACCGCGTGTCAGAATCCTCGTCTTCGCTTCCCTGGATGATTTCTTCGCCGTCTGATCGCGGTATTTCATAATCCGGATATGAATAGTTGAAAAAGTTGATGATTTCCTGGGTGAGCGCGCGGTGCGTCGTAGTATCGTCATACCCGGATACAAAAAAAGGGAGCACAAAAAGTGTCCCCCCAATCATGCTGATCAGGAATGGTTTCACAACTCGTAGATTTTCCATTTTTTATTGTTCTGATTCCATCCAATGATCATCTGTATTTTTACAATGTTTTCTTCGTCGGATGCAACGAAGAAGACTTCTTCGTTGCTTGTTTTTGTCTTAACCGTTCTCTCGAGATCTACTAAGAGTTCGTCTAGTAACCCTTTCTCCTTTACCAAATCAAGATCAACTCTCATCTCCTCCTGTTTATCCAGCACGAAATATTTCGCCGCAAGATCAGTATCTCCTTTTTTCAGCGCGTCAATAAAAAGCTGGAGCGTTTCTTCAGGAGTAATGCCCCCGTATGGATCCTCGCGGTACGCTTTCTCGATCTGGCGCATGGCTTCTTCGGCTTTCTTTTCCGGACTTTCTTTTTCGTTTAGGTATTGGATAAAAAAAAGAACCCCGGCGCCGACAAGGATGACCGCTCCGACTCCAGCAAGGGATTTTGTAAGACGCATAGCCATGTTCCTATACTAGCGTCCTTGTTCCTCATCGGTCAATCTTGCAAGTTTGACACATTATTTTCTAATTTCTACACTGGTGGAATGCCTCCAAAACTCTTGGAAGAGATAAAAAAAGAGGCCTTTGAGCTTACGCTTGCGCTTTACCGGGTGACTGATTTTTTTCCGAAAAGCGAGGTATTGCGGAAGCAAATGCGTGAAAAAGCGAATGAGATTTTCTCGTGTATCGCGGAGTTTGGATATGGAGGAAATACCGAAGGAAAAGCGCTCCAGGTTTTTGCCCGTATTGAAGCCATAAAGGGGTATATTGAAATAGCCCAAACATTGCGCGTGGTAAGGCCGATCAACCTCTCTGTCCTTTATCGGGAATATGAGTTTTTGGCCAGATTTTTTAAAAACGAAGCACGGCTATCGGACATGGATGAGGATGTGAGAAGCCGTAAAGATCCGGCGCCCGCCGATCGAGATAATGTTGCCGAATATCATGAAAAACCTCTTCGTCACAGGAGTCCTTTGAGCGGCGTTGAATTTCATATGGCTGATGGCCATGCTTCTGATATTGCGGACGGGGATTCTTCTGCAAGGCCGGCAAGAAGCAGTTCGGTTGAGTCATCTGGAGGGCATGAGCAGGTGGATATTAGGGAAAGTATCGGCGTGCCTAAAGGACATATAGGACATAAATCAGGCAAAGGGCCTGTTTCTGAGCGGCAAAAAACCATTATTGGCCATCTCCAAAAGGGAGATAAAAAGGCGAAGCTTGGCGATATTCACGCGCTTTTTTCCGGGGTGAGCTCGAAAACCATCCAGCGCGACCTCCAGGACCTTGTATCAAGGAAAATGCTCGGGAGAGAAGGTGAAAAACGCTGGACAACCTATTTTCTCAGCAAGGCGTCAGATGATTGACAAGCCCCAGCCAGATCTCTATAGTTGATGAGTATTTATTCTCATTGTTTAGCGGAGTTCTCCGTAAGAATAGATATATAATGAGTGGCAAGGTGTGGAAAAGTGGCTATTGCCCGTGAAAAACCTTAAATTTATAATAAATCATAAGCATGAAGAACGAAATCAAAAATCGCTTTAGATAAGCTATTTTTTCGTTGTTTTAGATATACACAGTTTGGGGATTTGCAATTCGTATTCTGGTTTAGTACTATAAATGATGGTTAAGCCAGAAGATGGAATGGAAATTCCAGGCATTCAGTTTTTGGGAGATGCGGAAGAAATGGAGTGTACTTTGACAATTGAATAAGAAACAAGAGCAGTAAGATTATTGAATAATGGATGGAGAAAAGATCCGGTCGATCCTCTTATTTTTCTGTCTTCGCGCATGCCGTGGTCGATATACACACGGGGTGGCGAGGTGCGGACGGATGAGGGGTGATAAGACTTTCTCCAATGGAATGATCGGTAAAGATTCGATATACGATTATTAATGAATGGAGCGTTCGAGATTATCCGTTGTCGACGGATAAAAAAAGAGCGTTCCGAACATCGGAACTCTCCTTGCCTTCTTGCCTACTATATAAACGAAGAGGGCGGCGGAGAAGTTTCGGCTTAATTATAGATAACAATTTTATGAGTAATATTCACAAAGGCTACGGCGGCTTCAAAGCGAAATTCGCTACAATGGCAACCGTAGTCGCACTTTCGGGAGTGACCGCATTTGTGCCGGTTGTGGCGCAAGGCGCTTCGCTCACGCAAGTGCAAATTGATACGTTCGTAGCGCTTCTCCAGTCTTTTGGAGTAGACGCCGCGACTATCGCAAACGTCAAATCATCCCTCACGGGCGGACCGGTTGTCCCGGCTCCAAGTCCGGCAGGGAAATGCTCATTTACGCGTAACCTCTCCCAAGGGGTGAGCGGTGATGATGTAAAATGTTTGCAGCAGTATCTAAATAGCGCAGGCCATCAGGTTTCGGCAAGCGGCGCAGGTTCACCGGGTAGCGAAACAACCTACTTTGGTGCAAAAACAAAAGCGGCTGTCGGAGCATGGCAGGCGGCAAATGGTGTAGCGCCAACAGCAGGATACTTTGGTTCGATTTCGCGGGCAAAGTATGACGCGCTTATGGCAGCAGGCCCTGTAGTAACGCCACCGCCAGGACCCGGGCCAGTGCCATCAGGCAGCGGCCTTACAGTATCCGCGGCGGCTGACCAGCCGGCGGCGTCTCTCGCCCCTGAAAAGGGTGCGCGAGTTCCGTTCACAAAGGTAGTCCTTAGTGCAAGCGCGGACGGAGATATCACGGTAAATTCCATCACAGTTGAACGCCAAGGTCTCTTGGACGACACCGCGATTGACGGAGTTGTCGTACTTGATGAGGCTGGCGTCCAGATCGGCCTTGTAAAAACATTGAATGCAAGCCATCGGGCGACATTGACCGAAAAAATCACCGTTGCAAAGGGTACGTCAAAGACCGTTATGATTGCGGCAAACATGGCAACTGATCTTGACCAGGAATCTGGACAAGTCGGCCGCCTCGCGGTTGTCGCGGTTGATGCGGGCACCGCATCAGTCAACGGGCTTCCGGTTGTCGGGAACTCGATGACGGTAAACTCAACCCTTGCGATCGGTTCGCTTGCATCGCCGACTCGAGGATCTCTCGATCCGGGAGCGGCGCGCACCGCGCTCGAAGTTGGATCAAAGAATTTCTTGGCATCATCCGGTAAGTGGACCGCAGGTTCCGCAGAACCCATCATGCTTACGCAGATTCGATGGTACCAGGCAGGTTCCGCAGGAACAGGAGATCTCAAGAATGTTCGCGCGGTAATCAACAACGTAGAATATCCCGCGACCGCGTCTTCTGACGGCCGATACTATGTCGCCCAATTGGGTTCATCCATTGAGGTTGACAAAGGCGGCAATATTGAAGTTGCGATCCGCGTTGATATCGAAGGAGGTTCTGACCGGACCATTGATTTCGATATTCAGCGCCGGACCGACGTTGTCGTGAAGGGGAAAACCTACGGGTATTACATCACGCCTGACAACGGATCAACCGCAAACACTTCAACGCAGGGTGAAGCATTCACCTCCACAGAGCCTTACTACGATGGATATTCACATACCATTTCAAAGGGGTCTCTGCGCGTTGAGAAATCGAATACCGTTCCCGCAGGAAACGTTCCTGTAGACGTATCGAACACCACGCTCGGCGCTTTCACACTTGAAGCAAAAGGAGAGGCGATCCAGATAACATCATTCAAATTGAGCTTCCTGCTCTCAAGCGGTGAAGCAGGAACGCAGCTCGATAACGTTTCAGTCTATAACAGTACAGGAGGGGTGGTTGCGGGTCCGAAAGATGTGGATGCAACTACGCAGACAACCTTTACTGACACATGGACTGTTCCGGTAGGAGCGCAAGTGTATACGGTCAAAGGCAAACTTACAACCGATTTCGAAGACTCGGATACGGTTCAGGTTTCCATTGATCCTGATGCCGATATCACGGCAAAAGGTGAAGTGACCGGCCTTTCGGTCACGGCAAGTCCGACCTCATCGACGACTGCAAACACCCAGACAGTGAAGCGCGCAAGCCTCCGTGTTGCGATCGGCAATACGCCGTCTTCGCAAAATGTTGTCCGGGGGGTTAATGGATTCCACTTTGCGACCGTCCAGTACGATGCAACCGATTCCGGCGAGGATCTTCGGATCACGACCCAGAAACTCGGCTTGACACCGGCAAACGGCGGGTCTGCAACCGACATCAATTCCTGCAAATTGTTCGACGGGACAACCGCTCTTACCACAGGTTCGAACGCGGTTGAACCTGATGAGTCAACGGCGAATACGGAAGATGCGCTTACCTTCAATATGGACGGGACAGGATTCATCATTCCGAAAGGATCAACGAAAAATATTGATGTAAAGTGTAATATTTCGAACACGCCTCTCTCAAGCGAAACATTCCGAATCGGTCTTACGTCAACAAACAGCGATACGACTGTTGCCGGGAAAGATACTGGTGTTTCGGTAACGGAAAGCGTGACCTTGAACACCGGCTCAACCATGACGATCAAGACAGGTGGAGCCCTTTCGGTAACCCTCGACGCCTCTTCTCCGACATCGGAGCGATACGGCATCGCAGGCAAGGCTGACGTGCTTCTCGGAGTCTTGAAAGTTCATGCGACTGACGAAGCGATTGTTCTTGAGCGGATTGCGCTCACACTTTCCTCGTCAACAGCGTCAACATCTGATTTGACGAATGACAATTCGAAGATGGTCTCTCTCTGGGACGGCGCAACAAAAGTCGGCACCGCGGTCTTCCAGGGGTCAGAAACGCGCGCAACGTCAACGCTGTCAACGTCGGTAATTGTTCCAAAGGACGGCGATAAGGTTATCACAATTAAAGGTGATCTCGCGACTCTCGGCGTAAGTTTGCCGGCGACCCGCGGCCACTTGGTTGCGGTAAACTATGACGGTGAAGCGGTTACGACTACTCGCGGAATCGGCCAATCTTCCGGAAATCAGATTAACCCGAGCACGAGTACTGATACGGCAGGAGCTGGTGTGCGATTGGTACAGACCTATCCGACGCTCGAACGCTTGTCAGTCCCGTCAAATACCCTTGCAAACGGAGAGATGACTCTCTACCGGTTCAAGGTGACGGCGGATGCAGCGGACGATCTCGGACTTGCGCGGGTAACATTCCGCGTGAGCTCGACCTCTGTTGCGACAACGTCTGCATTCAAACTCTTCGCGTATACCGATTCTGGATTCTCCACAAACGCGTATGCGATCAACCCGGTGCACTCGAGAGCCAGCATCGATGTTGTGGGTGAGAATATCTGGAACGGAAATGAAGGGACTGTAGCGGATTCGGAGATAGTCTTCTACTTCAATCCCGTGGCGAACTCAAACCCTGGGGCGAGTCTATTGACGCATGAAGCGTTGAACATCCCCCTAGGTGCGTCGCGATATTTCGAACTCCGAGGCACGCTTTCAGGCGTGACAACCGGTGATTCGATTACCGTTGCTCTCTTGGGTGATGCCTCGTTCGCTTCAAACACGAACTTGGTAAACCGCCAGACAGCTGACGCGGTGGACACTGCGACGCATGATGACTTCATCTGGTCGCCGAACACCACCTCGACATCTGCGACCACGACAAACGATTGGTTGAACGGATTCCAAGTTCCGGGCCTCCCGTCTATTGAAATGAGTCAGCAGAACTTCACGAAGTAATAACTTCGTAGTAAGAGCTTTCCTTGTAGGCTCGAATTCGGCCCCGCCAAAAGCGGGGTCGAGTTTTTTTCTAGACCTCTTTCCCCGTTAGATGCTCGGCTATCTAACGGGGTGAATAGCTAGTACCAAAAGCCCCCTCTCGGGGGTTTTTGGTTTCCGGGTTTTCCTCTTTTGCCCCGTTAGATGCTTGGTTATCTAACTGGGTGAATATTGAAATGTGGATTGATTGTAGTATTATGAATATATGAAAAAAATACTATTTGTATTTGTGATTTTGTCTGTAATCGCCGCCAGTATCCCCCTATTTGCTTCTGCGGCGGATTTTGAACGCGATTTATCCTTTGGAATCAGCAATGACCCTGATGTTACTCGCCTTCAGGAGTTTTTGGCTTCCCAGGGCGTCTATTCGGGTCCTGTCACCGGCAATTTTTTTACTCTTACCCGGGAAGGGGTAAAGCGATTTCAGGCGCGCGAGAATATCTCCCCTGTCCTTGGGTATTTCGGGCCAAAGACCCGGGCGCGCGCAAACGCGATGCTCGCGGAAACTCCAAGCGAAGTAAGCGCCCAAAAAATTTCCGAGCTTGAGGCGGTTATCAAGGCGCTGGAAGCAGTGAACGGGACAAACCCTAATCCTGTGTTCGGCGCGCTTATCGGAAAATACCAAAGCGAACTTGCCTCTCTGAAAGGCCTTTTAGTAGTTCCGGTTCCACCTCCTGCCGACGTTCTGGTTTTGCATCCGGATGTGCCGCCCGTTGCCACCTCGACGCCGGCTCCCGCAGAATCTCCAAAAAAGGAATTGAAGGTATCCGGCGGGCAAGATACCCTATTTCCTATCGCGGCAGTAAATCCGACAAAGATCGGTGGCATAGAAATCCAAAACAATACCGATGAAGGCATTCTTTTTTCACAAATCGTCCTCAAGATCACCGACCAGATGAATTCGCCGTTAAATCGCGGTCGCGAAGTTATCTTTATCATTCGCGACGGCTCGACCGTCAATGATTCGGTTATCTCTTCGACAAAATTTACGTTCAATTCAACCGTTCCGCAGCCGGGCTCACCGCACGTGTCCCTCCCGTCTCTTCCGTATTCAGTTGCGCTGGGCTCTGGCAAAAAAGCGATCATAAGTCTGTGGGTTGATAATTTTGATTTCGTGATAAGCGGGACTCTTGCGATCGAGTTGGAGAATTTCCTTGCGACATCAGTAGTTTCGCCGACAGGAGGTTTCCGTTTTCTATTGCATCGGGATTAGGCAAATCGGAATATGAATTTCTTTTCTGTTTCCAAAAAAACCGCAGTTCTTGTGTTGGCAATGCTTCTTCTCGGTATCGGGATATGGTTTCGCGATTCGGTTTCCGGTCTTATGTCGCTTGATTTTCGTAAAAACGCGCTTGAGCGCGATAGTATAGTTGGGGAACCCGGTACCGATGCGAAAGCAGATGAGGGGGAAGAGGTAAAAAAGCCCGTAAATCCGCCCTATTCCGGCCGCGATCCCGTGGAAGTCCGCCCAAATGCGGGCGAGATGGAAGGATTCTCTGAAAGCCAAAAGCAAAAGATGTATTCCGGAATAGTCGCGGCCGGCCGCACGGTGAAAGAAAATCCGGACTACTTTTCCGGCTGGATTGAGCTCGGACTTTTGAAAAAAATAATCGGCGACTACGAGGGCGCGGCCGATGCCTGGGAATACGCAGGCCTCATCCGTCCGCAAAACTCCCTTTCTTTTTCAAATCTGGGAGAGCTCTATTGGAAATATCTTCTTGATTATCCGAAGGCCGAGGCGAGCTTCCGGAGGGCAATTCAAAATAAGCCTGATGACATTGGGATCTATATGTCGCTTTCCGATCTCTATTCGTACTCGTACGCGCAAAAAAGGGGTTTGGCAGACGACGCGCTTCTCGAAGGGTTGGAAGCAAATCCTGACAATACTGATCTTATACGTTGGCTCGCTGCGCTCTACGAACGAGAAAAAGAATATGCTCGCGCGATCGAATGGTGGAAAAAAGTGCTCGAGAAAAATCCGTCGGACGTGGCGGTAAAAGAAGCGATCGCCAATCTTGAAGAGAAGCTGAAACAATAGATGCCAGAATACGAACCACTGTATTATGAATACGCGTCACGCGGTGAGAACTGGACTTCTTTTCCGCGCCGCGAGGTGGTGAAATTCGTCAAGAATCGATACCCGCACCGGGTATCGATTCTTGACGTTGGATGCGGGACTGCGGAAATTCTTTCTCATGTTTCCCAGGCGGCTTATTATCGCGGAGTCGAGCGTTCGGAATACGCCATTCGGGAAGCCGAAAAGCGATGGTTCGCTGATCCGAGGGACATCAAATTTTTAAAAGCAGAAATGCCCTTGTTGCCGTTTCGCGACAAAGAGTTTGATATCGTGTTTTTTCTTTTTTCCTTAGAGCACGTTCATGATCCGAAGGGTTTTTTAAGGGAGTCACTGCGGCTTTTGAAGACCGGCGGTTTTCTCATTATTCTTGCGCCGAATCTCGAGTTTCCGCTCGCGTGGCCCGCAGCGCTGCGGCATTCCTCGCGTGCGAGCCGCGTATGCTTCTATTTTATTCGTCTCTGGGATTATGCAGTTCGTTTTTTTGGAGTGTATTCGTTTCGCATCGTGAGGAAAAACTTTACTGACGCAACGGGGAAATATGAAAGAAAGGACGATGATCTTCGCGTGCTGGTTTCGTCGTGGGAGACTATCCGCTTCCTTGAAAAAAACGGCGCTATCCTCGAAGAGTTTTGGGAAGAGTCGAATCACAGCGCCCTGCGGCGGGCACTGAGGTACGCGCCGACGCTTCGTTGGTACGGTATGCCGCTTGCCGCAGCGTTCCGAAAGGTCGCATGATCGCATCCATGCTGACAAAAACCGCCTTTTTTTCGTTCAATACATAGTGGAAAAGCCAAGAATTTACGTATTTTCAACCGCATATTATCCGTTTATCGGAGGCGCGGAAATCGCAATCGAGGAAGTCTCGCGGCGGCTCAAAGACCGTTTTGATTTTTATATTGTGACGTCCCGGATGCGGCGTAGTTTGCCGAAGCGGGAAGTCCGCCCCGAAGGGACGATTATACGCGTGGGTTTTGGTACGCGATTCGATAAGTGGCTTTTGCCGCTTTTTGTTTTATGGAGATTGAAAATTGAAAATTGGAAATTTGAAAATTCTATATTATGGGGCATGGATATTTCACAAGGGACGTGTGCCGCCGCGATCCTCAAATTCTTATATCCGCGTATTCCGTTCGTATTCACGCTCCAGTATGGGTACGGGGATGAGCGACTTCGGAAGGGGCGGGGCGGTATGATCGGGAAAAGCCTCTCCTTTTTTCTCTCGAGGGCAGACCATGTAACGGCAATCTCTTTATATCTTTTGTCGGCTGGCGAGCGATACGGATATCGCGGAGCAAAGATTCTTATTCCGAACGGAGTTGATGCGGGAGAGTTTCGGCGTCCGGCGGGGCTTCCTGCGACGCGTGAAAAAATCGTCGTCACAACATCCCGGCTTGTTCCAAAAAACGGAATTGATATTTTGATTCGGGCAATCGCGGAAGTGAAAAAAACAGTTCCGGACGTCCAGTGCCATATTATCGGCGACGGACCAGAGTTAAATAAATTAAAAATTCTAAGTGAAAAGTTAAAAGTTGCAGAATGCGTCAAATTCTTTGGCAGTATTCCTTACGAAGAAATACCGCGTTATCTCTGGCAGGCGTCGGTTTTTGCGCGCCCTTCGCGCTCAGAGGGTATGGGGAATTCATTTGTCGAAGCGCTCGCGGCAGGGCTTCCCGTTGTCGGAACTCCCGTGGGAGGGATCACCGATATTATCGAGGACGGAAAGACCGGACTCTTTTCAAAACCGGAGGACCCCTATGACCTTGCCGTAAAGATCGCCTTGCTTTTGCGCAATCCGCGTCTTCGGGATTCGATCGCGAAAGAGGGGCAAAAAATGGTGGAAAACCGTTTTGGATGGGAACGCATTTCCTCTCTGTATGCGGGCATATTTTCTTCTCTTCTTGAAACACTTCCGTTATCGGTTCTTGTGGCTACTCCGTTTCTTCCGCCTCGCCTCGGCGGCCCCGCGATTTATGCGGATGCGCTCTCGCAGGAATTTCGGCGCCTCGGGCATCGCGTGGAAGTGGTTTCATTTGAACCGTATCTTCGGTTTCCCTCCGGCATTCGGCACTGCATGTATATGTGCTCTCTTGCGAGAAAGAGTTTTCGGAAGGACATTTTGTTTTCTCTTGATTATACGAGCGTCGGCTTTCCCGCGCTGATTATTTCAAAATTATTCCGCATTCCGCTGGTGGTGAGGGTTGAAGGCGATTTTTTGTGGGAGCATTATGTCGAGCGGACGCGCCGCGACGTAACGCTCCAAGGATTTTATCGGGCGCCTCCCGTTCTCTCTTTTGCGGAAAAACTTATTTTCAACGCGTCCCGCGCGGTGTTTCGCGGCGCATCGGTTCTTGCATGCTCTTCCGAATGGCGAAAGTCAATCGTGATACAAGGAATGGGCGCGCCGCCGCACAAAGTGGAAATAATCCAGAATGTGTTTGCGGCGTCGGAGAATGGAGGCGTTTTCCACGGAGATAAGAAGAAGGTTATCCTTTGGGCGGGAAGAATTCTCTATTTGAAAAATCTTCGCCGGCTTTTGCACGCGTGTGCCGCGCTGGGAGAGAGCGAGTGGGAGCTCCATATTGTCGGCGATGGCCCCTACCGCGGGGATATGGAAAAATACGCTGAAGCGCTTTCGTTTCCGCAGATTCGCATGTATGGCGGCATGAGCCGTCCGGAACTCCTTAAAAAAATGCAGGAAGCGGCGTTTTTCGTTCTTCCGTCGCTTTCTGACGTCGGGCCAAACGTGATCATGGAAGCTTTAAGCGTAGGAACTCCCGCAATAATGTCGAGAGAATCCGGGTATGCGAAGCTTTTGCGGGATGCGGTTTTGCTTGTAAACCCGCTGGACGAACAAGACATCAAGCGGGGGATCGAAACATATATGAGGGGAAAAGCCCTTCGAAACTCCCACCTGAAAGCCGGACGGAGCATAATTGCTTCTCGCGGGTGGCCTCGCGCGGCGAGCGAGTGGATTTCACTTTTTGAACGCGTGCGCGAGAGGGCGCAGGGCATGCGTGATTCCTGAAGCGGTATTTTTACACATCGCGAATGAATCCGTCCCGTCGAGCGTAATTCGCGGAATGGCATACAGGTTTGCTTTTTGCGGCAGCGTTCCCGGGATTGTGGTGAGTGCCGCCTGTACCCCGGCATTTCGCAATATGGATTCCATATAGGGCGAGAAATCCCCTTCCTGTCCGTTTGGATATGCGAACACCGGAAGCGGATGATCCAGTTCGTCATCAAGGCGCCTCTTGGATGCGGTGATTTCTTTTTCCATATCGAGAAGCGGGATTCGCGTAAGGATCGGGTGCGAAAGCGTATGAGAAGCAAAGGTCACTCCTTTTTGTTCCATTTCACGCGCTTCATCCCAGGTCATTCCGGCGTAGGGGGATGACCGGAAAGATTGAGAAAGATCTTTTCCGGTGCGCTCGACGATCATATTTATGAGTGCGGATTTTTCCTGCTCCGGAAGCTTTTTTGCGTAGTCGCGGAGCGCAAGATCTGTCTGAATTCGCTCTTTGGGGGTTGAGAGGGGAAATATTTTTTCTTTTCCTCGGAGCGGGATTCGTATGGCGGATTCTTTCGCATGTCCTATCGCGTATTCGAGTGTGTCCACCCAGAGAGGCGACGCGCCGTCCACGAGGTCTGTCGCAAGAAACATGGTTGCGGGCAGAGAAAGTTCTTGTAAAATAGGAAATGCATATCGATAGAAATTTCTGTATCCGTCGTCGAATGTGAGTGCGGCCGCGCGAGGCGGGAGTACTTCTCTTCGCGCCATGCGTTCTATAAGAAGCGGAAGGGGAAGTATGGTAAAATATCTCGAAAGCCACAGGAGTTCCTGCCGGAAAAGCTCTGGGGTAACAAATTTCTTTCTATAATTGAAAATTCCGTAATCGGGGACATCGGGAGAAACGCCGTGGTAGAGAAAAATGCGGGGTGCGCCCGGCGAGAGCAAAAGGGAAAGCTCCGGAATCCGGAAAAATGAGAGAGTCCTCGAAATAAGCATTTTTAGATTCATACGTTTTTTCCGCTT
>Ga0209542_10004160_pt1 | contig 30044 bp, 26 predicted proteins | sample RifCSPhighO2_01_FD_184028 | JGI IMG/M metagenome (GOLD analysis project Ga0209542, IMG submission 184028) | Soil microbial communities from Rifle, Colorado - Rifle CSP2_plank highO2_0.1 (SPAdes) (version 2) | ecosystem: Environmental > Terrestrial > Deep subsurface > Rock core/Sediment ... | reverse complement strand
CTTCTGCGCCATTATTGTGAGGAATCTTGCAATGTCCCTGCGGATATACCTTACATTGCCGGGCTTTTCAGGCTTTGTTCCGGATGCGATTACCGCGCGCTCTTTTGCAAGCGCTGTTTTCAATTCTGATAATTTTTCCTCTGCTTCGCGCAGCGCCATTCCCCTTATTTCCGCAGGCTTCACTTTTCGTCACTTTCCTTTTTTGGCTTGTGCTCTTTTTTCTCGGAATGCTTTTCCTTTTTTTCATGGGATTTTTTTTCTTCGTGCTTGTGCTCTGTTTTTTTTTCAGGCTCTTTTTCAGAGTGCGGCTTTTTTTCCTTTGCTTCTTCGGCTTTTTCCTTTGCTTTTTTTGCAGCGCGCTTTTTTCCTGTTTTTGAGACAGCGGCTGCCTGTGCTTCCACAACAGGAGCTTCCGCATGTGCTGTTTCCTTTGTTTCTGCAATCTGTTCCATTGTTTCAATTGTTTCAGAGCTGATTGTTTTTCCCGCGTCTATTGCGGACTGTTTTTCAAGTGCAATTATGTCCTTTATGCTTGCCTTGTCCGGGAAAATTACTCCGGGATGGATTATTCTCAGTTTTATTCCAATCGCACCCGGCTTGGGGTATGCGTTTGCCTTTGCAAAATCTACAAGCTTTACCTGGTCTCCGACTTTTTTCATATAGCCCTGCGCTATTCTTGTTCTTCTTTTTCTTCCGCCTTTTCCCGCAAGCTTTCCCGATAAGATTAATTCCGCGCCCTGCGCTCCGGCGCGCATTATGTCCTGCACTGTCCTGAAGGAAATGCTTCTCCAGCTGAATCCCCTTTCAAGCAGTGAAACAATCTTGTCTACCTGCACCTGGGCATTGAGTTCAGGCCGTTGTATTTCCTGTATTTCTATCTGCGGGTTTTCAATTCCGAATTTTTTTCCGATTTCATCTGTAAGCTGGTTAATTGTCTGGCCGCCTTTTCCGATTGCCAAGCCAGGCCTTACTACATGCAAAACAATTCTTGTTACCAAGGGAGTTTTTACTATTTCCAAATCCGTAAAGCCAGCCATTTCGAGCTGTTTCTTTACGAATCTTGTCAATTCTATTTTTTTCATGCTCTGCTCAATGAAAAATCTTTCAATCATGCTGCAATCTCCCGTACAATCACTTCTATGTGCGCGGATTTTCTTTTCCACGGCTTTCCGGAAATTTTTCCCTTGGGCTGGTGCGAGCTTCTCTTGAATCCCTGGGATGCGAACGCATGCACTATTATCAGATTTTCCGCATCCATCCCTTTGAAGTCAGCGTTTGCCTTTGCGCTGTTCAATAAATCCAAAAAAGCCATGCAGGCGTTTTTAGGGTATCTGCCTGATTTTACCCCGCTCTGGCTGTCTCCTTTCCTGTGGGGGATTTTTCCCCTGTACTGCCTCAATGGCAAAAATTCCTTGTGCGAAAGCACATTGTTCAGGAAGCTTTCCGCCCTTTGAAGGCGCTTTCCCCTTATTTCGCGGCAGATTTCAACCGAATATTTCAGGGAAATCGGCCTGTTGGATGCGAATGCCCTTGCAATGTTTTTTCCATGAACAACAGCCTGATAATTTCTCTTTGCCATTTTTTATCCCTGCAAATTTTTTTTGTTTTAATTTTATCCTCTTGCAGTAATTGCTGTCGAGGATTTTGTCGCTCCGATTCCCGCCTTTCCGTGCATGAGCTTTTTTCTTGTAAGCGAAAACTCTCCGAGATAATGGCCTAACATTTCCTGTTTTACTTCAACCACTTCAAAAGTGTTTCCCCTGTGTACGGCAATTTTTAAGCCGACCATTTTTGGAACTACTATTGCGTCGCGCAGGTGCGTCCTTACAGGTTTCGGCTCCCTGCCTTTTGCCTTTTCCGCAAGCGCTGCGTCTATTTTTTTGTCGAACTGCTTGTCGAATCCGCGGAGCAGGCTTCTGCGCGCCCTTGAATTTACAAAGCGCGCGAATTCCTGCACGCTCAGAGCGCGCAGCTCTTCCAATGTTTTTCCCTGAAAACTGAATCCTTTTGCCATTCAAACACACTCTTTAGTTTTTCTTTTTTCTTCCTGTTCTTTTTGATGCAATTGCCCCTACTTTTCTTCCCGGAGGCGCGTTTCTTGAAGTTGATTTTGATTTTCCCGCGTGGTGTGCAGAGCCTCCGAAGGGATGGTCGATTACATTCATTTTTACTCCGCGCACAGTAGGAAACCATTTTCTTCTTGCCTTTGCATAATGCCAGGAAGTCCCTGCCTTTATCATTGGCTTTTCAGTACGCCCGCCGCCTGCAGAGCATCCTATTGTCGCCCTGCATTCAAGGCTTATTGGCTTTGTTTTTCCGCTCGGCATTTTTATGAAAGCATATTGCCTGTCTTTTGCAACTATAAGCGAATAAAGGCCCGAGCTTTTTACGAATACTCCCCCATCTCCCGGTTGTGCTTCAATATTGAAAACAGGGCATCCTTCGGGAATTTCCTTGAGCTGCAGGACATTTCCTATGTGCAGTTCCGAGTTTTTTCCTACTTCAATTGCCTGCCCCACAAAGACTCCTTCTGCAGCGACAAAATAATTGTGCATGTTGTTTTCAAGCACCACATCAGCAAGAATGTTAGTCCTTCCGGAATCCTTGAACAATGACAAAACCTTTCCTGTAAATTTTTCTTCCTGAACAGGGGCATAGCGCGCCTTTACCCCGTCTTTTCTTGCAAGGAAGAGCTGGCTTGCTTTTCCCCTTCTCTGCTGTATCAGGCGCCTTCCCATTTTATCACCAATTTTTTTTAAATTTTCAAACTTATTTTGCGAAGCAAAATATTCTTTTCCCAAGGCTTTTCTTTCCAAGAAAAGGCTTTTACAATACTCCTAATCTTGTTGCAAGTTCGTCTGCCTTGAACTGCTTGTTTAATTTTACAAAGGCTTTTTTTTTGCCTTTCAAATCATTAAGGGTTTTTACAGAATCTACTTTTACGCTGTACATTTTTTCAACTGATTTTTTTATTTCGCTTTTCGTTGCTTTGCTGTTCACGACAAAGCAGATTTTGTTTTCAGCCTCAATCATGTTGACTGCCTTTTCAGTAATCAAGGGATAAAGGACTACTTCGCTCGGCAGGAGTGCTTCCTGTTTTTTTTGTTTCTTCATGCTTTTTCACCAAGCTTTTTTACTGCGGATTCTGTCCAGACTGCAAGCCTTCCAGGCAGGCATCCGGGCGCAAACAATTCCGAATTCAGATTTCTTGCCTCGCAGACGTCAACCCCTGAAAGGTTTCTTGCGGCTTTGTAGAGCCCCGAGTTTTTTCCCGTTACAATCAAAACGCTTTTTTTTCTCGAATGCTTTCTTCCGCGCATTCTTGCCTTTCCCTTTGTGAGCCTGCGCTTTTTTCCCGCTTCCTTGATGTCTTTTCCGAGATGCAAAGCTTTCAGTACTGCAATTACTTCCTTTGTTTTTTTCAGATTTTCAAATTTGTCTTCAACTATTATCGGCAGTGAAACTTCTGCTTCGAGCACATGCCTTTTTTCCACTAATTCTTTTTTTACCGAGGCAGCGATTGCAGACTGCAGAGCCTTCTGCTTTTCCTTTTTGTTTATTTCTTCCAAAAGTATTTTTTCCACTTTGGGAGGATGCGCCCTTACTCCGCCCACTGCCTGCGGCACTCTTGCCACTCTTCCATAGAGCAGCCCGCGCCTGTTTTTCAGCCTTGGCAGCCTTGCTCTCCCCACATTAATGCTTCTCTGTTCAGTAGGAAGCCTTCTTGCGCCTCTGTATTCCGCAGTGTTCATTCTTCCCGCCATTACAAAAATTCCCTTTGGCTGTAATCTCGCGCTCTGGATGCTGAGCACTGCGCGCTTTATAAGTTCGGGATTGTAAACTGTTTCAAAAACATTTGGCAGTTCTATCTCATGCATTTTTTTGCCTTCAAGTGAAAAAACATTTGCCTTCATAAAAACCATTCCAAAAATTATTTTTTTTCTCCCTTTACTGCTGCAGAAATTTCGTCTGCAACGCTTTTCTTTTCTTCCTTTTTTTCCTTTTCAAGCTTTATTTTCTGCGCTCCCTCTTCAATGTGAATGCTCGGGGCTTTTCTCGATGTTGCAATGAAATCAATGCTTTCAAGCTTGTGGCTTTCCGCAAAGGGTTTTCTGATTGCCTGCCGCAATCCGATTGCTCTTTTTGGGGGGCCGGCAATGCTGCCCGCAAGCAGGACAAATCCTGTTTTTACTGTGCCGTATTTTTTGAATCCGTTTGCAGGATTTATTTCAGAAATATCCTCGGGCTTTGTCCCTATTTTCAAGATTTTTTTGTTAAGCTCTGTCCTGTTCTGATAGCCCATCTGCCCCGATCTTGCAACCTGCCACATCAATGTGTTCGGGTGCCACGGGCCAATGCTTCCGACAGCCCTTGTTCTTTTTGCCTTTCTTCCCTGGATTTTTATTCCGTGCCTTTTTACTGGGCCTTGAGTTCCTTTTCCAGTTGTAACTGCCTTGATGTCAATGAATTCTTTTTCCTTGAAAACATCTTCAACTGTAACTTCCTTTCCGAGCTTTTCCTTTGCAAAAGCGATTTTCTGCTCAAGGTTTCCGCTCAATGCGATTTCCGAAATCTCGGGAGTTTTTTTCGGAATCCCTGCCAGCTTCGGCTGTGAAAAAACCAGTAATTTTACTTCCACAATTTTCTGTTTTGCGCCTTCAAAATCTGCAATTGTTTTGTGCTTTGTCGCAGGCTTTTTTCCCGAGTGTTTTTTCTTTCCAGGTTTTTTGAATGAATGCTGTTTTTTTTCCATTTCCTTGTCAATCTTTTCTGCAAAAACATCCATTAACGGCTGTAATTTTCCGTTCAAATCTTTTGTATAAGCCCTTATCCCAAAAACTTTCAATGGAGGGGTTTCAAGCACTGTTACGGGGACAAATACTTCCTGTCCAAAAGTAACGCTCTTGCTGTACGCATCCCTTCCTAAAATGTGAGTCATTCCCGCTTTGTATGCAAGAAAATTCATTGGCCTGCAGCCCGCTTCCAGAGAAACCGGCATATGCTTGAAGCTGGGAGTTTCTTTTCGTGCTCTTTTTCGCGGATAAAAACCCTTGCTGCCTGCATGCGGCTTTGACTTGTGAACCATTGCCAATCAACTTTCAAAAATCTGTTTTTGTTACAGGCAAAACAAAAAGCATTCTAAAAGCACGCTTGCTTTTATGGGCTTTTAAAGGCTAAAATCAGATATTTGATTTCAGCACTTACATCCCAGGAGGCTCTCCTGCGATGCAGTTTGCCTTCCAAAAATCAATGTTATGAGGATTTTGGAAACAAAACCAATTTTTAATTAATAAATTACTCTGAAAGAAGGTTTTTAAAAGAATTGCCCGCGTCTCTTTTTCCTTGGCGGCAAATCAAGGCAAGTGCTTATCTCGGGTTTTTCAGGCAGACTAATCCATTGTCGGTTGCCTGGTCAGATAGGTATCCTTCCACTTGAGTACATTGAAGATTTGGATATTGTGTTCCGCAAGTCGTGTAAACTCCCTGGGCGCACGGATAACTATTGTTGTCGCTTTGAATATAGTACCCTTTGTCATGCCAAGTTTTATGGCTTGCTCCAAAAACATCGCTTACCCGGACTGCGCCAGAGCACGGATTGCCTGCGAAAATGCAGCCCGGAAGCAAAACAATTTCAGAACACGCTTGATTTAATTCCGCAGCACTAGGCAGGTATCCCCCCTGCTGCGCGCAATAAGAAACAGCGGCAGCATAATTCAAGCGGACATTAAAACCATTGAAAACACATTTGTCGATTGCGGGATAATAAGTCCAGCCTGCGTCGCATTTTTTGTTAAAAGTATAAGTGCCTGTGTGCTGGGCATCGTGCTGGAAAACAGGCCATTCATTGTTGCTGTCTCCGGGTGAATCGTATACAAAAGTAGTTCCACGCCATGTTCCAATCATAAACTCATTCTTTCCATCATTGTCAATGTCGCCTGCCGGGGCAATATTGCCAAAGGGAGTATCATCAACAAATTTTGGAAAACCGCTTACAATTGAACCGTCGTGGTTTACGGCATAAATGGCAGCCAGATGGTTTACATACTGGCCCCCGCTTACAGATGTAATTATTTCCATTTGAGGATCAGAATCAATGTTTGCAAGAACCGGCAGACCATAAAAAGACGAAAAAATATTTGTGTAATCCATGCAAACAGGGAATCCGTTTGCAATGCTGCCATTGTCATAAACAAGCAAGCAACCATAATCTTTTTCTCCGTAAATTGTATTATAATGTGTCGCTGCTGTAAACGCAACTTCCAACTGCCCATCCTTGTCAATGTCTCCTATAACAGGCCCTTGCAGGTTTGCACCGTAACCGTATTGTTGCCCTGGATTGCTTATGTGAATCTGCCAGTTTGGAACAATGCTTCCGTCAAGGTTCCATGCATAAACATAGCCATTGTAAAAACCCGCGATTATTTCTTTTTGCAAATCATTGTCAATGTCTGCCAGAACAATCTGGGAAATTTCGCCTTCCTGCAAAAAATCTTTTGGCCAGCCATTTATCTGGTTTCCAAACCTGTCTAAAACCCAAACCCTAGAAGCCATATGCGCGCTGTCACAGGCATCCAAGACTTGGCAAAAAAGGTTTCCAACAACAATTTCCGTATAGCCATCATTGTCCAAATCCGCAACAGAAGAAGCACTGGATACAGAATTATAATAATAACTGTAACCTGGAATAGGTTCAAGATGTTTTGTCCATAGCTCTGTTCCCTGCTTGTTTAAGACATACAAATAACCGCTCCAGTCTCCCACAATGATTTCCAGAAAGCCGTCATTGTCAATGTCTGCAAGCGTTGGGTCTAACAAGTATCCCCCCAGTGTTTTTGGCTGAAAAACATAAGTGCCGTCATGGTTAAGCACGTGAATATAGCCGTAATTGTCTCCAATTACAATTTCATTGAATTCATCCTTATCAATATCCCCGACAGCTGGACCCATTTGCATAATGGCTTGGTATTCCATAGAAAGCGAGTTTTTTGTTTCTGTTGAAAAGCTTTTTATTCCATTTTCTGTTTTTACTGAATGCGTTTCTGCAATCGAATTAAAAATGTTTTTAGATTTGTTCCCTGCTGACGTTAAAGGAGTAGAAATTTGAACAGGCCAGCCCGGAAGGGGAATTCCCTTATCGTTCGTGATATTGATTGTTTGCCCGTAGGCTGTCACCAAATCGTTTTTGCCATCCCTATCAATGTCTGCTATTGTCGGCTGGTCTAAAAAAGAGACAGCAACAAAATTATTTCCAATAAGTTCGCCTGCTTTTGGCCATCCTTCATGCAAATCTGTGTCAATATGTGTTGTTGTTTCTTTTATAATCATTCTGTAATTGTAATAGTTGTAAACTACAATAGTGTAAAATCCCGATCCCAGTCCTGCAGGAAAATTCAGGTTTGCCAGAGTTCCATTCACAACAGGCGCTAAACCGTTGTTTGGCAAAGAAAACCCTTCTTTTGTGCACTGCCCAATCGAAGAATAATTTTTCGGGCAAAGCCAAGCCTCGTATTTCTCAAAATTAGGGCCTGCTGCAGTTCCCTTGATTTCAATTGGTTCTTTTGCATTGAACACTACTTGTTCCGTATTAATCCAAGAATTATACTTTTGAAGATCAAGGGGCTGTGTAATTTCAGTGTTTTTTATTTCCAAAAGAGAATAGGCTTCAGATTTTTTGTTTTGCCCTTCAACAACAAGTCTTAACCATATTTTTTGCTCTTCCAGTTGAGAAGAATCCCAATTGTACAACACGCTGTTTTCCACAGGTATTTGTGACTCATAAAGCTTTGTCCAGCAGGAATCCTCCAAGCAGGTGTCGTGTTTTGAGTATATTGAATATTTTTCAAAGCCAGTGCCGTTTGCACTGCCGATTATTTCTATGATTTCGCCGCTGGCAATTTTGCCGCTTGTAGTTATTTCAGCAGTAAGCGGTTTGCCTTCTGTTCTTATTGCGGCTTCTATATCTATTCTGCCAAAGCCCTGCTGATTCAAAGAATATCCCAAATCAACTGCAGTATTTTTTAGGGTTGTTTTTATTTCTTCAGGAGTAAAATCCGGGTTTTTTTGCTTCAGCAATGCAACTGCTCCCGCTACATGCGGAGCCGCCATGCTTGTTCCTGCAAGTTGAACATGTGCATCATCCAAACAAGGATAGTAGTAAGGATGTTCTCCTTGAGGAAATAAACTGTCATATCTTGCCGCGCAAATAAGCGCCCCTGGAGCGACAATATCTGGTTTGATTAAACTATAACGTTTCCAAGCAACAGGCCCTCTGGAGCTGAATGAAACAATTTGGTCCGTGACTGGATTTCCATCGCCCCAATAATCACAAAGAACATGGCCTGTGCTGTCACAATAGCCATTACAGGGGGGAATATATTCTCCGGGCTCACAGGAAAATAAGAATTGTTCATAATCTTTTTTATATGAGGCTCCCACAGTAATTGCATTTCTTGCTGTTCCTGGGCTTCCAATTGTTGCTTCTCTAGGTCCAGAATTTCCTGCAGAAATAACTGCAGTAACTCCATTATCAACAGTATTGTCAATTGCTTTTGACAACGGGTCATCAGGACCGCAGTAGTCATTATATGTTCCCCGGCAATCCGCACCCAGGCTCAGGTTTATTACATCCAAGTGGTCTGAAAAATCATTGTCCTGATTCGGGTCTATTGAGCGTTCTATTGCCGCAACTATATCTGAAAAATAACCGCTTCCTCCGCTATTCAATACTTTGTAGGCAACTATTTTTGCGTCAGGCGCAACTCCATTAACCGGATAAGAAGCTATGCTTGGGTAATAAACTATTTCAACAAAACCGCGACTTGTATTTGCATCTACACTTATCAGATTGACATAAAGGCTCTCTTCGATGGCAGGCAATCCATTGACTAAAAAAGACTCGTTTAAGTATGCGCCTTTTCCAACAGTTGCAGAGTCGACAAGAGTTCCATTCTCGTCTATCAGGAAAAATCTTGCGCTGTATGTTCCTGCTGGTCCTGATGATGTTATTGCTTCAAGTTCTATTGAAACCTTTTGCCCTGCCAAAGCATTTTTTCCGGTAATGTTCCGGATGGAATCGCCCTCATAATAAATACTTTTGGTTTGCATTGAACTGCTGCTTATTGTTCCGTTTCCTGCTGCTGTTGCAGCAACATGGGTTCCGTGCCCCATATCATCCAGGGGGTTTGCGTCATTGTTTACAAAATCATAACCACCGATTACTTTGCAATTCTGCCCCAAGCATCCGCCCAAATCAGGATGCGTGTAATCAACTCCAGTATCAATGATTCCGATTGTAATCCCTTTTCCCGTCAGGCATTCGTTGTCTGCCTGGTGAATGACATTTAATGCGCCTGTAGGGTCGCTTTCTGCTGTTGCTTTATATGTTTCAATGTTTTGTTTAGAAATTGTTACTGCGACTTGGCTGTTTATTGTTGTGCATTCCTTTGTCATGGAGTTGCAGCAGTTCTTCAGCTTTGGTATCAGTCCGTTCGGATCATTGTCACTGCCTGCCCAGTCAATGTATAGGTCGCAGTTCATTGTAAGTTTGTACACAAGCTCTGGGTTTGTGCACTCTTTTGTGAAGGCATTCGTTGGGTCGCTTTCTATATATTCGTTTTGTTCGCTTTGATAGCTTGTTTCGCATACTTGCTGATTGTTTTCACAGCACTGTATAAGCTGTGCAATCCCAGCTGGCGCTGTTGCTGCATCAATCCAGCCGATATATTGTTCACAGTCAAGCTTTAGTTTGCAAGCCGGTTCTCCGCTGCAGTTTTGCAGGCTTGAATTTAGTTGCCAGACCTTATCCGCATTTATCAGTGGAACAGAATCAAGCAATGTTGCCTCTACTTTTAAGTTTGGATAAACTGCTTTTACATTCGGGTCTTTTTTTACTTGTTCAAGTTCCTGCAAAGAAAGTGTTGCGGATATTGCATTGATTGTGTTTTTGTATTGGTTTTCTGTTTTTATGCCTGGAAATTTTTGTTCGAATGCGGTTTGCTCCGCGTTGATTTGCTGGGCCTGGTTTGCAAGTTCAGTGGCAAGGTTTTTTCCTATTGTGTTTGCCTGGCTTGTTTTTTTATCTTTTTTCAATTGCCGGATTTCCTGCAGGCTCTGGCTTCTGGTTTCAAGGACTGGCTGCTGCAAAAATTCTATTATGTAACTGTTCGGCTTTGTTTCTAGGCTATGAGTTTCCGCAAGGTTTTCTCCAGGTGTTGCCGGATTTGTAGCAGGCTGGCTTGGCTGTGCTTCTGGATTCGTTTGTGTGCCCGCGGGCTGTCCCTGCGAAGGCGTTCCGGAGTTTAACATGTTTTGTATTCCTGTTATCTGGTCTTGGAGGCTTGAGTTTATTACATTGCCTGACTGCGTCAGCATTATTATTGCAATTGTCCCAATCAGAACAGCCTGCCCTATTAGAATCAGGTATTCAAAACTTCCCTGCGCCTCGAAGTTCATGAAAAATAAAGGTAAGCCGTATATTAATACTTTTGCCGAATTGAGCCTGCAGAACCCGAATTTTCAACTGCAGCTGCGTTCAATTTTTCCTGCATCGCTGGATTAATAAAATGTTCTTCGGAAGAATAAATTAACTTCTTGCCTTAATCGAAAAAGGGTGTGATTCTGATGAAACAGTTTTGCCCGAAATGCTACGGAAAAAAATTTGTTACAGTTGCCCTTGAGGAAAAAAGCAACGGAATATTTGTCTGCACAAGAGACCCGCAGCATGTTTTCTTAATAGACAAAGACGGCTATCCCAGAACAAAAAAAGACTGAAGCTCATTTTTTGCGCATAAGGTTAAATACTTCTTTTGCCTATTTTTTTTGTGGTTTTATGGGCACGGGAATTCATGCCAGCAATCCAAGGGCAAGGCACAAAATACTCGAGTTCCGCGCTGTTACAAGGCGCCAGCTTCTTGCAAAAAAACGCATTGAACGCCAGCATTCCCGCAGAATCTGGAAAGGAATTCAAAGGCCCCAGGCAAGCACTGTTTTTGTACAGAGGCAGCTTGATACAATGCTTGGAAAACTTGCCCAGGCGAGAAGCTCTAAAACAATCAGCATTCGGGATTTTATTCTTGCAAGGATTGCACTTGACACGCTTTACAGGGAAATAGTCGGCAGGAATATTTTTGGCAGGGCTGCGCTTTCAAAAAAACAAAAATCGCGCCTGGAAAAACGCTTAATGGGCGGCGGGCTTGTAACAAGAAGTGAAATGGAGAATGATATTGCGCGCTGGAAAAACAGACTTCCTTATCTGGATTCTTTGCTGAGAAAGCCGCTGGTTTCCGGGGCTGTTGTTAAAATAGACAGCAAAGCTGCAAAGAAAAAAAAGCGCTAGGCAGTTCTAATCCCTATGAACATTTGAATTAAAAAAAATAGTTCGGGGCTTAAAAAAAAGCCCCTTTTTACCTCGGTATCAGGCCTTTTGCGTTAGCAAAAGACTCTTTTCCCACACAATGTCAAGCGTCAAACTTTTTTATTTTTCTTTGCTTGACATTGTGCCAAGGCTTTTCTCTTCAGAGAAAAGGCTTATTTGAACAAATTAGCGAAGCTGTTAAAGCCGTTTGAAACGAATTTCATCGGAGCTTTGTAGAAAACAGCTTTTTTTGCTCTTGTTCTTACTGTTTTTGCTGTTCTTTTTGTTTTTCTTGTTTTCATTGTTTCACCTCACTTTGCTTGATAAGAAAAATTCCTGCATTGGATGCAAGTGTCAGTTCTTTTGCGTCTGCAAAAGGCTTTTTTCCCCAGGCTTTTTTCCCGCGGAAAAAAGGCTGTTCTGCTGTTTTCTGCTGTAAAATGACAGCAAGAAAAGTGCCATTACTATTACAATTACTGCGAGAATTATTCCCCCCAGGAAAATGTTCCCTCCAAGGATTGCGAATGCTGTTCCCGCAATTGCCTGAAACGGGTTTCTTGCCTGGAATGTTATGGGAACTGAAATGCTCGAGTTTCCGCTGTTAAAGGAAACAGTTCCATTAATGTTCTGTGTTATTGCAGAATTTGCAGTTATTGTAAATGCCAGTTCTTTTGTTTCAAATCCATTAAGGAAAATGTTTTGTTCTCCCTGAACTTCCCACACATTTGGAAGGCTGAAATCAATGTTTCCCGAAATTGCCTGTCCTGTTTTGTTCTGCAAAGAAACAACTGCAGTGAATTCATTCTGCCTGCCTGAATCATTTACTACTGCGTTTATTGAAACAAAATCTGAAAGTTTTTGCTGTGCAATTATGCCTGTTTTTTCAGCAAAACTGCATTCAGGGTTTTCAACCGAATAATTCAGTTCAGTCTGCCCAAGGCCGGTGCTTACAAATATGTTTTCTGTAATAACACTGTTTCTCGGAACTGAAATAAGCCCGGGGTTTACGAACAAGCCGTTTCCCGAAAGCCTCACTGTTGTCCTGTAATCACTGTAATTTTCAATTGTAATGTCAAAACTGCCAGAATTTCCAATAGAAACCTCTGCTGGAACCAAAACATTGATGTTTTCACAAAAACTATTATAATTTTGGAAATAGTTTGTTTCCTTTTCATATGTTTGAGTGCCTGAAACAGGCTGTTCTACTATTACATTAAAGGCTTTTGCCCCGAAATCCTGCAATGTGCAGGTTTTTCCACCCAGAAAATGCCCTCTGAGCTCAATATAAGCGCTTTCAAGGCGTCCTTCATTGTAATTTCCGCCTGTTGCTTTTACATTAATAATGCCTGTTCCCTGTGAAAGTATTGTCCTGTCGTATCCGTTTGTCTGGACGCTGAAGTTTTGGCTTGAATCAAAGGCATCTGCAGAATCAATGAAAAACCTTTCTCCTGCAGAGTTTGTTATTGTAAAGCTTTCAATTGCGGTTTTTCCCGCTTCAACCCTGATAGTGCCAGTATTCACTGTTATGTCGCTGCACTGTGGATTGAGCTGTGTTCCAAAGGCCTGCTGGGTTGCGAAAGAAATGAAAATCAAAACAAGCCCCAATAGAACGAATTTGGGTTTCATCATACAGATTGGGGCGCCCAAAGTATATAAACATTTCCCGAGTTAACGGTATCAAGTTAACGTTTTTAAAGGGTGTGGTTTGGGTTGTTGTTTATTCAAGGGCAAGTGTTAGTTTTAATGCCTTGTTTATTTTTTCCATTGTTTCAGGCTTTAAAGTGCCGGCTTCTTTTAGTATCCTGTCTTCTATTGAGATTGTTCTTATTTGGTTGCATAAAACCGCACTTTTTTCCTGGAGGCCTGATTCTTCTGGGAGAATTGTTGGTTCTGTAGAATATTCTTTGCCTGAAATTTTGGTTGTAAGCGGCACTATTATTGTTGTCGGGCTGAACTGGTTTGCAATATTATTCTGGACTACTACGCAGGGCCTTATTTTTCCCTGTTCCGGGCCTCTTGTTGGCTCAAGATTGACAAGAACAATGTCTCCTCTTTTAATAGTCATCCAAAAACCTGTTTGCTTCTTTGTCAAGGGCTTCCCATTCTTTGTTTATCTGCCTGTGCAGTTCAGCGTATTTTGAATAATATTCCTTCATTTCCTCTTCCAGATGCATTCTTGCCAATTCCTTTGCTGCCTTTTCTATTACTATTTTTTCACCCTCAATCTTTACAATTGCCTTATCTCTCGGGTTTATTCCCTTTTTCTCGCGGATTATTTTCGGAATAGTAATCTGTCCCCTGTCTCCCACAACAACAATGCTTTCGTACAAAAAATCACCTCAAATGCCAAATATGAATAATACATACTTATTCATGCCAAAGCATATTTAAAATATTGCAGTCTGCCTGTTTTGAGTTAAAAAAAAAGCTGTTTTTTTTCAGGCAAATCTGAAGGCTTATTTTCAGCTTTAAATGAGTTTAATGGCGTTTTTGCTCTGAAGCCTGTTTTTCCTTCTGTGTCTTCAGGGGCTGACACAAATTCCTTCTGTGCATGTTGCTCCGTTGGAGCAATCGCTGCTGCTCAAGCAGGCAGGAGTTCCGTCCCAGCCTGCAAGGCGCGCCATTAAAACCCATGTTGCTTTTCCAAGCCTTAACGCGCCAACTTCGCCTATGTGGTCGCCGTCATCAGTCTGACTAAAACCAAGGTTCACTAGATTGTCGGGATGAATCTGGGGATAAACATAGATAGTGTTCCAAGTTTTTGTGTATTCTTCACCGGAATCATTGTGAGTCAGAATATCGGCATAATCAAAAAGTATCCTGCTGCTGTCCCTGCTTACAAAATCCCGTATATATTCGTGCTTCAGGTGTCTTTGATAACCCGGTTCTCCTGTATAACCGTCAACCGGCCCTGTTGTAAAAAGAACTTTTGTTCCCAAATTATTCTGCCTTGCATAATCCATATAGCCTTGGGTCGCATTAAGATAGGTGTCCATATTGACGCTGTTGCCTGTCAATGCATAATCCTCTGCATCAAGGCCCCAGGGCAGATTTCCTTCAGGGCCCTCTACTGAAGAGCCGTACCAGTGAACATTAAACACTGGGTCTAATCCTGCAGGAGTGCCGGATGTCGATGTCATGTCCCAGCACCATCCAAAGCCTATTGCCGCGATTTCCAGGTTGTTTGCGCTTGAATAAGCGATATGGTTTTTTATCAAGTGATTTTTTGCCGGGTTTGCAAACCATGCTGCTTCTCCGGTGCTCCCGCTCCAGCCGCCTGTATCATTCCGCACATATCCGCTGATTCGCAAAGCGTCTTCCCTGTAAGGCGCAGGGCCTCCGCTTTCAGTTATGAAGGCAGGAAACTTCGGGTCCTGCTGATACAGGTATTTTAGGCCGTTTCTATAGCCTCTTGAATGCGACTCGCCCGGAAGGTTAAACCACATTTTTTTTACTTCCTTCATGTAAAACTCGGGTATTTTATCGTACATGCCGACTGATGAGCTGTTAATTACAAGAAAGCATGGGTCGGGGCAGTCCCCGCAGTTTGCCCCTGTTTTCCATTCTCCTATGTGTGTGAGCAGTGTTGTCATTTGCATTGTGCCTGTTTTTCAGTCTCCAATATAACCAAGCAGTGCCGGCATGTCAACGCATGTCTGCGCAAAAGCGTTTCCTGCAAAAAGAACAAGGAAAACAATGACAATCAGGAACCGCAGGTTAACACTTTTTTTTTGAAAGTTCTGCAAAGCGCCCTGTGCTTTTGAATGCATTTTAAACCAGACAAATAATCGCTTTTCCCATATATATATTTGTTTGATTTTTGTTTTTTTATCTTGTTTTCTTTTTCAGCCTTCCGGCTGTTTGAGGTAAAGGCATTCAAAAATTAGCAGGATTTTTTCTGTAATTAAAAGGCAAAAGCCCTGCCTTTCGGCAGGGCTTTTTCGAAGAGTTTTTCCCCGCAATGTCAAGCGTCAGACTTCTTTTATGTTTCTTTGCTTGACATTGTGCCAAGGCTTTTTGCGCAAGCAAAAAGGCTTTTTTCAGGAATTGTTTCAGCGCACTGTTACCATGTGCTGCCCTTTAATTGTTTGTTCTGTAGTGTGGCCTTCGAACATGTAAATTCCGTAGAATGTTCCTTTGCCTGCGCTTGCCGGGCTTGTCAGAACATAGGTGTAGGTTGTCCTTGAAGCATCCTGTATTAACACCCATCTTATGTGCCCTGCATATGCGGTGCTTCCAGTGCCGGCGTCTTTGACTGTCCAGCCGCTTGGAATTATTTCATCGATTGCATAGAATGTATGGTTATTGCCCGGGCTTATTGTGAGAGTTACTGTTACGTCGCTTCCTGCTTCAATGCTCGAAGAAGAAAAGCTTCTCTTAATTGCGTCCGGAGCCCCGAAGTAGCCTGTATTTGACAGTGTTATTGCCCATGCCTGGCTTAAGGCAAGGAATATTGCAGCAAAAAGAATTACGCTGCCTGCAATGCGGCTGTAATTTGGGCCGCTGTTTGTTTTGTGCTGATGATTGGCTTTCATAAAATTCCCCCTAAATATGCCTGCTCACCTTGCTTTTATTTGTTTGCAAGGCAGGCTTTTGGTTAATCATATGTATTGGGTTGCCCAAAGTATATAAACATTTCCCAAGTTAACGGTAATAAGTTAATATTCTTAAAGGGGCTGTTTGCGCTTTCTGCATTTTCTGTTTAATTGTAAAAACAAAAATGCTCAAATCAACCCAGGTTGCCATTAACGGTTTATCCAGTTGTTTTGCAGCAAACAGCTGTTCCGCCCCAGAACGGCATTTTGAAATTGCAGTTTTTTTTGTTTACTGTGAACCATTCCCATGTTTTTGCTTCCTTGCACAAATCATTGTTTTTTCTTGTGCAGGCTTCCAATCCTGTTTCTCCGCCGGCAACCTTTTCTTCCGTGCATTCAGCCAAATAGCATCCTTGAATTCCTTCTGTGTTTGTTGCACAGGAACTGTTTGCAAGAACATCAGTGCATCTTTGCTCTTCACTCCAAGCGCCTTCTGCATTGCATTCCTTGAACTTATTGTTCAGCAAATCAGTGCAAACAACTGCATTTGGAGTGCATTCCAGGCACGCTCCGTTTGAACAGCTGTTTGGGCATTCCCGCTCTATCCATCCCGTGCCGTCTTCCTTGCATGTTTTAAGAACATTTTCTTGACATTCTGCTGCTGCCGGAGTGCATTCTTCAATAGTTCCCTGTGCCGCCTTTACACAGCCAAGTTCTTTTGCGATTTTTAATGCAAGCCCTGCATTGCGTGTTTTCAGATAGTTTAACAATTCTGTTTCAAATGCAATGTCAAGTTTTCCGTAGCGCAATTGTTTTTCAAACAAGTTTTTTGCCATTCCCTTGTTCCGCGTGTTTTCTGTCAAATAATTGAATAATTCTCCAAAGAGTTCTGCGCTTAATGCAACAGGTTCTGTGCCCGCATCAAAGATGTTCAAAATTGTTTGCCCGCATTCTGCGCTAGCTTTTGGGTTTTCTGTCCTGTTATCACAATCGCCATAATCTTTTGCCGGATTGAATTCTATTGCAATGTTTCTTGCAAGCCCAGGGTTGATTGGAACCAGATAGTTTATTGTTTGTTGTTGTGTTTCGCTTGAAATTCCTGCAGTGTATTGTTCTTTTGATAATTCTATTGCCAGGCTTTTGTTCCTGCCAAAGCCTTCAAGCAAAAAATTTGCTGTTTCTTGCAATAATTCTTCCGAAAGCGCTTTTTCCGCGCTCGGCCGGAAATCTGAGAGTGTTTCAACAGTGCATTCTTTAATGGCTTTTTCTACAGCAACAGCTTCTCCGCATTTTAGTTCTTTTGCAACCTTTAAAGCCAAGGCGCGGTTTCTTGTTTTTAAATAATCCACAAGTCCTGTTTGCCATGCAGTATCAAGCCCCTGCAATTTTAATTGTTTTTCAAACAAGTTTTTTGCCATGCCTTTGTTTCGTGCATTTGCAGCCGAATAATCTATTAGTTCGTTAAACAAATCAGTGCTTAATGCAACCGGCTCTGTGCTTGGGTCAAAAACATTTAAAACAGTTTGCCAACATTCTGCAGCGGATTTTGGGTTTTCTTTTCTTGTATCGCAATCGCCATAATCTTTTGCCGGATTAAAGGCAATCGCAATATTGCGGGCTAAACCCGGATTGGTTGCAAGCAGGTAATCTATTACATTTTGTTGTGTTTCCGCTGCAATGCCTTCTTGGAATTGGCTTTCCAAAAGCGTTTTTGTTAAATCCTTTTTTTTGCTGCCGTCAAGCAAATAGTTTGCTGTTTCATTGAATAATTCTTCTGATAATACTCTTGCTTGCACAGGCGCAAATTCTTCAATTGAACCAAGAGTGCATTCTGCCGCTTCGGCACCAGAGCATGTTTGCAGGCTTGTTTCAGAAAACTCTTGCGATTTTTCCTGTATTTCTTTTGACAATTCCCTTTCATTCCAGGCAAATTTTGTTGCGCCGTTTTTTGTTATAACACAGATTTTTTTTTCTGCAACCAAATTGAAAACGCTTTGGATAGAACTTACTGAGTTTTCAGGGCTTGTTTCCAGGGCAATTGTCTGTGTGTCATTTGCAGTTGCATTTTCTGTTGCAAAAACGCTTCCCGTTGAACAGGTTTTCAATGTCAGATTTTGGTTTTGCGGAACATAAAAAATTGTGCTGTAAAAAGTCTTGTAGGTTCCTGCGCTTTTTGCAACTAAAAAGGATTTTCCTGTTCCCAAAGAACAGCTTTCCTGTTTTTTGTCAAAATCAAAATATGGCAAAGCGTTTCCTTCTGAATCAATGCAATCCTGTTCAGAGCCAAATGCCTGCCAGGTTGTTGCGTTTTCAGTGCTTGGAACAAAATCCTGTTCATTGCTTAATAATTTGAATGACAATCCGGCAGTTGCTGTTGACGGATTAAAAACTCCGAGGGCTTGTACTGGATTGCTTGGATAAAAATCAATTGTTTCTGCCTTGTTTGCTATTTGCAACACGAGGCTTCTTGTATCCCCGGCATTCAATGTTTCAAAATCATTGATTGTATTTGCTGAAACTGTTTTGCTTCCTGTATTGCTTTTAGTGGAATATTCCCCAGATATCAGGATTGGAGTGCCTGTGTTGTCAAATTTTGTTCCGTAGCCCTGCCTGCCGTTTGCAGTTCCAATGTTTCCGTTTATCGGCAAAAAATAAAACGGGTTTTGTTCTTCTGGGTCTGAAACTTTTTCAAGTTTTACAGTAATTGTTGCATTCGGCTCTCCCGTGTTTGTGAACAAAAATCCGTTCATTTCATTGTCGCCATTGATTTCCACTGTGACATTATATTTTCCGCTTGAAATGTTTTCCGGAGAAAATTTTATTTTGTCCTGCAGCAAGTATTTGCCCAATGCTGCTGTTCCTGAATCAAACCAGCTCGGCGCCTCAACAAATTCCTGTTCGCCTGCAAAGTCCTGCAAAAAGCTTGAATTGAAAGAATCTCCGATAATGTTTGCAGTGAAACTGTTCACCTGTGGATTTGAATCTCCTAAAATGTTGTGCAGTTTTTTCATCAATGTAATTGTAAACTGCACTGGGTCGCAGTAAATGCTTTCGCATGCGTTTTCAGGCAATTGGTTTTCTGCTTCTCCCCAGTTCCAGTAAAACCGCACTTTCGGCAGTGCGGCTTCTCCAGTCAGGCCTTTTTCCCCTGAAACAGTCGTGCATTCTGCCGAAGTTTCTGCGCTTTCATTTTCGCCTGTTTTTTGGCAGGTTGCAGTGTTTTTGTCTTGGACGCATTTTTCGTTGTATGCGCATAATGTGTTCAGGCTTAACTGGACTCCGTTTTCAAGGTTTGAAGAATCGCATGAATAATTAATGATTCCTTTTTGTGCCGCAAGGCTTTGAATGTTTCCGGCCCAGTCCTTGTGCCCTGCCTGTTCAAGCTGTTCAAGCGCGTTTGCGAAGTTGTCCGCAAGTTCCTGTGCGCAGATTGTTCCGGAAAAGCTTCCGTAAAGAGAATTCAGCTTGTCGCAGTTGTTTTTGTTGAATTCAGCAGCAGGGTTTTGAGTAACAGGATTTTGTGTGACAGGGTTTTGCGCGCAGCCCGCGAGAATGAGAGCAAATAAAACAATGCAAAAAACAATTATTTTCTTGGAAAACACGTTATAGTTAGGGGGTTTTTATATTTAAAAGGATTATGCCGGGCGACTTTGGGAGCGGTTGTCCGAAAATCTTTTTCTTTCTTCTTTTTTTTTGGAAAACAACCACTGGTTGGAGAATGCCTTGAAATCTTTATCTTTTGTAAATTGTGTCGTGGTGCTGCAAATCCTCAAATTTGATTTTTTTGTTTTGCCTGTCAAATTTGAATATCAGGACAAAATGCGAGTCAATGTGCGCTCTTTTGAATTCTTTTAAATCGTAAGAAAGGTTTTTGTAATGCTCAATGTCTGGGCTTGAACAAATTTCCTGTATTTTCTTTAATGTTATTTCAAGCCTTGCCCTGTCTTTTTTTGAAAGCTTTTTAAAAATCTTTTGCAGTTTTTCGCTTATTTCAAATTCAAACATTGGCAAGTTCCCTTCTCAATGCTTCAACACCGGAAAAAGCCCTGAATTTCCCCCTGTCAATCTTGAGCAGTTCCTCTTTGTATTCCGGCCTTAGTTCGGGTTCCAGTAATGCCTCTTCAAACTTGTCGACAATCAGGCCGACTGCCTGTGACTTGTTTTTCAGGCCATACTTCCCCTTTACAATAGTAACAACCCTGTCCTGATTTTCGTTCAGAATAATAAGTGCCTGAGCCATAAAACCACCTAATAATAAAATATAACAAAAAGTAATAAAAACTAATGTTTGTTGTTTTTTGGCAATTTGCTTCAGCCTTTCATTACTGCCATCGGAGAATGCCTTGAAATCTTTTTTCCAATTCCTGATAATTCAACTGAAGCAATAACCTCGTCAATGTCCTTGTATGCTTCGGGCATTTCTTCCGCAAGCCCTGCCCATGAAGCCCCCTTTACTACCTGTCCTTTTGCCTCGAGCTCTTTCTTAACCTGCTCTCCGCGCTTTCTCTGCATTGCGGCATGCCTTGACATTGCCCTTCCTGCACCATGGCAAACGCTTGCAAAGGTTTCCTTCAATGCTGTTTCAGTCCCAACAAGGACATAGCTTGAAGTTCCCATTGAACCGGGAATAATTGCAGGATGCCCCGTGGTTATGTATACTTCTGGGTTTTCTTTTCTTCCTGCTGGCATTGCCCTTGTAGCTCCTTTCCTGTGCACAAGCAATTCTTTTTGCTTTCCTTCAATTTCGTGCTTTTCAAGCTTTGCAATATTATGGCATACATCGTAAACAATTTCCATTCCCAAGTCCTCTGCCTTCTGCCCAAGCACTTTTTCAAATCCTTCCCTTATCCAGTGAGTCATTGCCTGCCTGTTTGCAAACGCATAATTAACCCCGGCATTCATTGCCTGTAAATAGGATTGCCCTTCTTCTGAATTTATCGGCGCGCATGCCAACTGCCTGTCGGGCACTTCAATCTTGTATTTTTCCATTGCCCTTAACATTGTTTCAATGTAATCAGTTGCAATCTGGTGCCCTGCTCCCCTGCTTCCGGAGTGAAGCATTATTACTGCCTGCCCTTCAAAGAGCCCGAATTTTTTTGCAATTGCAGAATCAAAAACCTGTTTTACTTCCTGTATTTCAAGGAAATGATTTCCGCTTCCAAGTGTTCCCGATTGATTGAGCCCGCGCTGGAAAGCTTTTTGTGAAACCTTTTCAATATTTGCGTTTTTCATATGCCCTTTTTCCTCTGTTTTTTCCAAATCTTTTTTCCAGCCGTATCCCTTTTCGACAGAGTATTCTGCGCCTTTTGAAAACAATTCTCCTAACTCATCAGTGCTTAATCTTATTTTTCCTTTTTCTCCAACTCCCGCAGGAATAAGCTCGAACAGCACATCAATGAGTTTTTTCAAATGCGGTTTTATTTCTTCTGCTTTCAAATTTGTTCTTATCAGGCGCACGCCGCAGTTTGAAACCAAAAAGCTGTTTGCGACAAAATTATGGTTCGCATTATTTATTGTAAAGTCGTAAACAGTTCCGTTGAACGGGATTTCTTCTGTTTTTTCTATTTCATCCCATGCAAAGCCTGTTTCTCCAAGTGCCATTGTTCTTTTTTCCAGGAACTCTGAAAATCCTTCAAAGCAGCCGGCAATCCGCGCTTTTGTTTTTCTTCCTTCATAAAGGCTTCTTTCAACAAATCTCTGGTTTACAAAAGGCGAGTTTATTGTGGCAGTGATTTCCTCAAGGTTTTTCCCCTGTTTTTTCAGTTCTTTTGCGAATGAAACGCTTTGCTCTCTTTCAGCCAAAACCTTTTGTTTCAGCTTCAGATAAAGCACTGCCGTGTTTGCCAAAAAAGTTTTCTTTTTGTTGTATTCAAAGCCAATTGTTGACCAGAGTTTTTCAAGATTCTCTGGCGTGGAGGAAACCTGCAGCCGCAGCCTTATTGAAATTTCGCCTTTTTCGTTTACAAATTCTTTTCTTTCGGCAATCAGTTCGCTTTTAACCCCGAATTCCTTCAGGATTTCTTTTATTGACCGCATGAACTGCCTGCAGTTTTCAATCATTTCCTGTTTCTTGTTCAATGACAAAACAGGGCTGAAAAAATTGAACTTGTTTTCCGGCATTATTTTCGGAGAAGTCAGTTCTGCACCGAAAAATGCTGCAATGTAAAGCCGCTTAATCCATTTTGGAGAATTCAAAATCCATTCCGGAACTGAAACATCTTTTTTTGTTTTGTTGCCGAGCGTGCAGCCAAGCACTGCCAATAGCGATATCAGCGCGCGCGAAGAAGAATGCAGGCTTGTTTCTTCGCTGAAAAATTCTATTGTATCATAAGTTGTGGTTATTTTGTGATGTCGGTTCCTTGAATATAAGACAGAGGCAAAGCCGAGTGTTTTCAGGTCTTTTTTTATTTCAAGCAAGTCTTGTTTTTTTCCGTAAAAGCCCGCGATTGCTCCGCCCTTTTTTAAAAAATGCAGTGTTCCGTCTCCCTGGATAAAACCGCTGATTTTTGCGAGAATCGGAAGTTTCGGATTGTTTTCCTTTAACGGCAGCAAATCGTTCTTTTTGAGGATTGCAATTATCTGGTTAAAGCCGTTTTGGTTTCCAGGGTATTTTTCCCTTATCTGTTGCTCGTCAACAATTAGTTTTTCCGACGGCCCTTCAAAAGCAACTCCCTGAAAAGGGAAAACAGCGATTTCCTTTTTGTCAAGGTTTTGCGCTTCGATCATTCCGTTTTTTGTAAAAAAAGGATGCTCTCTTGTTGCAAGAATTTCCAGGCCTGCTTTTGTTGTTATTTTGATTAATTTTTCTTTTTCTTCTTTTTTCAAAAACAGGGAAATTTCAGAGTTATCCGTCCCGCTTTCAGCATCAAAAATTTTTATGCTATCTTTCTGCCAGGTTTTTTCAAATTCCGCAATTGTCTTGTGATAACCGAATTTGTGCAGGATTTTTGTTTCCGCAGGAAGGCAGTTGATGTCATAGCCAACTCCGCCGGGGCTTACTACTCCGCCTTCTTTTGCATCAAAAGCCGCAACTCCGCCAATGCAAAAGCCGTATCCAAAATGAATGTCAGGGAGCGCGATTGCGTATTTTTGTATTCCCGGAAGAGTTGCGGAATTTTTCAATTGCTCTATTGCGCCTTCCTCTGTTTTTTCAATTATTCCTTCTGAGGCATAAATGCGCGCGGGCGCTCTCATTGCGCCTTCTTTGGAAATTTCAAACACTCCTTCGCGGATTTTCTGCATTTTCATTTCTCTCACTATAAAAATTATAGCACAGCAATTATTTTATTTGCATCCTGTTCATGTGTCGCATACAACCTGCGCAGTCCAAACGCCTTTTTCTTTTTTCAGATAGAAACCGTTCCATGTCACTGCCTTTGCAAGGGTTTTCAATTCATGCCTTTTTCCGTCAATTTTCTCGCCGAACAATTCCGCGGCAAGGGAGTTTTTCCCCTCATTGATTTTGACTTTTATTTTTGAAAAAAGCATTTCCCTTGTTTCCATCTGGAAAAGCACTTCTTCAAGAAACCTGTGCAGTAATGCTTCCTGAGAATCCGCGGAAACTTTTATTTCAAGTTTTTCCTTTGGCTTTACTTTTCCGATTTCGGCTTCTACTGCATTTACTGCAAGCCCTGCATTTGCAAAGCATTCTTCAATTGTTTTTCCGAATGCCTGGAATTTTGCGTCCGCAGTGTGCTCCAAAAAAACGAATTTTTTCATGGTTTGTCTAAAGACTAAAAATTAGAAATCATATTAATTATAACTAGTGGCGCGAAAAAAGGCTTTAAGAAAAAAGTTCTTCCTTCGGCATTATTATGAATCCTTTTCCGTTGACTATTTTGTAGGGAACAAGCTTTTTCACGTGCTCCGAGCTTCTGAGCTTGAGAATTTCAAGCGCATTGTATCTCTGCCCGCCCTTTGCCTTTATGTTATAGAGTACTATTACCCCGTCCGCCAAAAATTCCTCAATGCCTTCCCTGCTGTAAACTTTGGGGTCCTGCTTTGTTTCTGTTATTATAAGGTTTAAAGAGTTTTTTTGCGAGAGCTTTTCAAACAAATACTGCAGGTATCTCCTATAGCCTTCTTCGTCTTTTGAAAAGGCAATGCTCAAAGCGCTTAAAGAATCGATTACAACCCTGTCTGCCTGGAATGGAAAATCAAGGCTCCTGTCCTCTATTTCCATTTTTTCAATTTTTTTTTTCAGGGCAACTTCAACCTGCCGCGCAATCCGCATTCCGTCAAGCTTTATCATCAGGAGTTTTTTCTTTTCTTCAAGCTCCCTTATGTTCCAGCCGAAGTTTTCTTCCAGGTTCTCGCGGATTTTTTCAGGCGGCTCCTCAAGGGTTATGTAAACGCATTTTTCGCCCTTTTTTATTGCACTTACAAGCGACTGCATGCAAAAAGTCGTTTTTCCGGTTCCAGTTCCCCCTGAAATAAGGATATTGTCGCCGCGCTTAACGCCTTTTCTTGCTATCAGAGTGTCAAAATCAGAAACACCCACGGGAACAACTGGCCTTTTTTCGCTTGCCATAAAAAACCATTTTTTTGTTTTGCTTGTTTAATGTAAGCGCAACCTGTTTTTAATATTTTTCCTTTTGAAACGCTTTTTTTTATTCCGCTTTTTTCAGCCCTTCAAGCTGTTCATTGTATTTCCGCCTTGTTTCCTCGAATGTTTTCCTGTCAATGGTTGGCTTTTCGTAAAAGTTTTTTTCCAGCTGCTGCATCTGCATTTCTATTTCCCTTGTTTTTCCCGCATTGTTTTTCATGCTTTTCTTTTTCTTGATTTTTTTTGCCGCGAAAAAGGCGAGCAGTGCTATTATGATTATTCCCGCGGCAATGAATGCAATGTTTTTTTCAAGGAAGCTTTCGAAAAAGCCTGTTATTCTCATCGGGATTTGCTTTTTGCCGGAATTTCCGAACGAATCCGCTGCAAAAATTGTTATGTCCAGGGCTTCGCCCTGCTGCTGCTTGGGGGTATAACTTGCAGCATATGCATTGCCTGTTTTTTCAAAAACAATTTTTTCTCCCTGTATCCCTGCATATATCTCTGCGTTTTCAACAGGAACTCCGGTTGAGTATTCCGGCTGAACAAGGAATTCAATCTGCTTTTCAAAGCGGGTTTCAAACAGGCTTGGCTGCAGAATTTCCAAAACAATTTCAGGCCTGCTGATTTTAACCTGCAGAATATTTTCCCCGCCGTATCTTTCAGTGCTTGAAAAAGCCTTTTCCGCTGTTATCACAAAATTGTATTCTCCGGGCTGTAAAGAAGCAGGCAGGCTTATTTCTCCCGAATAAACGCCTTTCTGATTTTCAAGGAGAACTGTTTTTTCCATTCCCGGAACCCATGCGGTTACAAGCGCCCTTTCAACAGGGCTTCCCGAATCAGTGACTATTGCGCTGAAAAAAATTTTTTCCGTTGAAACAAAGCCTGTTTTTTCCGGGCTTGTTATTTTTACAAGCAGGAAAGCCGATTCCTGTGAATTTTCCACTGTGAAGGAAACAGTGTTTGCATCGTTTCCCTGCGAAACAACAGCCTTCCAGTTTCCCGAAGGTTCGGAAAACCCGATTCTGTATGAATAGGAAAAATACCCGTTCTCATCCGCAGTTGCCTGCCCTTCCTTTACAAGAATGTTTTCGTAAAAAATTTTTGCTGAAACAGTTCCCTGATATGCTGTTCCCGACAATTCAACAGCGCTTCCCTTTTCAACCAAAGGATTTTTCGCCTCAATGCCCAGTGCGAAAGTCCCGGAAAAAAGGCAGGCAAATGCCGCAATGGCAAAAAACATTGTAAAAATTTTTTTCATTAAAGCGCCTTCTTTTTTTCTTTTTTCCCTGTTCTGCTTTCAAGCTCTTTTTCCCTGCTGTTTATTTTCAGGAGCTCTGCGTTGTTCCTTGTCAAAGTGCCGTTGTATTCGCTGCGCGGAATTTTTCCGTCGATGTATTCCTGCTCTGTTTTTTCAAGCAGGGCGTTTATTTTTCCCCTTTGTTTTTTAAGGAGCGCAATTTCCGAGCCTGTTTTTATTTTTCCGCGCGCAATCCATGCTGCAATGAGCGCGATTACAATGCAGGCCAGTATCAAATAATAATATTCGCGCAGGTAATAAAAAACAGAAATTCCCTCGACGCTTATCTGCGTGGAAAAATTTGCCTTGTTCCCGAAGCCGTCATCTGCGTTTATTGCAAACACAACTGCGGAATCAGATGGCTTTACAACATACTGCCCGGAATAAACCCCGTTTTCAAGGAAGAGAGTGATTGTTTCATTGTTTGCCTTTGCCTCTATGCTTTTTGCATTCAAAGGCGTGCCGTTTTCATAGAATATTCTTGCGGCAAAATCAAGGGTTTCCCCCACCATTGCCTGCGAGGCAGTGGGGGACAAAAATTCAACGCGCATTTCTGTTTCCTTTATGTTCAGGGAAACATTCAGGTCTCCGCTCTTCAATCCTTCAGAGGAGAGAGCTTCCGCGTGAATTGTAAAGCCCTGTTTTCCCGCGGGCATTGAAAAGGGAATTGTTGCCGCCACAAACGAAATATTCTCGTCTGATTTTTCAAACTGGATTTTTTCCCCCAGGGGAGTTTCAAGCTCTATGTTTGCGTCAGGCATTTCATTTCCCGAATCGTCAAAAACCCTTGCCATAAGGAAAAGCTCGGAACCGCGCCTGTAAAACAATGACGGCTGTTCAATCAGCTGTACCTGCAGAAAGGATTTTTGTTCCGGCTTTTTCACCTCAAAGCTTATCTGCTTTGTTCCTGTATTGTTCAGGTCGTCCATTGCGGAAAAGCCCGCGTTCCATGTTCCCGGAGCATCAATCAGGGAGCTGTGAAGAGTTCCTGAAAATTCCCCTTCCGCATTTGTTTCAACAGGGATTTTTGCGACTTTTCCAGCTGCGTCGAAAACAAGGAGTTCAAAATTTTTTTGCACGGGAATTCCGTGCCTCTTCAGAGAGCCTGAAAAACTTATTTTGTCGCCGAGATAATAAGACGCCTTTTCAGTTGCGAGGCCTGCCTCAAGCTCGGGCTTTACCTGTACAAGTATTTTTTTTAAAAAATACGCCTTGTTCTGCTTCGCTGAAACAGTTATGTAAAAAAATCCCGCGCTTTGCACAGTGCTTACATTGAAATCGCCTGCGAAGAAACCGTCTTTCCACTGCACATCATTGTGCTTTCCGTCGTCAAGCAATGCTAAATTCCCGAAAAAGCCCGCGGCACTGATGTAATCAAGGCTCAGCTCTTTTTTGCCGTCTGCTTCAACGTGCGCTTTTATTGTTATTGAATCCCCGCGCAAAAAAGCAGTTCCGTTTGCGGGAGAATCTATTACGAGCTTGAGATTCGGGTTTATGCAGTCCGAAGGGCAGTCAGTATATGCCTCTCCTGCCTCGCATACAGTGTTTCCGCATTCGGCAGTTGCCCCTGAAACAAATGCCGCGAGAAAGAATGTTAGAATCAGAATTTTTAGTTTGCCTGCCATCAGCAATAATACGCAAAAGCAGAATAAAAAACTTTAGCTTGGCTGAAAGTTATTGGTATTCAAAAGCCCCGATGTCGGGAGTTGCGTCTCTTGGGTTTCCTTTGTGGTCTTCGAACAGCCCCGGCATTGCTTCTCCTTTGTCTATTGCAATGCTGCCTGCCTTCAATGACAAATCATCGTCAAGCGTGTTAATGATTCCGTCTGCTCCCGCCGGATTTACAAACAAGTTGTTTGCTTCTGTTGCAGTGAGGCGCTTTGAATGCATGTCGTTTCCTGTTGCTGTCTGCCAGGCTGGAAGAGTCATGTAAGCGTTAACTCCGTTGAAATAAGCCGAAAAATCGTTTTGATGGTGCGGCGCATAGTAATAGCCGTAATCTGAAGTGGTATAAGTATACTCGCTTTTGCTCCTGAAAAAGTGGGGAATAAAATCCTGGTCCTGGAGTGATTCTATATACGCAAGGTTGTTTTTGAAAGTCATTGTCTTGGCTAAAAGGCCGCTATCAATCACTCTCCCGCCCGATAAAGGATCGCTTTCATAATATGTATTTCCATATATCTTTACATTATCAATATTGCCAATTGAGAACATGGTTCCTGCTTGTATCCCGACATTATTCCTTAATACAATCTCGCTGGTAGGCAGGAAATCATTGGCTGTGCCAAGCGCATATTTTCCGTCTACAGAATCCGGATTATTTGTTTTGAGCAGTTTGCTTTTCTCAACAATGACTTTTGTTACTGTGGCATCCGTTACGCCTCCTTCATGAGTCAGGGATATGGCGCCGTCAAAGGTAAGATTGCTAATGAGCCCGTACTGCGTATGCCCCCCTGCAGCCGCAGACAGTATTACAGACGCCTTGGTTCTTTTCGGCCTGATAAATGTGCTGTTTGCAATTAAAATCCTGTTTGAAGTATAGCTTCTGAAATTATGCTCTCCCTTGTAGTTGTTATCAATAAGGCTGTTAACTACAACCATTGTTGAAGCTCCGCCGGTATATACTCCGTTGCCGCCTTGCCCAGTGGTGCCTCCTTCGTCATACTTATCTGTCGAAGAACTGTCAAACACAAACTGTTCTTTGGCATCGCCGTTGCCCAGACCAAAAGTGGCTCCGCTGGTTTTTTCAACATCAACTCTCAAAATTAATTTGTGTTCTCCAAAGCCTCCAAAAGGAGATTTTCCGCCAGTGATGTGCAAGTCAGAATAAACCCAATTGGCAGCGTTTGTCGAAATTGAATTGGAAGAGCCGTAACCCAGATCAATCAATGGTTTTGCCCCTGTTCCGTAAGCGCCGATTATTACTGGGCCAGCTACACTCTTCGCAGGGACTCCTGCGCTTAAATCAAACGTTTCCCCGCGATTCAAAAGCATTTTCGTATTGGTTGCAATCGCGCTCCAGGCAGAAGCAAAATTGGCAAAATGGTCTGCTGTGCTTCCGCTCGGGCAATCTGCAAAAGCCCCTGTCTGCGAAACGCAGATTGTTCTTCCTGTGAACTGCTGGACATCAATCTGGACATTTGCAGTGTCAACCACTGCGTGGTTTTTTTTCATTGTTAGATTCACATTGTATGTTCCGGGGGTTTCAAAAACATGTGCTGCCATGTATCCTGTAAAGTTTTTTCCGCCCGAACTTAAGTCTGTTTCAGTTCCGTTTCCGAAATCCCACAAAAATTCATGCTCCTCTATCTGCTGCCAGGAAAGGCTTCCGATTGCATCGAAGAAAACAGCGCACGGAGCAGTGCAGGAAACGCGCGAGGCAGTGATTTGCGCAACGCCGAGCGGGCAGTTTGCCCCTGTTTTCCAGTCTCCAATATATCCAAGGAGTGCTGGCATGTCCATTGTTCCTGCTTTCCACTCTCCAATGTATCCGAGCAGTGCGGGCATGTCAACGCATGTCTGCGCAAAAGCGCTTCCTGCAAAAAGAGAAAAGAAAATAAGAACAATCAGAAACCGCGGGTTAAAGCTTTTTTTTGAAAAATTCTGAAAATCGCCATGTGCTTTTGGATTCATTTTATCAGAGAATATTATGGCTTATTGGACTTAATATTCTTTTCCAAGGCTGTTTCAGGTGCAGCCGAGTTTTTTTCTTTTAAAAAAATAGTTTTCTTTCTTTTATTCTTTAAGCTCTATTTCCAAATGCACTGCTTCGGGAACTTCCACGCGCATTATTCTCCTCAATGTCCTTTCGTCTGCTTCGATGTCAATAATGCGCTTGTGAATCCTTAACTGCCATTTTTCATAGGATTCTGTTCCGCCGCCGCTCGGCGCCTTTCTTGTCGGAATAACGAGTTTTTTTGTCGGCAGTGGAATTGCGCCCGAATGCTTTACCCCTGTTTTTTCCGCGACATCCAGAATCTGCCTGCAGATTTCCGTAAGCTGCGCAAAATCCGGACTCGTGAGTTTTATTCGAGCTTTTTGCATTCCCAATCACTTATAAAAAAATAAAAATAAAGGGAAACAGGAAGCAAAAACAACTTTGCTTCCATTCTTTTCTTTCTTTTTAAAAAAAAGAAAGAAAATATAGGGTGCCAAAAGAAAGAAAAATTTTCTTTCCCTTTGCATCCTTTAAGTGCTTCCGGTTTACTTTCCTGTCCTTGGAGTTACTGACAGGACTATTCCTGCCGCAACTGTCTGTCCCATGTCCCTGATTGCGAATCTTCCGAGCTGCGGGAATTTTTTGTATTCCTCTAC
>Ga0209542_10004158_pt1 | contig 30053 bp, 33 predicted proteins | sample RifCSPhighO2_01_FD_184028 | JGI IMG/M metagenome (GOLD analysis project Ga0209542, IMG submission 184028) | Soil microbial communities from Rifle, Colorado - Rifle CSP2_plank highO2_0.1 (SPAdes) (version 2) | ecosystem: Environmental > Terrestrial > Deep subsurface > Rock core/Sediment ... | reverse complement strand
CTAAAAACAGACTAGTTATTTTGCGCCCCATTATTGATTAAATACTTTTTTCTCCTCCACAGTTTCTTGGACAACAAATTCATTACCCGAATCGGCAAAGTTTTCAAATAATCCTGTTTGGATATTTTTTCTTCTTCCATTTTGTTTCCAGATAATTCCTTTATCAGTGGAAGCTCCAACATAATTAACATGCGCTCCACAATCTCCAAGGCTAACACACACGCGGTTCATCGTATCAACCCATCCAGGGGTGAGTACATCACAATTACCGCTGCATTTTTTGCTTCCAAAAATATTTTTTTCAAACGTTACTAGTTGAGCAGAATTTCCAATACTACAAATTGATTTTGCATTGCTGTTTGCTTCCCAAAATGAAAGACCAATCGGATTATTAGGAAGACAAATACCTCCGTCAGCCAATATTCCTCTATTTTTTGACTCTTCGCTATCAAGGAGATTTTTAGTATTTCCTCCATTTCCTCCGTCGTAATGAACTCCATCTGCCCAAAAACAATCTCGCTTGTCTTTATTTAAACAATCACTCTCAGTACCCTGATCAACGCAATCTGCCCACCGATTTACAACACAAGCAGCCTCGACAAAATTTCCAAACTCAGGATGCGTTTCCTGAACACAAACTTCATTTCTAAAATCAGCGCATGGCTCAACTACTTCTTCTCCTTGGATACAAACATGACGAAACTGTCTGCTTCCCACTGCATCCTGCCCGTTTCCATTCTCACCAAGATACTCACACCAACTCTCTCCGTTCTTTACCGTTTTTCCGTTAATGTTACAATTTAAATCTCTGCAAACAAACGATCCATAATCTGCGTTTCCTTTACCACAAATACTTCCTCCCAGATAATCACAGTTTCCACACGTTCTTGAATTAATATTTGCATTGTTTGGTTTACATGAACTATCTTTTGCTACGAGGCGTTGCCAATAACCAGGGTCTTTACTATAGATTTTATTTGCATCATAAATATTTGCAGGGTTGCCGCAACTATCAACAAAATAAACTTCATCTTTACCTGAGACGCAAATAGTATCTCTGGTCGGACCGCAATTAGTGGCAAGTTCGTCAGCCGAACAAAGATAATCTTTGTAAAAAGTTCCGGCAATGGTCTCTTCTGATTGACCACCGCATTCTTGTCGTGTGGTAAACCGGCAGCTTTTCTCTCCTTCTTTTTCAAACACACACGCACCTTTATCCTGTCCGTTTGCAGTCAGAATACATTGCGCTTCGTCAATAATATCTGTACGAAAATTAGTTTCAAGTCCGTAATCATTTGAAATTTTTTTACAGCGAGTAAGGGTAGTAAGACTTGCTTCACTCCCAATCATACAACACCCAAGACTACATTGCCCAACATTACATTGCGCATCATCAAGCCAAGTGCCCGTCGATAACTCGCATACTTTTTGAGGAGTATTCTTACTGCAAATTCCTGCTTCACTATCAATACAACAACCCGGTTTACAAAAACTGGTCGCCTCACAACTCGTCGGTGTTTTTCTAAAAGCAGGATCGCACTGTCCCTCTTGTGTATTCTGGCACCATGCTCCACTCATTGTTTTTTCACAACAAACATTTGAAGAAGATTGTTGAGCAAAAATAAATCCTCCAACAAGTATAACAAACAAACTCACCATAACAAAAAAATATTTTTTCATAAGTTTCCCTCCCAAACAATTTCTTCAAGTTCGCCTGAACCTTTAATTAATTGATAAAATTCAGCAAGCAATTTAGTTATTTTTGGCGAATAAGTTTTTGCAACTTCTTGCACCGAAATCACTTTTTCTCCCAAACTAAAATAAATCCATTGATGAACATTCTCACCTTCTCTATGTCCTTTCATTTGATAGCTTATCATTTTTCTGTGTTTTCAAAAACTTGAGTTTTATTTACTTGTTGAGATTCATTTGATATGATGTTTGTTATAACAAAACCAATAATAGAACCTATGATAAAAGCTATCAAAATTAGGATGAATGGTCCTATAATCACAGTCCTACTTATGCATTGAATCGAAAGCACAGAACATATTTTTCCATGATTAATAATCATACCAATAATGAAAAGCGGAAAAAAAATGATTTCATCAATTCCACTTGTATCTAAATAATCAACTGCAAGACCCGATAAAAGTGCTAGAGGCAGGTATGAAATTGCTAATACTGAAAATATCCACCCTATTTTTATCCATTGATATTTTTCTGTGTAATTACTGATTACGGGCAATAGAATAACCATAGATGTTAAAGCAATTAACAAACTAAAAAATATCAATACAATATCGACGTTATAACCAGTTCTAACTAATATTATTAAACTCACTGTAAATTCAACTAAAAAAACAAATCCTCCCTTCAACCATCTATATTTATCTAAATAACGTTCAATAAATTTAATAATTATCAAAAATAAAAATCCAGATATAATGCCGGATAATATAGATAATAATAGGCCATCATCAAAAAAAAGAAGAAAACCCATCCAAAATCCTAATAAAAATATTAAAAATACATTAACTAATTCTCTAAACCCCATTTTCTCTAATCACTCCATAATTTAGACTATTAGGTATCAAATAGTTAAAATCAATTATCACTTTTAACTTAATTCTATATTTTGTTATAAAACATTTTACCATTTTATTCTTTACATATCACCGTCTCCAATCTACGAATAGTTTTTCCTTCATCACTTTCCATTAACATTCTATCTCGCTGATGCGTTTTACTCAAATAACTCATTCCCGTTCTAGTAATTGGACAAACTCTCCCTCTTTCATCTACTCCCATCCCTCCCTGGTAAACTCGACTACCGCTTCTTTGCGACCATGCAACATAATATACCATTATACTTCAATCCATCCCGGAGGAATAGCCAAACTCCTCACTGCAAATAAAAATTTTTCATCACTCCCTCGATCAGACAATCGATAAACCGTTGTTTCGTCCCCCTGTTTTAATTTTTCCACTTTCAAGGTCTTATCTTTATACATATACCCATCAATCTGATCGTCGCCAAACGTAACCTCATTATTAGTAATCTCGCCGGCAACTACTGCAAAATCATACAACCGTGAACTAAAATCTTTTTTAATATATTCATAGGATTGTCTTTCTTCTCCATCGGCAATCACTAAATCAACTTTTATTGCAACAAGAACATTACCCGGCGATAAGGTTACTCCAATTTGGGGTTGAGCATAATTTACACTTTCTGCACCAAACGATTCTTTAGTCTGTGCTAAACATTCCTCGATTTTTGGTTTAAGATAATTTGCTAGTTCCGTTTCGATAGCTCTTTCTAAAAACGGTCGTTGCATCACACAACGTTTAAATGATTCTTGCGTGTAACAGGTATAACTTACTTTTTTATCTTCATATAAATAATAATGCTGCGGATTAATTTGCCCTCCCTGTTCTCCAACTTTATCAAGTAACCCTTCAAAATCATCAAAAACACAGCGTTCAATTTGTGCAACTGGGGACTGACCAGAAAAAAAAGAACCAATGTTTCCTCCGCCGGTAAAAAGCAAAACAACAATCACTAAAATTGCTAAACCAAGTATAATAAAAATAGTTATCTGCCCTCTTTTTAAAAAACCCTCTTGCATTATTTCTCAACGACAAACTTATTTATAAATGTTCAGCTAATTAACTGGTTTAAGTTTAAACGTACCTCCACTATTTCCATAATTATCCTTGCACTGTACATAATACGTTTTAAGGCGCCAGTCAGTAGTATGTTCTTTTTGGTTCCCGCTCATTTTTGTTGCATTCTCAAAAATAAAATCCCGTCTAAAATCAAACCGGCATTCTGAATTTTCAGCAGTAATTACTTTTAGTCCAGAGTCATAATAAACACGAGTTATAGTCGGACCAAATTTATCAATGCGAACACTAAACTCCGTTGTATTACTCGCCGTATTTTTTGCAGCGTCAAAACAAGAAAAATTAATATGATAATTCCCTTGCGCTAAATTAACTTTATATTCATGAATACTTGAGCCGTTCACGTTAGTATATCTAAAATTATCTCCATAGCCATTTCCTTCCCAAGTGCACTGTGCCTCTCCTTGCTTAATTCCTCCTTGCGTACTCAATTTTAAAGTAACACTCACCGGTTCAACTCCCGAAATAATTTTTTGTCCAGCTTGCGGTAAAACTTCTCCAATTGCAAGCGTAGAACTTGACGCAATAAATTCATACGCGTAACTTTCACTCATTACGTTTGCATTTTCCGAAGTGTCCTTACATCGAACATAAAACTTTGTCTGATTGCGTACATCAAAGCTTGTCCCACATTTCCATCCAAATTGCGTAAAAAACCGTACATCAGTTTCACAAGCAAGCGACTGTTCCATCAAATCAAATTCTTTATCTTGCGTACTCCATTTACATTCGCTGGGTTCATTCACATACAGCGTAATATTTTGATTCGTTGATCCAAAAGGAAGATAACTTTTGCTAAACGGTTGTGTTAAAGTAACACGAGGAGGAGTCAGATCAGGTCCCGGTTTAATGCAAGTACTAATTGCGTACGGTTCAACGTTTACTTTTCCACTTCCACTTTTACATTTCACAAAAAAATCCCATTTTCCTAAATCTTTTATTTCTTGATCAGTCAAATTATATTTATTCTTAAATGCTTCAGGATTAGGGAAAAACAGCGTCGTCAAATGCGCCGGCAGCAAATAATTTCCTTTTAGTCCAAATAATTCATACATATCTTCATAGTTGTCAGCAGAGTTATTGCTCCAACGACAACGGGCAAATGGATCTACAAAAATTCCAAAATCAACACTCGTGTAAGGCTCGATGCATTCGCCACTGCTTGCATTAACGATTTTAAATCCGTTTTTGGTAACATCCTCATAACGATAGCCTACAGAAAGCGCGCTCTCAAGCGGTTTTATCATCGGGAGTGTTTCATTAGCAGGTTTACTCAAACAAAGTTCATTACCCGTTCCCTTATTTGCTAAATAGCAGGAACTCCCCAAACTTTCACACCGATATTCGGTACAAGGAATACTAAGACTATTACAGGCATTGCAATCAGCTCCGCCCGACGGTGGTTGCCAAGGAGAACAGGTGAAATCAATATGTACATGTTTAATCCAACTAATACCAAAGAGAAATCCTAGCAATGCAGCAACCATCGCCGCAATAATACTTTGGGTAATAACATATGCAATTAATGCAACAACTGTTGCAATAATCATAGAAAAATCCTGTTTCTCTTCTTTTTCGGGAGCTTGCGTTTGCGAGCGTATAGACGCTTGTAAACTTGAAATAGCCCCAGTATATGTTGAAAGTCCAATTGCTCCCGCAGAAATACTTCCAAGATTTTCCCACACTCCACTTTCATTTTTCGATGTTAAAATTTTAAGTAATAGTCCTGAACCATATGAACCTGAAACTCCCAGTAGCTCGCGCTCAAACGCAGAAAGATTATTTGATTCGTCCCCCACTTCCGGCAAAAGTTCAGGATTAAGCGTCCCAAAAAAAGTATTTTCTCCAGGGAGTGCCGGCTTTTGATTTTTTTGTACCACTGCATTTTGCGAAAATGAATTGAGTTGATTTGCATCAAGTCGAGGCGGTCCTCCACCCCCAATTGCCCGAACGGCATATCCATCATCAGTAGTTTTACCAATATAATTAGTATAAGCACCACAGTCTCCTAAACTGATACACAAGTCATTCATTTCAGTCGTAAAAGTTGCAGTATGACATTTGCAGTTGTCAATACAAACGCATCCAAAAATTCCACACTTCCAGGTTTCAGTGCATCGTTGCGTTGCTGCACTACAAATACCATCAGCAGAACTCGTTTTGTAATATGCATCGCTAACACTTCCTGATTCATCCAAAATTGCAGGCTCTACATTGATATCAAATCCCGGAGGATAGTTGGGTGTACAAACAGAAAAAGAAAAACTTCCCCCCATATCAATACTTTTTACTTTACAGTCGACATTTTTCTCGCACTGTGTTTTCATACTATCAGAATTATCATCTTTATTATAATCAAGACAAGCTCTCCACTGATTGACTCGGCACGCAGCCTGACTAAAAGTTCCCCCGTCGGTTAAAACAGATTCTTCCCCCACACAAATTTCGTTACGATAATCTGCACACGGAGCAAGGCGTTCCTTGCCAAAATAACAAACGTGTTTAATATGTCTGCTTCCGACACTATCTTTTCCGTCCCCAATTTTTCCGTCGTAACTACACCAACTCTCCCCATTTTTTTTATCAGTAGTTCCATCGTTATCAATATCACAATCGACATCTCGACAACTATATTCTCCGTCGTCCACCCCGCAATAACTTCCTTTAAATAAATTGCAATCGTGTGCTACCGATTCCTTATTCCCGCAAGAATCAAACCAATAGACTTCTTCATTGCCCGCAACACATCCTTTGTGATCTTGTGCTTTGCAGGTTGTCTCAAAGACCGGATCAGAACAAAATCTTCCTTCCTGATCAAAATTAATTTCACTTCCCGTTTGCGAAACACATGTTTCAAGAGTAGTAAATACACATTTCTTTTCACCATCATCTTCAAATAAACAAGCTCCTTCTTTATCTCGCTCAACGCTAAACAAACATTTAAGCTCGGTATCAGAGGTTTCATCATAATTCCAGACCGTAGCGATTTTATCATTTTCGCTATTTCCTTCATAAGCACAATTTGCCTGAGTCGTCCATTTTGCCTGATCACCAAGAACACAGCATCCCAGTTTACATTCTGCAACATTACAACTTGCTCCCGTCTTAAATGTTCCATTCATTGCTTCACAAGAAACACGCGAACTAGCAAGGTTGCACAGTCCCGTTTGTTCACTAATACAGCAGCCCACTTCACAAAATCCACTATTCTCACAATTTGTCGGAGAGATTTTATAAGTTCCATCACAGAGTGTACTACTCGTTGTCTGACAAGAATTTCCAGAAAGAGTCCTTTCGCAACAAACGTCCCCCGTCGCTGCAGAAACACTCCCCATTCCTGTACTCACTTTGGGAAATGATATTCCTGCTATTGCTTCAAGATCCAAAACACTTTTTTTAACAACACTACTATATTCATCAAAACTCCAAGAAAATGCAAATAGCCCCAGAATCATTAGTATAATCTGAACGTAACTCATTACCGCTTTTCCCGTCAATAAATTATCTTTTTTTATTAGCCCCATTAATATCCCTCCGGCAGTGCACAACTGCGTACCGCAAACCTAAACGATTCATCACTGTTGCGTTCGGTGACTTGATAAACAATAGTTGCGTCTCCCGTCACGAATTTAGTGATATCATACTGCGGATAAAGAATCATATAGCCCAGCTCGTCAAAATCACAATATTTTGCTTCCTGATTTGCAATAGTCATACTTATTTCCCCCAGGTTGTAGAGCGGATGATTTGCAACCATACTAAACTTTTCAAAAGTCCGCACTTCATTTTCTCTAGACAACTCTAAATTTTTTTGTATACTCACTACAATTGTTTCTGGCTGCAGGATTGTTTCAATTGCAAGTGTTCCCGATTCAACTGTATAACGTCTTCGTAAATCACTCTCTAAATTAAAAAAGCAATCAGAAATTTTTGGAGTAATATAGTCGGTGATTTCCTGTTGCATATGCTCAATGAGCAACGGTCGCTGAGTAATACACGATTCATAATAATTTGCATTATAACACAAATAGGTTATTGGTCTATCCTCAAACTGAAAAAAACCTACTGGATTAATATCTCCTCCCCCCTCCTGCAAAAGTTCAACTGCTTCCTCAACAGCTTCTCGAGTGCACGATTCAATAAAAGCATTCGGATTACTTTCGTCAGTTAAGCGCATTTCAAGCGGACCGCGCAGTAAAAAAATAATGAGTACTCCAATAACAAGAACAATTGCAACAACGACAAAAATAAATATTTGCCCCTGATTATTCATGTTTATTTTAGCAACCATAAATTCACCCCTTCTTTTTTTACCCGAATGATATCTCCCGCGAGCGCCAGCTCAAGTAAATATTTCTCACTCGTGTTCCAACTCACCCCCAGCACTTTGGCAAGTTCAGAACTCGTGATCACCTTCTTTTCCCCCAGATATTTGAGGATTTTCTTTTCCTGCGCAGTATTCATAGCATTATTAGTAACTATTTACCTTCTAATTATCCTACTAAAGAGCATAATAATAGCCCTATGAACATTCATAGCTTTATAAGGGTTTTGGTAATTTATAAAAATTTTTAATCAAGAAATGCACAGGCTTCTGCATCAAATAATAGTATTTTTATTTCTCTTTCTTTAAGTGCGAGCGATTCAGAGTCGTGCTCATCGGGAAAAACAGTTTGGTATTTATACCAATTAACTTGAGCTCCCTACCATCTGATTCGTCATCAAGATATTTGACTCCTGAAGGCACGCAAAAGAAATCATTAATGGTACTTATCGAAACGACTTCGCCAATCTTTTTTTCAACTAACATTCCAACAACTGCTTCACTTGGAGTTCCTAGTCTTTCTAATCCATAAACCTTAACATGTTGAACAGTGCATGCATGAGGAGAATAATGAGCAGAGGGATCGCAGACTAATTCTAATTTTCTATTTAACATCCGATAGACTACTAAGCAAGATCCTTCATCTTCACGGTCAGATTCTAAATGTGAAAAAACAATATACTTTCCTTCAAGAGGATGGGGTTCAGGATTTCTTGGCAGTTGTTCAGCCGTAAAAACAGGAGCACTTTCATCAAAAATTTTCTCAGGATTGTGAATTCCTCCTCGAACAGTATGAAAATTTGCTTCAATACCCTCTAACTTACCATCAATGCAAACTAAAAATCCCTCATCTCCTCGATCTAATCCATAATTTAATCGTATAAAACTATATCCCGGTCTTAGCCATCCCTCTCCCCACAATTTTTGATAGCTTTCAAGTCCATAAAATAATCCATGACTGGTTCTCCCATCAAAGTAACTTAAATATTTTTCAAGAGCTCCATCTCTGCGAGGATTGTATGCTTCACGTTCCCCCTGAATCATACTTACTCCTCGCTCTCAACGCGCGGAGCCAAAATAAAAAACAATTCAATAACTGGAGTGCTAAATTCAAGTTTCAAAGGATAATCATTAGAAAAATTAATCACGGTCCTATCGCTAATTTTTGTTCCCTTAATAATTTTCTGTAAATATTCTAAAGAATATTTGCTTTTCGCTTCCTCGGCAGTTATCTGTACCTCGTCAGTAAACTCAGATTGAAATGAATTTAAACTTCCCTTAGCTTTAATCGTGAATTTATCTGCACTTGAAATAAATGAACAGCTGTCTGCAACAACACTGCAATCTTCAATCGCCTCAAGAAAATCAATACTGCGCATTTGGATTTTGCTCACAAAATCAAGATTTGGAATTGGCTTTTCTTCACTTTCTACGTCGATAAGCGCAAGATTAAACTCTCGCTTCACTTTATCTTGAATAGTTATTTGTAGCTCGTTATCAACGCTGCTCATCCCCACAACACTTCCCACTTTTACTCGACGAAGCACTGCCTTTAAACTTTCTAAACTTACTCCAAGCACCATATCTTGCTCAATCTCTAATTGAGAAAACGCGCTTGCAGGTAATTTAAAAAAAACCATCGCCACATTTGCCGGATCAATTGCCGTAATACCCAGACCATCTCGACTCACTTTTATTCGTACCTCAAGCACCAGTTCAGAAATAATTCCCACAATATCCGCAAATAATTTCGGATTTTCCAGTCGTAAACGCATCATGTTATCTTCTCGTCCTTCTCAGTTTTTTCAGGCTCTGCAATAATTATTTCAAGACTTCCTGTAAGTGACCCGTGAGCAATCATCCTACTAACAATTCCATCAAACTCTCCAGTTATACTAGAAAAACCTTCTAGAGTCTCTTTTAAACAAGAATTAAATCTTTCTTTACTACCAACAGTTTTAGAAGACTCACCACTAAAAGAATATTCTACTCTTCGCTGACCACCACCGGTAGGCACTACCTTATAACTAATTGCATATTTCATCCCCTTCAAAATCTCTCCCAACTTTTAAACATTATTATAATAAACTACCTATGACTATTAAAAATGGGAGGGCTTTGTGCAGATATGACTGAGGAGAAAAGTTTTAAAGAGCAGCGAATACGCGATATCACCCTCATGTATTATGCTCGCCCTGAGGTGAGAAAAGCACTCTATGAGTTCTCAAAAAATAGAGAGACGGTCCCCCGTTATTACGAAGGGTTTGGAAAAAGGCCCGACGCATTTCAATACGAAAACGACATTCTTGAACAAGTCAAACGCGGAGCAACTTCATTTCATTGCTCACAAGAATTATGGAGCGATCCGCTTGAACTTGCAACACAAATGTCACGACTAGATGCAAATGAATTACGCATTGGTTGGGATCTCTTATTAGATATCGATTCTCCGTATCTTGAATATAGTAAGATATACACAAAACTGCTCATCGATGCACTCGCTTTTCATGGAATACAAAACATCGGACTAAAATTTTCAGGAAGCAAAGGTTTTCATTTAATCATTCCTTGGCAAGCATTTCCCGTCGAGATTTACAGTCAAAAAACAAAAGACATGTTTCCCGAGTGGCCCCGCATTATCTGCCAATATCTTGCAGCCTTGATTCAGCCACAACTTTCGCAAAAATTATTTCAAGACGAGAGCATACAAGAAATTGCGCAGAAAACAGGGAAGGTTGAAAAAGATTTACTGGTAAATGAATGTCTTTCCTGTCATCGAGAAGCAACAAAAAAAACGAAAGTTACCTGGATTTGTCAAAGCTGTAAACACCTAGGAGATTTAACAAAAATTGAAACTAATAAAAGAATTCCGCTCTGCACCGAATGTAGAAAACCCCTTCATGAAAAAAAGCGCGAAGAAATACTATTCTGCGAATACTGCAATTTTTCCTCAGACAAAAATCCAGAACTGTTTCATAAAGCAAAGCAAAAAACAACTGCACTTATCGACGCAGATTTAGTGTTGGTGGCTCCCCGTCATTTATTTCGCATGCCCTACTCACTCCATGAAAAAACTGCCCTTGCTTCAATTGTTATCCAAAAAGAGCAAGTGGAAACTTTTCAAATTGATCAGGCAAAACCGCTTAAGACAATTCCTAAGAATTTTTATCCAAAACCAAAAATAAATGAAGCAAAAGAGCTGTTGCTCCAAGCGCTTGAATGGCACGAGCAAAATCAAAAAGAAGAATCAAGAATCCAAGAAAAAAAAGGATTAACAACCGACAATCGTTTCGCCCAAAAAACAAAAACAGATTTTAAAAAAATTCAAATTCCTAATCCTTCTCCTGATATTTTCCCTCCTCAAATTCAGCTTATCCTCAAAGGAGTTACTCAGGACGGAAGAAAACGCGCACTCATGATTCTTATTAGTTTTTTTAAATCATTAGGAGTTCCCGATAACGACATAGAAAAAAGAGTTTTAGAATGGAATGAAAAAAATTATCAGCCACTCAAAAAAGGATATATCCTTTCGCAACTGCATTGGTACAAAAGAAATCCCAACCGCCTCCCCCCCAACTTTTCAAACCCAATCTATAAAGATCTAGGTATAGACAAACCAGATAAACTTGCACTCCAAACAAAAAATCCGGTGAGTTATGCAATTAAAAAATATTTTATGTTGGGAAAATAAAAAACCTTTAAATACCTCGCTCACTTTCTAAAAACTATGAAACAAAAGGGTGTCTATCTATTCTTAATAGTCGCATTTTTATTTTGTTCTGTACTTATCATCGCTCAAACCGCGCAAGAGACTCAAAGCGGCGAAATTGACAAAGCCTATACCTGTTTTGAAAATGAATTAAAAGATAATTGTGGAGGGACAAAAAGCACTAAACAAAATGCATTTAATTTATTAGCATCTGCATACGACTCAAGTTTACAATCAGATTGTCGTCAAGCATTAAAAGAAAAATTAAAAACTGATTGCTGGGGTGAAACTGAAACGGGGAGTTGCAATATAAAATCAACTGCACTTGCAACACTTGCCCTTGATTATGTGGGAGAGGACACCGATAAATATCAAGACTGGCTGCTCACTAAAAAAATAAAGGACACCGGACTAACTTGGTTTTTAGAAATTGATGCAAATAACAAAACAGCATGCACCATCAATGGCGCAACAATCACTCTTGAAGACGATAAAAAAATATCAGGAAACCCCCCGCAAGGATTAGTAAAAGCGTACAACAATTATTGGTTTGAAATTAAAGATTTAGAAAAAAATTATTCAATAAGTTGCGATAAAGATTTTGTCACAGCACTCGTCTACCAAAAACCAGGTTCTTCAGTCTATCACATTTCAAGCCAGACTCAAACAGCCTCGCAATTTGACACGCTCACCGAAAAAGTGAACGCTTACTGTTTTGGAACTGCAAACATCTGCGACTATGAAGGAACACTCTGGGCAACACTCACCCTTGCAAAAATAGGAGAGGACACAACCCCCTTTCTTCCCTACATAGTTTCAATGGCGGATAAAACAGATCACAAGCAATATCTTCCTGCTGCATTCATCTACATACTTACTACTTCCGACGATTATTACGATGAATTAATTTCAGCACAAAAAAGTAATAGTTACTGGGATGAAAGCAGAAACAAATTCTACGATACTGCTCTTGCACTATTTGCCTTATCAGATCTTGCTTCAGATAATGGTGACCGTGCAAAACGATATTTGATATCAACGCAAAACACGAACGGATGCTGGTCTTCAGACACCGCGTTCATTTTACATGCGGTCTGGCCAAAAACTTCAGTTGCTTCATCAGGTGGGGGCTCTTCACTTTCCTATTGCGGTGATTTTGGTTATTTTTGCACAGCGCTGGGAGATTGTCAAACGACAGATAAGCTCGATAATTTTTATTGTGCAAGTTCAGCGCAAGCCTGTTGTAAAGTAAAACCAGTTCAGCCGACCTGTGCAGAAAAGTCAGGAGTGATTTGTGAAGTAGAACAAGTTTGCAGCGGTTCAGATATTCCTGCTTCAGACACTACTGCCTGTTGTGTTGGCGACTGCATTTTTGCCGATGTGCAACCAGAATGTGAACTGCAAGGATATGCCTGCAGACTTTCTTGTGGGGACGGCCAAGAAGAAAAAGTAAGCTATTCAAGTTCGTGCGGTTTTGGCGACGTCTGTTGTGCAACACTCCCGCAAGAATCAGGCAGCTCATTTTGGATAATTGTTTTACTAATAATTCTTATCATTTTAGTAGTTCTCGCAATAGTATTTAGAAATCAAATAAAAGTTTGGTGGATAAAAAGAAATGATAAAAGAAATCAGAAAAAAGATGTACTGCCTTCCCCTGCTCCGCTTCCTACCAGATTTGTTCCTCCGCGTTTCCAAAATACATTTACAAGACCGCAAGCAGGAAGAAAGGTAGGCAGAGACAGCGAGTTTGATGAAACAATGAGAAAATTACGCGAAATGAGTAAGTAAACATTTATTAATTCTTTTTCTTTTTCTTCACTCATGAAAAAAGAGTTTGTCCTATCTATACTTATACTGTTATTACTACCTCCCATTTTTGCAGTAGAAATTTCAGTATCAAAAAATACTTATCAACCCCAAGAACTACTCCAAGCAGAAATATCAGGAAATTTCATTTCTTTAACTGCAAGCAACATAAATATTTTCAAAGAAAATAAACTCCATCCAGAGCCGGTGATAAAGGGGTTGACAAAACAAAACAATAAATATTATTTTTATGCTCTGCTTCCTAATCAGGAAGGAAATTTCACCTTCACAATAGACGCTGAATATAATGAAGGAGGAATAATTAAATCACAGCCAATTACAAAACAATTAGTACTTGTAAAGCAAGATAATAGTACTGCTCTTGCAATAACTCCCGGTTTTATTGTTTTAGATGATGATTCACAAGAAGGAGTGCTTCCAGCTATAACTCTGAGAGTAAAAAGTATTTCTCGCAATACCGATTTGACTGCCACGTTTCAAGCAACAGGAGAAACAAAAGAGATTACGCTTATTCAAGGGATTCAAGAAGTAATATCTTTTTATCAATCGCCCCTTCCCCCACAGCAAACAGCTATAACCCTTAATGATTATACCATTCCTGTTTTTTTGTTAAAAAAAACCCAAACACCGCCACAAAAAACTCAAGTCGAATTTATCCCGGTGTTTCTTTCAGGTACAATTACTCAAAACAGTTCCTACGTTTTTACCGTTTTACTTAAAAACACTGGACAGACTAATATCACCAACATAACTTTCTCAAGTGATCTTAACGCAACTATAGCTCCAGAATTTATCTTACTCATACAACCTAATGATATAAGTCTGATAAACATAACCCTCTCCGTCGGGGAAATTAATGGAAGTTCACTTATCGGAAAGATAACTGCAAGTGCGACAGATACACGGTTTAATCTCCCCGCAGTTTTTAATTTTACCACCAACAAAAGCGAAGTAAAAATTCAAGATGCAATAACTGCCGGTTCAAATAAACCAGTGCAGTGCAGTCAACTAGGAAAAACTTGTACAAGCGATCAAACATGTACTGGAGAAACGGTCGCAACGCTGGATGGCCCTTGCTGTCTAGGACAATGCATCACCCCAGCCTCATCAGGGTATGGGACTATAGCGGGAGTACTGCTCATTATTTTTCTCATTGCCCTTATCGGATTTGCATTTTGGAGAATGCGTCAGCGAAGAAAAAACAAATTAAAAAGTCCGCAAGAACTTCTTGAAGATAGATCACAAAAATATAAACAACGCATGCAAGGAAAAGAAGTAAGAAGAAATATAGATAGAGTCTAATATTTATTTTTTCTTGCTAGATTTTTTTTCTTCAACATTACTTTTCTCGTCGGGACCATCAAACCGAACTGGCGACTCTCCTCCCAAATCCCTAATTTTTTTATCCATCTCTTTAGCCAAATTAATAAGCTGTACTTTTTCCATCTGCAACGCTTTAGCTACTTCATCATACCGATGCAATTTAATCACTAACTGTGAAAGCATTCCTCCAAGATCAAAATTTTTAACACGCAGCTCACTAGGTTCAATGATCTCAATGGTGGAAGGGAGCGTATTTACTAATAAAGTAAATAATAGCTCCAGTCCATCAATAGTAAATTCAACTTCAGCAAACGTTGAATAAACATCCTGAGTAATTCCCATTTTTTTCTTTTTCTCTTCTTCAATAACGCGCGGTTCATGAACTTTTCTATTGGTAATAGTAATTCCTTTATTTTCTCCGATATGGTCAAGCAGTTGTTCTAAACTAATTTTTATATGATCAGCCGGCCTCCCCAATATTTCATAAATGACTAGTGCTCTAATTTTTTCAGCCATAGGAAAAGATACAAAAAAGAGTTTTTAAAGATGATGCTTCAGTCTATCAATTAAGTTTTCCGCTAACAATAAGTATACTGATCACCACACAAAGAAGTGCAAATGCGTACATTGCATATCGTTTAACAAGTCCTCCAAAAGAGATATATTCTTTTGATTGTAAAGGAGCAGCCTCTCCTAGTCGAATAGATTTTTGAGGCTCAACTATTTTCTCAACAACATTTCCCGTAACAGGACGTTGCTCAGGGACGATAACTGCAAGTTCCTCATCTAAATCTTTTTTTAAAATACTAATGCTCTTATTAACTAAAAATCCGTCGCGCAGTTTAAAAAAGATACGTGCGTCCCCACTAAAATCTTTATATCCCTCGCGTATACGCAGTTTAATCTTTTTCTCTTCCTCATCTGGACCATGCATAAAATTATCAAGATAAAACATTCCTGATTTCCAGTTCTCTTCAGCCGGATCATATCGATCACTAATCACCGTTCCGTCATCATCAATCCAAATGCGCACATCATAAGACTTATCTTCAAGATACAAAACGTTAACCGTCACAAGAAATTCATCTCCGTTTTTTATTGTATCTTCATCCCACTCAAATCTAATCCTTGGCGCTTGATTCGTGGTTTCATTCTCACTCGTATTTCTCCCGTTAATAGTCCATACTCCTTGCTGCTCGACAATAGAACCTGTTTGACCTCTCACTTTAACCGAGAAATTATGAGTCCCTTCATACAGTTCACTAATCATCACCAAAAATTCTTTTGTATTTCCTTGCGAAGTATTTATTGCCCCTTCCATCCAATAATTTGTTGACTTCCACGTATCTTCATAATATCGTTTCCCAATATTTTTACTCTCATTAACCAGCTCAAATTTAGCATCGTAAACTCCTTCCTCAAAATTATTTAAAGAAATACTAATATTAAAGGGCTGGCTAAATACAACCGTGGCTGGATACCCTAAAACAATTTCTCCTTCTTGTCCAAAAATTATCCCACCCAGAATAATTACCGCAAAAATTAAAAGTATACCTGCTCTTTTCATGTAAAAATAAAGTGAGCGCAATTTTTAAGAATTAGGGTTTTGAATAAGTAGTTAGTTATCCAAAAAACTGTGCAAACCGGCTCCCCTTTTCTCTCGCGCGCGCAAGACTAACCACCAAGTTTTTACCGCTGTCTTCTAAATAATCTGGTTTTATAAAAAACCAACCAACGTGATTAAATCTCACGGCGATCACCGGCTCAAGTCCAAAAATATCTGCAAATACCATAAAGCGCTCGATTTGATCTTTGGTAATATATTTTACCGGTTTTTTACTTGCCTTTACTTCAACACAATAAGCCCCCTTCCCTTTTTTACCGGCAATAATATCACAATCAGCATTCTCCATCATCCCGCTCCCCGCAACCCGAACCGCCCGAAAATTATTCTCAACAAATAATTGCAATAATTCTCGTTCAACCTTACTCCCCTTTGCTTTATTGTTTGGCATATTTGTTCACCTCGTAAAATATGACAAATTTAAAATTAAAGATTTTATTGTTTGGCATATTTGTTCACCTCGTAAAATATGACAAATTTAAAATTAAAGATTTTATTGTTTGGCATATTTGTTCACCTCGATATCGTAAGCAAAAATACTGTAATTATTTAAACCCTCACAACATTTTTAAAATCTCTCTTCCTCATAAGCCAAAGGAGGAGAACATGAAAAAAGACGTTATCAAAAATCTTTCTGCATTAATTATTGCTGCATTTGGACTAGTTGCTGCACTTGCATGGAACGGGGCGATACAAGCAATTTTTAAGCAAGTATACGGCACTCCAGACACGGTGGGCGCAATGCTTATCTATGCAGTGGTCGTTACAGTCATTGCAGTTATTGTAACAATCTGGATCGGGAAAGCAGAATCAAAATTAAAATAGAATTCTAAATTTGATTAATTCCAAAAAAATCCACTATCTTTAGATGGGAGATAGTTTAGCGTAGATTTTTTTGGAATCTCAAAACCCAAAACAAACTCCACACTAAAGTGTAGAGTATAAAAACCCCTCAGGGTTTTGTGATAATCGGGAAATTTTTAAAGAAGGGAATTTTCAGGATCTTGTTAGAAAGATGTCTGATCTAGAAAAACTTCCTAATGGGGTTCAGATGACAAAGGTGTTACATGAACTATGGAACATTGTGGATCTTCATTAAGAACTATGATACCCTTGGCAAACACATATCTTGATGAGAGAGTGAAGGGAATTTCGTTTTTGTATGATGATCTAAAGGGGGTGCTCAAATTGCAGAGAGTATAGCTAGAATTGTTTACAGAGACAGAGTATACTCGTGTCTCATAATACAGTAAGAAAAGTTGAAAGCTTCCGAAAAACTGTCCGAATAGTTTTATCCAGACAAAACATCTTTTTTGAATTTTTTCCTTAGCTCAGGCATTTCTTTGTAAAGCCACATAGCAAATTTAATAAACTCTTCAGTTTCATTTTTTATATAATCAATTATACTTTTGTGGTCTCCCTCTGCATACCATTCAGGCACTTGTATACCTTTTCCCCTCTTGCCGGTTATATCATTAAGTGCTGAACCTTTAAACTCTCCATTATTCATTAAAATACCAATAGCTCTTAAATCAAGAAATGGTTTATTAAGAATATCTATAACAGGAAGGTTATTTACTTCAGTTCTCTTTTTTAAGAAATTGTGTTCAAAGCCTAAATTGTATCCAACTGCAACAAAGCTAAAAGAATAGGGGTCTAAAATTTTACTCTTAGAAATAAATTGTTCTAAAATTTCCTTTTCTGAAAACTCCCATTCTTTCAAAATTATTAACTCTCCTATAGCCTTTCCAGTATTTCTCTCTAATTCTTGAAATTGAATTGTAATAATCTTGTCTTTTTTAGGGTCTAATCCTGTTGTTTCTATGTCTAAATAAAAAGTTCCCATTTTGTTTATATCATAAAATTTATGTGATTTAATTAATTTTTCTCCAAGAATATTCCCCAATAATAGTTAAATTATATAATTTGTTATAATTCTAGCCTAGGTGACCTGCTGTGACAACTTAAGCAATCAAGATTCTTTCTCTAGCTCTTATAATTTTCTTAGATTAAAGATTATCTCACCAAATCCTTCGGATTTGCACCGCACCCTAAAGGGGTTGGTTTATTGGGATTTGGAGAGTCAGAGAAAAGAACTAGCCTTACAAGAGGCTAACTGCACACGTTAGTGTGCAGTTTTTTGTTTGCAATAAAAATGAACTGCAAAAAATACTAAATAGAAAATATTAATCAACAATAACATCCACTCACTTTTTTTAATCATCTGATTATAAATCACGCGCAAGCAATGTTCGTCGTTGATTTTTTTTTGCACGTTCTATTGCTCGCTTTAAATCCTGGCGCACTTTTTCTTCCAGCGCTTTTTCAACTTCTTCCCCCACATTCCCAATAATCCCCTCTTCATCAAGCTCCTTGACAACTTTTCTAATATTATTTTTAATAACAATATTAACCATCAATAAAAATAGAACAAGCAATTAATAAATCTACCTTTTTGATAAAATAAATGAATAAACACTCAATTATTTCTCTTTATTTTTTTCATCAAGCACTTTCATAAATGGAAACAATATTACTTCTTTAATACTATCTTGTCCCGTTAACAACATCACCATGCGATCTATCCCCAAACCCAATCCACCCGTCGGCGGCATACCTAGTTCAATTGCTTGCAAAAAATCTTCGTCTAGGGGGTTTGCTTCTTCATCTCCTTGCCCAAGATTTTTTTGTTGTTCCTCTAATAATTTTCTTTGTAGTTGGGGGTCATTAAGTTCGCTATAGGCGTTTCCTAGTTCTGCACCCATACAAAACGGTTCAAATCGCTCGATCAATCGACAGAGTTTATCGTTGCGATGTATTTTGCATAACGGAGTCGTCTGGAGCGGATGATCTAAAATAAAAGTCGGCTGCTCAATTTTATCCTCGCAAAAATGTTCAAAGATCGCCTGCACATTCCATCCCCAAACATCTTTTTTGCTCGCAATTTTGTGTTTGTTTACAAACGCACTCAATTCTTTATCACTCATTTTTTCAATATCTATGCTTGCCCATTTTTGTATTGCCGCACGCATGGTCATGCGCTTCCAAGGTTTTTTAAAATTAACTTCTTTTCCCCGAAACACAACTTTTGTTGAGCCATTAACTTTCTTTGCAACATATTCATAGATTTCTTCAAACAAATCCATCATATCATTATAATCTTTATAGGCCTGGTAAATCTCCATCATGCTAAACTCAGGATTATGCCAGCGATCAATTCCCTCGTTTCTAAAGTTTCTGCTTATTGTGTACACTTTATCATATCCTCCCACGATTAATCGTTTAAGATAAAGTTCAGGAGAAATAGCCAAAAACAATTCCATGTCAAGTGCATTTAAATGCGTCTTAAACGGTTTTGCTGCAGCCCCCCCATACAGCGTCTGTAAAAACGGCGTTTCAACTTCACTAAATCCTTTCCCATCAAGAAACTCCCGGATAGCTTTCAAGATTTTTGTTCTTTTATCAAAAACTTTTTTCACCTCTGGATTCATAATCAAATCAAGATAGCGTTTGCGATAGCGTTCTTCATCATCTTTTAATCCGTGCCATTTTTCAGGCAAAGGAAGTAAACTCTTGCTTAAAATCTGGCTTTTTTTAACTAACACACTTATCTCGCCCGTTTTTGTTTTCATTACGATTCCACTCACTCCCACAAAATCCCCCACATCAACATACCGTTTAAACAAACTAAAATCCTCCGTCTTTGTCTCTTCTTTTTGAAAAATTAATTGCAGCTTTCCTTCACCATCCTGAATGGTAGCGAAAATAAGTTTTCCTAGATCTCGAAGTGTCATTACCCGCCCCGCAACCTTTACTGTATTTTTTGTTTTCTCATCATTTTTAAGTTTTTTATAGGTTTCTTTAATTGAAGCAGAAAAATGTTTAACTGCAAACTCATATGGATAAGGATTAACCACTTTGCGTAACTCCGCTAATTTTCGCTTTCGCTCCCCGATTATTTGTTCTTCTCGTCCCATTACTCGTCTAGATCCCCTTTTATTTTAATAATCTTTTGTTTTAGCGGGGGAATATCTTTTTTTATTACGTTCCAGATTATATCAGTATCTATTCTAAAATATGTATGAATCACAATATCTCTAAAACCAGCAATTCTTTTCCAAGGAATCTGAGAGTATTTTTCTTTAAAAGAAACTGGCATATTTTTAACAGCCTCCCCAATAACTTCAAGTCTTCTAAGGGTTGCATCTCTTAAATCGGGACTTAATAAGAAATCTTTTTTTTTAACGCTCTCTATAGATTTTTCAATTAAAGAAATATTTTCAAGAATATCTACAACAAGCAGATCAGCAGTCCTTTTCATAATATTCGTACTTCCTCTTTAAGAACCTGTGATTTTATTAAAGGATGAATTCCTTTGTAGGTTATTAGGTCAACTGATTTTCCAATTCTATCTTCAAGTTCAAGTTTAATTTCTACAAACTCATACCCCATACCCCGAACTGGTTCGATTAAGATATCCACATCGCTATTTTTTTTCTGTTTACCTTTGGCGTAACTTCCAAATATCCCTGCTTTTTTAATACCATATTTTTTTAGAGTGCTTACTATTTCCGCTCGTACTTTTTTAAAACTTTCATCTTGATCTCTTGAGAGGTTTTTTGGTATCATCGTTTTACAAACTCAAAATTTTAAAACTATCAAATCCTTGATGAGGCATATCATGCGCTTTCACACTTTTTATCTCGGTGTGCTTAGGCCCTTTCTTGCACAACACAACCATTTCATTTACGTTCTCATCTCTTCCCTCAACAACAACTTCAAAACTCCCGTCATCTAAATTCCGAGCAAACCCCTTTAGCCCTAACCCATCAGCCTCGTCTTTAAGAAATTTCCTAAAAAATATTCCCTGCACTGTCCCCGTAATAACAAGCTTAACCGTTTTCATAGGACAAATAACTAACAGAATTATTTAAACTTATCCTGAAAACAAAAAAGAGAGCACTAACCTACTTATACATCATCACAACGGTAAATTCACCTGCCGTCAATTCTTCGTACTGCCCTGCAAGTTTCTTCGCATAATGAAGGTAATTTTTTGATTGAACATGAATCGTTCTATCAGGATTTATTATAAATGCAGGAATATGCGCACCCTCTCTTATTTGACTAACCAAAATTCCATATGGAATCGAAGTATTAATATCAAAATGATCTGAAGATATTTCTCGCTCTAAACGTTCTTCAAAAAATCTCCGAGCAATACTTTCCAATTTATCCATTTCCCAACCATATCTCGCACTAACCACTTTAACCATTGATTCTCAAAACTCTTACCCTTTAAATATATTTGTACAACATAAAATTATTTTTGAGGATACACTGCATAAGGAACTGCTTCGGCTTCAATACCCTCAATTATATGTTGACTTACTTTTTCTCCGATCTGATAATATTTACCGTCCCTTCTTTCAGCAAAAGTTATAACTAATTGCATAACATCAATTGCACCATCTTTTCTACCCACCTTTACTTTTAATTCAGGAGCTCCAAGTCTAACTCGCAGACCCGATTCAGTAATACCTACTAGACCCGACTCTTCACCTAAAATATCTTTCAACAAAGTCATACAGTATCAAACCGCTCATCATTTAAAAATATTTATATAGTTCTTCACATCCCTCGCACATCAAGCTCATTATGAATAATGGTCATCACATGTGAAGCAAAATAGGTTTTATTTCCCACCGAAATCGTTTCAAATTTTTTTATTTCTTTTTTAGGAAGTCCGTCGTGATCCCCAATAACAAACACTCCTTTTTCTAAGTCGTCGTCCCTCATTTCTCGAATGAAGCTCCCCTTTCCATCAAGCACATAAATTTCTTTCCCCTCGCTTTTAAGTTCACTGGTCACTTTACTAAAACTTTTCCGCTCAATAAAACATCCTGGAAAAATTTCTTTTCTTTTTGTTTCGTCACACTTATACAACATTCGCTTAATCAGCCCCGCAACATCTTTTTTGCTAATTGGCATATCTTTGTTGCTCACAAATTCTAGATGCATCGGCGGGTTAGGCGGTCCATTAAAAATCAAATGCAAATGCACATCGTTACGCATAGCATGCGACAAAAACAACGTACTAATAATCACATTAATCGCAATATCCATCCTCCCCGCTTTCATCAAATCATTATCTTTCCAATTTCCCGACGTGCGCGCCTTTTGCGAGAAATAAATAAACGTTCTCATATATCTTCAAAGACAGATGAGTTTATAAAATTGTTTTGTTAAAAGAAATAAGAAAATAAAATCCTCACTTAAATGTTGTTGATCACTTTGGAAGCGATTCTACAGGAATTTTTTGCAGCGGAAGCAAATCATACTGTTTAGCAAATCTTTGAGCTAAATTATTTACATAATTAAGGCTTCCTCCTTCCGTAGCAGCAATAGAATCAGTCAATATTTGCTCAGAATTTCTTCGCTGTATTAAATAATGACTCGATACTCGAGGCATTACGGCTGAACCATAATTTGGCACATACAAAAAAACATCTGGATCTGAAGTTGAAAATGCAGCATCAATAGACAGTTGAGTCCCCCAAATCTCTCCATGCCCCTCTCTAAAAATAACTCCGTCAATACTTCTTGGTCTATTAGTAGTGCTGCTTCCCATACTTACAGTTGATATAATTTATTTATAAACTTTTGGTCGCAATAAATCTAAGACTAAAAATATCTTATTTACCCAAAATCCTTCTCAAACTTTTTCTTATTAAAAATATGCTTCCCACCAAAAGCTGCAATAATCTTTTGCACATCATCTTGCGCATTACGCAAGCATGTCGAGGCTCCCGGCGAAGGAGTAATCGTAAAAATAATGTTATCTCCATAAATTTTTGCTTCTCCTAAATCAAGTCTTCGCTCAAGAATATTTACAATTTGGGGCCGAATTCCTCCATATCCTTTTGCAAAGTGCAAATCTTTTAAAGAAACCGTCGGCACAATTTTGCGCACTTCTTTAATAAACAATCGTTTTCCAATAAAGGGCATATCATATAAAAAATTTTTAAAAAGATATGAGAACACCACCCAATCACTCAAAATAGTGGCAAGCGCAAGAAAAGTTTTCCATCGCAGTCCCGCAGTTTTAAAATAATCAATCACAGTTCCATACTTATGCCGCTCAAGCATAAACAGTGCTTTTGCCGTCGGACCGTACCGCGTGACGGTTCGATCATGCACCTCAGGGTCTCCATGAATTGCTGCAAACGGCAGCTTTTTTATTTGAGTGGTATACACTTTTCCATTTAATGATTTTGGCGCAAGATAAAAACTTCCCGCAACACTCAACAACGCAAAATCTTTCCCATAGCCTAGCGATTTTGCAAATAACAAACTATATGCCCCTGCAGTCACCACCACAAATTTTGCTTCCATAACCCCCGCTTGTGTTTCAAGACGATAACGCGTTTTTTCTCCAATTTCAATTTTTTTTATACTTTTCACTTTATTCCCTAACTCAACTGCAATTTCTTTTTTAGTTTCTTTTGATTTTTCAAGAAATGATCTAGCTAATCCCGCAAAATCCATCGTGTAACCATTCTTACTAAAAAGCGCAAGTATGAGCTCGTGAGGATCTCTTCCTTTCACCACATTAGGCTCAATATTTGCTATCCCCTCTTTATCAATCATGGCTAGCTCAGGAAATAATTTTTTAAATTCACTATATCGCTTTCTAAGCGCTTCCACTTCTTCTACTCCTACTGCGAGCACCATCTTATGATATTTTGCATGTGCCTTTCCCTCTTTGTCATATGTATCAACATACCGTCGCACCATATCGGCCGCATACTTCACTTTTTTTGCTTTCTCTAACGTATAATTTGTTTCAATATCTCCAAAATGTAATGTCTGACTGTTATTATTTGACCCAGAATTAACCTGTGCAACTTCATCGTATTTTTCAATAAGCGCAATTTTTTTAACAGAAGTATAAGCAGATAAAACATACAATAACGCCGTTCCACTAATCCCTCCTCCGACAATCACCACGTCGTACACCGGTATATCAACAGGTACAGATTTCATATGAGAATTATCCATATATAAGTTCCAATCTATTTAAACATATCCTGAGAAATATATTACTCATTAAAAACAAAGGAAATTTTTTATCGCGACAACGTTTTTCTGGGCTGAATCTTTTCATTAACCGGAGAAGTGTGCTTTGCAACTTTTGCTTTAGTATCAAATTCTTTTATATTTTCTTCTGCAACAGACGCTTGTTTTTCTTTCTCATCTTTCACTTTTTCTTCATGTTCTTTTTTCTCTTCTGGTGTTTGCTTATCCTCGATTGTTTTAGCTTTCTGTTTCTTTGGAGTTTTTAAAATTTCTTTCTTTGCCTGTTTAGCTTTCTTAAATTGCAACGCCATTGGTAATTCGCTTAAGTTAACCCGTACAATACCATCTTCATATTTTACTGCTTTTACTTTAATGCGCACCGGAGGCTTCCTCACACCTCTAAAAAGTATTTCATTATTCAAATCAACAGCAAGTTTAATTTTTCGTAAATCTCGGTCATACACCTTCATATGCTGCGCCAAAAATTCTTTGAGCGTCTTTACTGCTTTTTTCCCTCGACGATACTGAGGAACTTTTAAAAATCCTGCTCGGAGCGGAACTATGTACTCTCGTTCTAAAATTATTTTATTTTCAGTTTTTTTAGTTGCCATTTTATCCTAAATGTTTCTTAGCCTGTCTTCGTGGTTTAATTTTTAGTTTTGTTTGTCTCCAATGTCTTTTCAGATGCGTGATCACTGAAGGATGTACTCGTTTTCCAGAACCGAATTTTCGCAGAACTGCCCACACCGGCGCCCACTTAGTCCGCTTTCCAGCTTTGCTTAACTTGATCTTTTTTTGCTGGGCTCGTCGTTCATTCATTATTGTATACGCTCCATCAATTGTTTACCTGCAACAGTCAACTGTCTGCCGGCTTTCTTTCCACGTTCTTTTGTTTTTTCAATAAGCCCTGCAGCTTCAGCCTGCTGTAACATTACGCGAATCATTTTACCGCTTGCTCTTTTAAATATTTCAGGTTTCATTCCTCGATTTTGTTTGCTACCGTAGCGAGTCTTTAATCGATTTACTCCCACTACTTTTTGAACATATATTTGTCGTAAAATACTCGCTGCCCGTGCATGCCAAAAATTCGCAGTAAGTGGAGGCAATTTTTTACTTACTCCAGACTTAACATATAAACTCCATTCAGGCTGCACGAAATGTTCATTTTTTTTGAGCGCTTCCGCTAACTTTTTATTATATTCGCCCGCATCCATTCCGTAAACAACACTTGTTTCCATCGTCTATTCGTCTATTGATAATCGGTCACGCTTTTCAGCGCTAGAAGGACTTAGTCCTCAAACCTAAGATCTAGCAAGAATAAGAGTATATAAAACTAACCTCTTATAGAGATACTACTAAATAATAGTAATAAATAGAAAGATATTTAAACAAAAAGTTCTCTTAAACTATATGCAAGAAAGATTAAATGCATTATTAGAACAAGAAGAAACAAGACAGAGAGTTTTGGATTATATAGCAGAGGAGTCAATCCCCTATTGTTCAGGAGTTATCTATGATCCTCATCAAACTCAAAGAAAAGCATTTGTAGCAAAACTAAGATCAAAATATATTCCTCAAGAGGGTGTTGCAAGCGTATGTTTTATTCCACATCTTTTTGGAAAAATAAAAGAACTTCCCATATTTGTAGGAGATACTTTTTTCCAAAGAGGATATACCTATGACCAGATGAGGCATATAGTGCAAAAACACGAGGGAACGCACCTAAAACAACAAGTAGAAGGAATAAGTTATGTTGATACTAGAGAATTCTTAAGAGATTACACTCAAGGGAAAATAAGAACCGAGGTTCTAAGCAATATTCTAGAGCTTGAAGCAAATCTTACAAGTCTTGCACCTGAATGGTTAAAAGAATATAGACTGAGCCAAGAGTATGTTGAGGAAGTTACTCGTAGATGTAATTTGAGTTGGTGTAATTTATCTAATGCATTATTAACAAGTCCAACGCCTGAAGAAAGAGACTATATTAGAACAGTGCTTGAAAAGGTAAACCCTAAAAAATAATAGTTACCCAAGATTATTAATAACACATTGTTCATAATTTCGCTGACTAAATATATGTGCCATTCGACAGATTGCCTTAAAGAATAATGCTTTAAGCCCTCCAGCCTTACTAATAAATTGAGTTACCTCTACACATTCCCCTGAAGAGCACACATTACTCTCACACTCATAATTATTCTGGCAGCTCGCCCAGCTCCCTTCACTATCTATGGTTTTTTGCTGTCGCACCTTACCGTCATAATTGCAATACGCTGCATATTCATCATTAAAGGTAACCTCAATATATCGCTGGCTAGCGTCCTCGCTGTAATGAATATCTTTAATCAGCAACGAATACGATTCTTCATATTCTCTATCGTTATCATAAATAACGACTTCATAGCGCTCCCCTTTACGTATCGTTTTTTGTTCTCCAGTTTTAAGATAGTAATTAACTCCATTAACCGTGAGTGTAACACCTTCAGGAACGTCTTTAATCACACTAATATTTACGAGGCGAGGATAAATCGAGACAGTAAAATACCCATCTCCTTCTTCATTCATCTCTGTTTCATAAAACCGATAGCTTTCTTTTTCATCAAACATAAATCGCGTTCCATAAGGAATACAAATATTATCTCCTTCACGGCCACTTTCTCGAGGGACATAACAGCCCGAGCAAATTCCCGGAGAACAATATTCTTTTTGTACTATTGATTCACTGTTACAATTACTATCAACACAAGTTCTCGTCTGCTCGCCATGCGGCGGACAAAGGAGCGGTTCAGTTTTACATTCCCAATAAGGAGTACAAACGTTATCAGCACTTATCTCAAGAGACGAGCCACACAAAGCAAGCGTTTGTTCAATTATTAATCGTTGAGCATAATCAAACTGCGGGCTAGCAGAAACATAATCTGCTTTATTATCCTGTAACTTATCAAACAATTCAAATAGATTTTCCTGTTGCTGAATAAATTCGTCAGTTTCATCGTTATCTAAACTAAACCTCACAAATATAATCACATTATCATTTGCCCAATACACATCTATCTTATGCCCATAAATTGATCTTTCTAAAGAATTGTCGCATACATAAACTTCTTGCTCAACTCCTTGAACGAAAAACGATTGAGATTTACAAATATCTACTTCAGAGAGCTCATTTTTTATATACTCTCCTGCATCAAAATGAACATCATCAAAGACCATAATCCTTTTTAGCAAATCTCTTCCTTGAGAATCGGCTGGGTTATAACTCCATTCTACAGTGTAACGCATGAAACTTCTCTTTTGATCATTTATCAAATAATAACTAGAACGATTAGAGCTATAACCAGAAACATACTCAATTCCATTCACAGAAAATCCTCGCGGATTTTTTACCTGTTCAATAAGCAACTGACATGATTGCTCGACAGGTTGTTCTAAATCAGTAGAAACAAATGTTGAGGGAAATTTGTTTTGATAGGCTTTGATAAGATTAGTACCATCTTTGCCACTAATCAAGCTGCCATCCTGAAAATATATATGCACTAACTTATTTTTGCTAGTCCATACTAATCCTGATTGATTATTAGAATTATTAAAAGAATAAAACAATACTCGGTTATTGTTAATAATCATCTCATTAACATACTCTCCAGTTACTTCTTCTCGAATTTTATCTTTAAATTCTTGACTACCAATTTCTCCATTATACTCAGCAATTACTACATAAACGTGTATATTATTATCAAACTGACCAACGAAGTATTGAATTGACTCTCCATCAACAAAATTATCAAAAAGCGTGGACAAGTAATCTATATCATCAACTTCTCTCCCACTCTCAAAAACTCCCGAACTTTTTATAACTCCAAAATCCTCAAGAATAACATATTTTGGTTTAGCTATCTCTTGAGACTCATTAATGACTCCTTCTTTTTTTAAAGCCTTATCAATTATCAGTTTAAAATTTACAAATGGGTGTGCTCCAGAAACTGCTACCCCGTTAATCATAAAGTAAGGAACTCCTCGTGCACCAGCATTGGTTGCTTCAGTAGAATCTTTTTGTATTGCAGTAACCATTGCCCCAGAATCAAGACAGGTATTAAATTTATTAACGTCAAGCCCAATATCTTGAGCATATTTCTTTAAACTTGTAACATTTAGATTCTTTTGATTTGCAAATAATTTATCATGCATAGCAAAATATTTTCCTTGCACTCCTGCACACTTTGCAGCCTCGGAAGCTTTCTGAGCATAAGGATGAATTGATTTTAACGGGAAATCTTTAAACACAAATTTAACTTTTCCCGTATCTATATATTCTTTTTTCAATTGAGGTAAAGTGTCTCTAGAAAATCCTCCACAAAATGGACACTCATATTCAGAATATGCAATTATTGTAACTTTTGCCTGTTCATTTCCTAAAGCAGCTTCTTTTACTTCTTGAGTACTACTACTATTTATACAAGCTCCATCTTTACATCCGTTTGGACAAACATAAATTTCTGTATCTCCTACATTTAAAGTTTGTCCTTCATGAATTCTTGGTTTGCAATAATATTCATAAAGAAGATTAGGATCACTAATGTAGCTAGAATGGTTAATACTAAAATCTTTAGAACACTTATCTTCTTCTGGAAAGTATCCACCCAAATGTTCAACATTTGTGGTGTTACCCTTACTACTATAATTCTTTCCCCCGTCGCTATCTTCACAGGTTACTCCCTCCTCACACACCGTCCCCAACGGATAGTCCTTAAGCAAACTCAAAAACTTTTCTCTATCTCGTGCATTAACAAATTTGTCTTTATTAAAATCTGAAGCTGATACAATATTGGGGCTTCCCGTCTTATTCTCACAAGCCTTGATAGTATTGATTAAAATTAGTAAATCAATAGGGCTCATGCTTCCATCAAAATTAAAATCATTAAGCTCGCAATAATTATTGTTTTCATTGCACACTTTGCTTATATTTTCATTATTAAGAATTTTAATAACTCTAAATGCATCCTCGCTTCTTATATTGCGGCAATCTGACTGATATTCATCCATAAATTTTTTAACATCATCTTTATCAATCTTAGTGTTATTCACAATATCAATCTGCAAACAAGTTGTAACAGACTTTCCTGGACCAAGACTATTCAATCGTCCGCTAAATCCAGGATCATCCCCATTCGTAAATAACTTCAAAAAATCATCAAGAAAATTTGCCGAGGCAAAACCTATCATTAATAAAAAAACAAAACCAACTATCAAAATTAGCTGCACACCTTTTTTCATTGAATTATTTTAGACAAGATATTATTTAAACCTTTTCTACGGCCGGGCTCTGTTGAAAAAGTCCTCGGGTAAAAGTTAATCTACCCGAGAACCATGTTTATCTTTGAAGGTGATAAACATGAAAAAAGAGAATACGTTAGTTAAAAAGCTTGAGCAATTGCTCAAACAATTAAATTGCAGGAGTTATCTGCACCATTTTGGGC
>Ga0209542_10004156_pt1 | contig 30082 bp, 34 predicted proteins | sample RifCSPhighO2_01_FD_184028 | JGI IMG/M metagenome (GOLD analysis project Ga0209542, IMG submission 184028) | Soil microbial communities from Rifle, Colorado - Rifle CSP2_plank highO2_0.1 (SPAdes) (version 2) | ecosystem: Environmental > Terrestrial > Deep subsurface > Rock core/Sediment ... | reverse complement strand
CGTCGCCTACAGTCTTCGTAAACGGGCCAATCTGGTCGAATGACGAAGCTAAAGCGATAAGACCCGAGCGCGACACTCTGCCATAGGTGGGCTTGAGACCGACTACGCCACAGAAAGCCGCGGGCTGACGAATCGAACCGCCAGTATCGGAGCCTAAAGCAGCCAACGCGAAATCGGCTGCCACCGCCGCCGCCGAACCACCGGAAGAACCGCCGGGCACCCGGGATAAGTCATGAGGATTTTTCGTCACGCTGTATGCTGAATTTTCGGTGGAACTACCCATGGCAAACTCGTCCATATTAGTGCGCCCGAGAATGACGGCCCCAGCGTCCTTAAGCTTCTTGATCACGGTGCTGTCATAAGGAGCGACAAATCCTTCAAGAATTTTCGAGCCGGCGGTCACACGCTTACCTGCCATGAGCATATTATCTTTAATCGCCATGGGAATACCGAGAAGCGGCAAATCTTCTCCCTCTCTAATTTTTCTATCCGCCTCGTCCGCTTGCTCTAAGGCATCATCAAAGACTTCTAAGAAAGCGTGGATATCTGGGTCTTTTTCCTTGATTGCGTCTAGCGAAGCCTTAGTAAGCTCGCGCGCTGAAAATGTCTTTTTTTGGAGAGCAACACGCGCACTCGTGATCGAAAGTTTGGGAAGATCAGTCATCAAAGAATTTTCTTGACCTTAATGTAATCACCTTCCCTTACCGGCGCTTGTGCCAAAATCTTTTGAGTGTAGAGACCAGGCTCATGGGGTTTTCCGTCTTTCCTCATTACGTTTCTTATCGTAGATTCTTCCTTATTTAACTTATCCAACTTACCAACTTTTTTTACCTCCCCGACATAATTGAGAATAGAATCAAATTCGCAAGACAAGCTTTCCGCTTCCCCGTCTTTCAGCTCGACTCTGGCCAATTTGGCTAAATTGAGGACTTCCTCTTTATCCATATATTCATCCTAACATATCAGAAAATTCTTTTTCATTTAGCACTTTTATTCCAAGTTCTTGGGCTTTGTTAAATTTCTCTCCCGGTTCTCGGCCAGAGACTACGTAGTCTGTATTTTGAGAAACAGACTCATGTACTTTCCCACCCAATGTACGAATTTTCTCTTTAGCATCATCACGTGACATACTGCCAAGCGTGCCAGTCAAAACAAAAGACTTACCAGAGAGCGGCAACCTGTCCAAAGCTCGGCTTTGGACAGGTTGGATGCGGACTTGTTTGAGAAGCCGTGCAAAAAGTTTCCTGTTTTCTTTGCCAGAGAACCAACTAGTGATAGAACGCGCCACTATCGGGCCAACTCCTTCTATTTCCGTAAGTTCCAGTAGAGTCGCCTTCGCAAAACGCTCCGGCGTGCCAAAGTATCGCGCCAAGTCCTGCGCAGTCTCTTCTCCCACTTGTGGGATGGAAAGCGAGGCGATAAAACGTCCAAGGGAAACAGTCCGCGCCTGCTCTATTGCCGCCAAGAGATTGCCTATAGATTTCTCCCCGAAGCGTTCGAGCGCTTCTAAATCGCCCTTTTTAATCTCAAAGATATCGTCGAAGTTTGAAATGACTTTCGCCTCCATTAGTTGATTAATAATCTTTGGTCCCAAGCCATCGATATTAAAGACACGCCTCGAGACGAAGTGTTCCAGTTTACGTCTTTGTTGCTCATATGAATCCTTAACCACACAACGATAAGCTACTTGGCCAGGAATGCGTTCGATCCGCCCATCGCCGCCGCAGAGTGGGAAGTGAGTCGGGAACTTGAAGACCTGCTCTTTACCGGTTCTCATTTCCTCCACCACTTTCACCACTTCCGGAATGACATCCCCAGCCTTCTGTATCACTACCGTATCTCCTATTCGAATATCTTTGCGTTTAATCTCGTCTTCATTATGGAGCGTGGCTCGCGAGACAGTCGAGCCTGCGACCAAGACCGGCCGGAGAACGGCTACAGGAGTGAGGACTCCTGTCCGGCCAATTTGGAGGGTGATATTTTTCACCACAGTTGTCACTTGTTCAGCCGGAAATTTGAAAGCGATACCAAAACGCGGCGCCTTGCCGGTATAGCCCAGAGTATTCTGAAGCTTCCTTTCGTTCACTTTGACCACAATACCGTCCACAAGATAATCTTCTTTCTCTTTCTGCTTCCCCCACAACTTCCAATATTTAATGACTCCCTCGATATCTCCAAATCTCTTAAAATGCGGATTAACCTTGAAGCCAAGCCGCCGCAGAAGTTCGAGTGCTTCTTCTTGAGTATCTAAGGTCAGACCTTGGGATCCCTTAAGGTCTGACCTTGGGTCTAGGGAGGCAATGCCATAGATAAACGAATCGAGTTTACGGGCGCTGGTCACAGCCGGATCGAGCTGACGAATGGAGCCGGCGGCAATATTACGAGGATTGGCAAAGAGTTCTTCGCCTTTTCTTTTTCTCTCCTCATTCAGTCTGTTAAAGACCCTCTTTGACATCCAAATCTCACCCTCGACTATGATACCCACCCGTCGTTCAAGTTTAAGCGGTATCGACTTGATAGTACGGATATTATTTGTGACATCCTCGCCGACCCGGCCGTCACCACGCGTGGCGGCTGTCTTGAGTACGCCATTTTCATATGTCAGGACTATCTTGAGGCCATCTATCTTTAGTTCGGCAATATATTCAGAAGAGCTTTTGAGACCTCGCTTCACCCTCTCATCAAAAGCACGGATATCGTCTTCACTAAAAGCGTCGTTAAATGACCATTGAGGAACAGCATGCGCCACTTTTTCAAATTTCTCGAGCACTTCTGCGCCCACCCGACGGGTGGGCGAATCTGGAGTAGCGAGCGGAGGATACTGTGATTCTAATAGTTCAAGTTCGCGAATAAGCGCGTCATAAGCTTCGTCGGAGATCTCCGGCCGATCAAAAGTGTGGTAAAGCTGGGCATGACGCCCTATAGTCTCACGCAGCTTCTTTGTCCGTTCTGTTATATTCTTCGGAACTTTTGACATCAATATGTCGCGCGCACGGCACGCTCCACCCGTCGAGGATTTGATAAATCGCAGGTGTTGTAGCCCTGGGATTCGATAGTTGTCCTTAAAACACCACTGATATAAACCTTAGTAACTGCTACAGCGACACAATATGGGTCTGGCGTTAGTATGAAAGAAAAAATGGAAGTGGGATTGCTATCACCTCCTCCTCCAACAGTCGCAGGGGTACCATCGCAAGTGATATTAGAAGAAGTCGAGGTGGCAAAGGCGCTAATCCCGGTAGGGTTCTTAACGTCCCAGTAGAGAGCGCACTCGATACCGGTGTCGGCGGCATAGAATGCGTGCTGAGATTCACGGTTGGAAGCGGATATAAGCGCCTGTCTCGTCGCGAGGCTCGCTATCCCCGCAGTAATTAAGAGAAGCGTTCCCATCACGACTAGTGCGATAAAAAGTGTAAACCCTCTTTCTTTATTTATTATTCCCAATTCCTTATTCATATTACTTAGTAGTGCCAATTTAAAAGATTTTCTCTGGCCCTGAACTGCCTGCTCACTAAACCTTTCGACCAATCAACCGTCACCAGAATCGATATTTCGTTCGCATTGACCTGGGTCAAGACAATTTCCCTCCTGAAAACGGTTTCTGGCCAAGTCAGGGTATAACCGAAGAAACCCGTGGATGCGTCCTGTCGAAGTACTGGGCAACTTCCCGGACCGCTGGGACACCTAGTGGGCACGTTACTATTGACAGGGTCAACAGTACAGGCATTGCCAAAATAACATGGGTCGCCTGAATTGACCGAGATACCGATAAGCCAGTCTTGACTTTTTAAACCATTATGGTCGCGCATATTTCTTATTTGTTCAAATCCTTCCTGAGCAAGATAGAAGCTAATGACCTGATTCTTCGATAAGATATAAGATGAGATGCCGGTCTGTATAGCGCTGGCCGTACCGGTAATGACAAGTACCAAAATAGAGATAGCTACGAGACTCTCTACGATGGTAAAACCCCTTTTTTTCATATATCGAGCACTCTCTGCGAGACGAGAGTTTGGAGGGTGAGATCTGACTGACCACCGCCTGCGCCAGCACGACTCTTAATCTTCACGAGTACTTTAGGCTGGAGAGGGTCACCAGCACGTGCTTCGGCGCCGAGAGTATAGAAGACAAGGTTATCTATAATAATCTCTGGCGCAGTGATCGCAATGTAAACGTCATTACCAATCTTTTTCTCAATAGTCTGGCCACTCAAGCGATAAGTTATCTGGACGCCATTGCTAGAGAGAAAACTCATAAGTGTATCACCAGAGGGGCAATCTTGCGGTATCGTGACAGCACCAGGACCACAATGATAATTGCTCCCAAACCTCATTTCTTTCATCATACTCTCCACAGTTAGGTTGAGATTATTAAGTACGGTTTTCAAAGACCTTGATTTACGGTTGGCATCAAAGACGCTAATAATTGAGCCCATAGAGATGGTCATCACGATGATAAAAATCGATACGGCAATCATTAATTCAATTAGGGTAAACCCTTTTTTCATTGCACTGATATCTGGCCAGTATTAAAGACTGATACCGAACGGATAAGCCCTCCGGGCGAGATGAGTCTGATCTTGACTCCTATGTTTTCCGGCTGCGGATCCATGTAATTACCGCCTTGATTAAAGAAGATGAGTTTGGCCCTGGATTCGGGACGTGTGAAGCTTATATGTATGCCGCCGATTGGGCACATCTCCGAACTATTGGGCTTGATAAGACAAATAGAACTTAGGGTATTCCCCCGAGTAATAAGAGTCTTGCCGAGGCACTCCGAGCCACCCCCCAGAGGGCACGACCAGCCATTGTCGTAGATACCATTTCCGTTTCTATCGGCCCAAAATATATAGCTATCATCTGCCCCTCCTCCTACAGATGTCTGGAAATGCAGACCATAAGAGCCGGTGAAATCACTTGAACCAGGGGAGAACTCCCTCACTCCTATGCTATATGCCTGTGCTTGAGAAATCGCTAAACTAATTTCGTCAGCCAGATTAGTAAGAGCAGCGCCATCAGTGTATTTGGACTGATTTAATATTACGACTGTCAGTATCACAGACACTATAGCGATAGAGACTAGAAGTTCAGTGAGAGTAAAGCCCTTATTCATTTTGGTCATAGTGGACATAATAAGAAGTTATTGTACCGAGACTTGGCCAGTAGTAAAGACTGTCACCGATCTGGAGAGACCACCGGGGCTCCTCAGCACAATCTTAGCACCCTTCATGTTCGCCGGGTTAAATGATTGTCCACCGTTGTTAAAAAAGAGAAGTTGAGCCTCGGTACTAGGACGAGCAAAACTAAGATCCACTCGACCAAGGTTACAGATATCTGCGCCTGACGTTCTGACAACGCAGAGTGATTCAATATAGTTACCACGAGGAATATCAACTTTTCCTAGACATTCCGAAGCGCCGCCTGTCGGACATGACCAGTCGCCGTCGTATATCTTGTTGCCATTTCTGTCGCCAAAGGACAGATACGCTTTATCGGAACCAGAACCAAGAAGACTGAAGGTGAGCCCATAAGAAGCGCCAAATTCGCTTGAAGCGGGAGAGAATTCCTTCACCCCTATGCCATAAGCTTGCACTTGAGAAATCGTCGAGCTAATCTCATCAGCCAGATTGGTGAGGGCAACCCCGTCTGTATAGGTCGACTGGTTTGAAACTATGACTGTCAGTATCACAGACACTATAGCGATGGAGACTAAAAGTTCGACGAGAGTAAACCCAAGATTTTTCCTAGAATAATGCGACATAAAAGAGATCTAGATTAAACACCAGGGACACCCAGGCACCTACTACAATAAAGGGTGCGAATGGAATCTCACTCTTCATTGTAAGCTTTTTGGTATTGTTTGGGAAGCCTGCCTTATTCCAAAAGAGGTACGCCAGGGAACCTGCGGCGCCGATCCAGAAAGCAAGGATGATAGCAGAGAAACCCTGCGTTGCTCCCAAGAGAAGACCGACAGAGAGTCCGAGCTTGGCATCGCCGAAACCCATCGCATGACCCTTGCTTAAGAGCCAGATCAATCCGAAGAAAGCGAACAAAATCGGTCCCGAGAGCCAATCCAGAGTGGAACCAACCAACAACCAACGATTAACGACTGACAACAAAATCGCCGCATAGACTAGCTTGTCTGGAATGATTTTATGGTGGATATCATAGATAACGATGACGATGTAAATGCAGAATACGGTCAGAAAAAGCAGATTTTGGAAAATTGAAAATTGAAAATTGAAAATTGTCGCAAATACTAACCCAGTTAGTATTTCGACTGCTGGATATTGCCAGGAAATTTTCTCGCCGCAGTTCAAGCACCGTCTGCGGAGAATAAGAAAACTAAATAATGGGATAAGTTCATACCACTCGAGAACCTTCCTGCAAGAAGGACAAGATGACCTACCAAGAAGCGTGCGCCCGGAACCCCAACGCAAGCCAACAACGTTGAGAAAACTACCAACGACAGTGCCTAAAACAAAAAGGACGACCACAGTCATCCTTTCAGTATACCCCCACATCTATATTCGGAAAACTATAGGTGTAGGGGTATAACAAACCCAAAATTATTTTTACGGACAGGCGACCTACCCAGCTAAGGAACTGACGAGAAGTTGTCTCACACCCTAGTCGCAGTCAGGATCCGCAGCACCGATCTGGTCGGCAGCATTTCTCTGCGAGGCGCCCGTGCTATCAACGCACCAATTTACCGTTCCACCTTCTCCAGGAAGAAGTGCGGACATGGCGTAAGCGGTGTTTGTTGAGACACATTCAAGGGTCGCGCCTGTAGGATAGTTCGTTTGAGTAGCGTAAGTCAGCATACTTGATACAGCGTCGTCGAACATGTTATCGCACGCGGCGGTAGCAGTGCCGTAGTTGCCATTATTATCGTAATAAATCTCGGCGGACGCTCTGGCTCCCGAAAGCTGAGCCTTGACCTTGGCGTCATTGCCCTTGCCTCGCGCAGTATTGAGAGATGCCAGCACCACCGACGAGAGAATACCGATGATGGCGATCACTACCAGAAGCTCGATGAGAGTGAATCCTCTTGTTTTATTGCTCATAGTAACTTTAACAATTTTATCTATAACTTATAAATCACCTGTTTCGAGTGACCTATCCATTATACCCTAGATCCCCGCGGAATTAGCAATGTCATAGATGGGGATAAGCACAGAAGCCAAAAGGACACCAACTCCTAGGCCCAAAAGGACAATCATGACCGGCTCAATCAAGCTCACCAAAGTATCAACCGCATTCATCACCTCTCTTTGGTAAAAGTGAGCCATGGTACCCAGAATTGAACCTAGTTCGCCGGATTCCTCGCCTATCCTGATCATCTGGGTCAGCATACCCGGGATTTCCTCATACTGGGCAAGCGACTGCGAAAACGAACTTCCTCCTTCCACGGCCAATAGACTTTCTTCAAGAATTTGTTTATACACTTCGTTACCCACCACAGCAGCGGTTACCTCGATGACTTTAACCATAGGAATACCGGATAGGACCATAGCACTCATGTTGTCAGAGATGATCGAAAGATAGAGTTTTCTGTAAAGACCGCCTATATAAGGCACTGTCAGCTTGAAACGGGCCAAAGCCACCCGGCCCTCGGCGGTGCGCGTATAGCGCACCACGAAAAATCCGAGAACGATCAGAGCGACAGGTAGGATGAAACCGTAATTAACCAAAAAATCACTAGTAGCGAAAACAATTTGACTGTAGAACGGCACCGCCTGGCCAGACTCAATGATAATGAGGCTTATCTTCGGAATGATGACGGTAAACATCAAGGTCATCACCGCGATAAAGACGGTAATGACGAAAGCCGGATAAACTAGGGCATTTTTGGCCTTAGAGACTACTTCGTAGTTGCGATCAAGATAATCAGCTAAATGGTTGAAGGTCTCGTTTAATTTACCAGTCTCTTCGCCTGATCTTACCATATTGACGTAGAAGTCGGAAAAGATGGCCGGGTGTTTGGCGAGCGCCTTCGAAATACTGCTACCCGCTTGCAAGTCATCGGCGACTTGGGTCAGACTTTTCTTAAGACTCTTGTTTTCTAATTCACTCGAGAGCAGAGAAAAAACCTTCAGGGCAGAGACCTGCGCTTCAAAGAGGGTGGCCATTTGCCGGGAGAGTATGACCACGTCTCTATGCGAGACACCCGAGCCAAATCGAATAGTAGATAACCACGATTCTTTCTCGGCTGGTTCTATCTTGGAAATAGTCAGTCCGCGTCTCTGCAGAGAACCAACAGCCACGTCAAGGGAGACCGCCTCAATCGAGCCAGACGCGAGTTTCCCAGAATTTTCGAGAGCTTTATAATTGAAAAGCATGGGTGTCTATTTATAGTGATTTATGGTGAGTATGATCGAACCAGCTTGTTGAGCTATATCATACGCTCAAGCGTCTTGGGATTAGAGGAAAATAGAAAAGCATTCTCTATGGTTACTTCCCCCGACCTGACCAGTCCGGCCAAGTGCCTATTGAGATCAACCATCCCCTCTTCTGAACTGGTCTCGATCACAGAGGAAATCTCTTGGGTTCGCTTATCGCGGATTAGATTAGCGGTAGCGCTATTGTTGATTAGAAGCTCGTATGCGGGAATAAGTCCGCCAGAGATTCTGGGCAAGAGACGCTGGGAAAAGATACCTAAGAGAGACCCCGCCAGCTGGATACGGATCTGGGTCTGCTGGTCGGCTGGAAACGAATCAATGATGCGATCCACGGTTTGACTGGCATTGTTGGTATGCAGAGTCGAGAGTACCAGGTGCCCGGTTTCAGCGGCAGTGACTGCGGTGGAAATCGTCTCCGGGTCGCGCATCTCGCCGATCATCACAATATCAGCATCCTGGCGAAAGATACCTTGAAGAGCGCCATGGAAATCAGGGGTGTCGAGTTTGACTTCACGTTGATCAATGATAGCCTTTTTGGATTCGAAAATATATTCGACGGGATCTTCTATAGTGATGATGTGCTCAAGCCGCTCGAGATTAATCGCCTCTATCATGGTAGCGAGCGTGGTTGACTTACCCACCCCAACCGGACCCACTACTAGAAAAAAGCCCTGCTGACGCTTGGCAAAAGTCTCGAGAATCGGCGGCAGATTCAGCTCCTCCAAACTCTTTACTTTGGTCGGCACTAACCGCATGGCTACATTCAACTTGCCAAGCGAGAGAAAGGCGTTACAACGGAAACGCATTTTGCCGGCATTACTGTAGGCAAAGTTAACTTCTTTGCGGTTTTCGAATTCTGTCACCATCTCCGGAGAAAGAAAAGCCTTGAGAAATCCCTCCATGGTCGTGCGCGAGAGCACGGGCATCTTGACTAGAGGAATCAAGAAGTTCGAGACTCGAATGACCGGCGGCCGACCTTCCGAAAGATGGAGATCGGAAGCGCTTTCTTTGACTACGATGTCGATCAGTTCATTTAAAAGTTTTTCTTGCATGGTAGACAGATTATTGGGTTTCTAAATCGGCAATTTCCAGAGCCTCCCTAACCACTTCCGAAGGGACAGTTGTCGCCTTAACGATATAACTTTTGATGCCAAGCGACTTTGCTTGCTCAATTTTATCCCAGTTACTTTCGTTAGTGAGCATGATGATAACTGAATTGGGAACAAGTTTCTCTTTACGAATAGTCTCTAGAAGTTCAATGCCGTCGATATCCGGCATAATGACATCAAGAATAAGAACGTCGGGCTTGGCGCCGCCGTGCAGTTTAGCCAGCGCCTCTGCGGCACCGGTGGCCACATCAACAGCAGCACCTGCGTGCTCGAACTTCTTTCGATACATATCGAGCAGAAACTTATCATCATCCACTATGAGAACACCATGTTTTTTATGCATCTTGATTGTTGTTTCTAACGGTACTCACTTGTACATTATAGCTTATTAATTTCCTCAAATGGAATGATTCTCCGGAAGGCCTTGAGGATGGCATCTTCTTTCATGGAAAGCATGCCTTTGGCGCGCGCCGCCTTGTGAAGTTCTGCTTCTATCGGGTTTGTGAGAATAACTGCCTCGATATCTTTGTCCATCTCAAGGACTTCTATCACAGACACACGTCCAGAGGTGCCATTGGGACATTCAGGCGTTTGCTCAACCCCATAAACCTCTTTACCAAAAGTGAGTTGCTGCTTGAATTCTAGAGGCAAATCTTCAAATTCTTTGTCAATCATCAGCTTGATAGAATCTTTGACGGCCATCGGCTTGCCGCCGTTTGGACAGAGCGTGCGCACCAATCGTTGGGCCATCACAAGCGCCAGAGTCGGGGCTATGAGATACGGATCTACGCCCATGTCTATCAGCCGGGGGATAGCCCCAATGACATTGTTGGTGTGAAGGGTGGAGAAGACAAGATGCCCAGTCAGCGCTGCCTGAATGGCAAGTTGGGCTGTTTCTTTGTCTCGAATCTCCCCCACCATGATAACGTCAGGGTCTTGCCGCAAGGTTGTGCGCAGACCGGTGGCAAAGGTGTAGTCTATCTCTGGGTGTATTTGGGACTGCGAGACACCTTCCATGCTGTATTCTACCGGGTCCTCGAGTGAAAGCACATTCTTACGTTCCCTGTCCACTTCTTTGAGCATCGCATAGAGAGTGGTTGACTTACCGGAACCAGTCGGACCCGTGATAAGCACCAAACCGTAAGGCCGCTGGAGCACTCTTCTTATTAGTGTCAGGTTGGCGGCCGAGAAACTCAAGTCATCAAGAGTTCTCAAACCTTGGGACTGATCAAGAATACGCATCACTATTTTCTCACCGTAATAGGTTGGGAAAGTGGAGACTCGGAAGTCAATTTTTCTGCCTTCAATTTTAGCGGAAAAGCGACCGTCTTGGGGTTTGCGCTTTTCATCTAGGCGCATATTCGAGAGAATTTTAATGCGGGCCACGACTGCTGAATGGACCTTGAATGGCAAGATGAGCGAGACATTGAGTATGCCGTCAATGCGGAAACGTATCCGAACATTTTCATGCGTCGGCTCGATGTGGATATCTGAAGCCTTGCCTTCAGAAGCATAACTTAAGATAGTGGCGACAATCTTGGTGACGGGAGCATCTTCGACTATATTGGCTTCGGACGATTTCTTCGTTTTTTTCTCCTTTGCTTCTGAGGGAGCCGTAGACAAGAGTTCCGATTCGAGCTCAGAGAGCGCTTTGGTTACTTCTCCGGAGAGTCCCGTGTATTTTTCCATGATCACAGCAAAATCATGCTCACCGATGAGAAAAAGTTTGTAAGGCATCCCAATGCGTGCGGAGATAAAGTTAAGCGCATCACGAGCCTCCAAATTATTCGGGTCTATAGCGCCGACTTCAAGCACGCCGTCCTTGATTCCTATCGGTGCTACTCGATAATGCTCCGCCGATTCTTGCGGTATATATTCGAGTATCGAGCCTGGGACTTCTATATCCTTGAGACTTCTGGTCGGAATACGAGGGACTGACCCTTTGTTATTGACAGAGTAAGCCATCGTTTTCAATCCCGACCGATAATATCGAAGGGGTTTGGCCTGCCGGTTGCCTGCTCTGGTATCGCAGTGCTGAAGTCGGTCAGTAGGAGATAGCCGGAGGAAGAGAATATCGATTGGTCTAAGGTTACTTTTTGTAATTCTCCACGTATTTTTATGAGATCGTCTCCGATTGCGGAAGCTGACGATTCAGAAGGCACCGTAATTGCCTCCGATTTAAAGAAAAAATTATATAAGAATATCGCCACGACCAAGAGAGCGACTACTACCAGTGTTCCTTTGTTTTTTTTAAGTATTTCCATATTATTTCTAGTGAGTTCGTCGAACTATTTTAGCCAGTACGTCTCAACCGATATTTTGTAGTCATAAAGACCAGACTCGCTTGTCCGAAAAGAGATCGATTTGATATCCAAGATGCGCAAACTTCTCTCCATGTCGATAAGCAGGCGTGTAAAGTTCTCATAGTTGGAGACAAAATCGAAAGAAACTGTGGCCTTCTCGTAGACTTTCGCGTTCTCCGGTAGGACAATGAGACTAGGATTCGCACCCGTACCCACTTCTGCCTTAACACTCTTGATAGAGATACCGTATCGCGAAGCCATACCGTCAAGATCGAGAGCGAGCTTGACGATATCAATATTGTCCGGCAGAACTTTGTTTATGCGCTCAACTTCTGCCTTGGGAAACGTCTCATAAGTCACGAGCAAGCGATCCCTCAATTCGATGATGGCAGAGACATTTTGCAGGACGTTTTTGTACTCGCTGGAGAGAAGACGTAATCTTTTCACTTCCTGGTATTGACCATTGGTAAAGGTGTAGAAAAGCCCGACGGACAAGAGAAGGAGGATGATGGCAGAATTAGTTTTCATTTTAGTTTGGTGTTGATGTAGCAGTCGATGTAGCAATAGGAGCGGGAGCGCCGAGACGCTCCACTTCTCTCTCATATGACACTAAACTCGGATCCACGGTCGCCTTGAAAGCAAAAGTGACGTCTCCCTTCGTATTGAGCCTGAGGTCAGAAAAAATAGAGTCTTTAAAATATGGACTCTTGTCGAAAATTTCGGCCTGGAGAGCAAGTGCGGCGTACCCCCGCGCCTCGCCCACCATCGCAAGTTCCAGGCCTTGTTGGGTCATCGAGTAACGGAAATCGCTGAAACGCACCGTCCTCGGAGTGGAAACTTCTAGGAATGCAAATAAGGAAGAGAGGTTTTGATGCGCTAGAATCAACTCTCTAGACGAGGTAATACGATTGTTGAGACGGGTCAGTTCACTGATCACTTCTGACTGGAGAGTCGCTCGGGCATTCTCTAAGTCAACACCCATCTGATCGATACTGTACTTGAGATAAAACTTGTATCCGAACATCCCTAGAGCCAAGACGACCGAGATATTGAAAATAATCCAAGCCAAAAAAGAGAACAGGCTTTTCTCTTGGGTCTTTCGCCCCATTGGAGCACCCGGGATAGCGGATGAGATAGGGCCCTTGGGGATGAAAGATGATTGAAAGTTCGGTCCCATTTCACCAAATTATATAACATAAATCAATTTACTAAAACACAAAGAGTGTTTATAACTTCTAATGTGTTCTTTCGCCTATGTGATTCCGCTATCGTACGTACTACTTGGGTGCCAGACAACTTTCATATTCAGTCATTATACAAAGAGACTTATCAGATTGGTAACAGAATACCCAAGCGCGACAAGCTTGGGCTATATACAAAACGGGCCAGCTTGCCGAAGCAAACTGGCCCGAGGACACAAGATGCAAGATCGAAGGCTAGGCCCAGACCCTGCGGGAACGGAGGCCCTGAGAGCGAAGCGCCGGAATGAACCAGTCGACGCTGAACCCGTCGTCACCCCAGAGCGCGCCCGGCACAAGGCCGCCACAGAAACGAGAACCTAAACACATCGTCACATTCTGCTGGTCCAGATGCTTACCCCTTTCAAAGAAGACGTCAGCTTCCATCAGCTGACGCTCGAGCGCGGTGATACCGATCTGGTGCTCGGCCGTGAGGTCATCCTCTGACTTGTTGGCGAACTCCTCGTCGGCTTCGCAGACGTCCTTGACCCAGAGGGCGTAGGAGCCGTTCTTCGGGTCGCGGTTGTTGGTCGGGATCGACTTATCGAGGTCGCGCTCATACTGCCAACACGCGAAGTGCTCCTTGAGCGCCTTCTGTATACCCTGGAGCGGACCGTGGTGGTCACCCGTCCAGCCCAGAATCTCGCAGGCGACAACGACAAGTCGTACCAGACCAACACCCTGCGGCTTCTCCGGGATACGAAGCGTCGAGAAGTCCGGCTTCTGTTGCAAGCCGAAGAGCTTCCCGTAGACCCCTTCCCAGCGGAGAAGGTCGGAGGAGTCGGAGGAGAAGTCCGCAGTGTTGATGCGGAACCGCGAGTAGAACTGGCGTGCGCTCTTGCGAAACGCACCCATTTTACCAATGATCACCTTCGCCTCATCCTTCGAGAAGTTCATCTCGCCGATGAGAGCACCGGCAATCTCGCCGACCTGTCCAGACGTTGCGGGGACCTTATCATACTTGCGCATGATCCTTTCCTCCTTGTAAGGTTGTAAGGAACAAATTGGGACGGAATTGTCCCTTTATGTCTACCGTCGGTCTATCACACCCAAACAACAATGTCAAATTTTTTCGTAATCCCCCAACACTCTCCTATTCCTCTTCAGAGAGTTTGCGCAGAGCAAGACCGATAGCGACGGCAAATTCTGGGCCAGTTTCTTTAAGAATATTTTCGAGAAAGGCTGGTGCGGAAACTTTATTGAAAGGGTTGGCTATGACCACATCTGTCTTAAAATTATTTTTGGCCAGTTCAGCGAGACCTTTAAGAGCAGAGCCGCCGCCGACTAGAATCATCTTCGAGATGGCCTTGTTATGTTTCTTCTCAAAGGCCAAGAGAGCACTGTTGACCTCGGCAAAGATGTAATCGAGGGTGAGAAGAATGAGTTCATTCAGATTTTTGTCCTCACCTGCTGCTCCCACTTGCCGCTTCATGACTTCTGCGCGCTCGATGGAGAGTCCGAGAGATTTGGAGATAGTGGCGGTAATATCCTGCGAACCGCGATTGATAGTATGGGAGGAGCGGATAATCCCGCGCTCGACGACGTAGAGTTTGGTCGAGGCCGCGCCGATATCCATAATCATCACCGGCCGAAGCGCCTCATCAAGCACCGCGCGCATAGTGCTGAATATTTCGATTTCAAAAAAACCGGCCTCTAATCCGCTCTTGGCCACAGTTTCTTGATACCGGGCGATAGTCTCGTTGTGTATGGCCACAATCAGAACATCAACCTTGGAAAGAGCAGCCGAAGCCTTAGTTGTCCCGGCTGACGAACGCTCTTCCGTAGTAGGATATTCCGAGGAATCCTCTTCCCGCACTTCGCTTTTGGGAATCACAGACCAATCAAGCAACACTTCAGAAATAGGCACCGGAATATATCTGCGCGCTTCAAGCGGCACCATGACGGACAGTTGTTTGGGACTGACATCCGGCATCTCAATGACTGACATGAGAGACGAAGCAAACGGGATAGAGATACCGCACTTCTTAGTGGTGATACTAACCTCTTTCTCCTTCATTAAATCTGTAAGCGCCTGGGCAATCTTGTCGGGTGCCAGTACCACTGCTTGACCTACACCAGCACCAGTATAAGGGCCCAGAGCCAATTCGCCATATGTTTCAAGTACGGCCTGGCTGTTTTTCTTTTTTATTTGAACTATCTTGATAGCTGAAGAACCTATGTCGATGCCCAGCGCTACCGGCGTACCCTTACTGAAGAATTTGGTAAAGAATGCAAAGGATGCCATATGTTTTATAATATCACAATCTCCTTATGCATCTTCTATCCAGTATTAGAGACTTGTTTGTCAATTTTCTCTTCCCGCGCAGTTCTAAAGTCTTAGAACTTGAGACGTTTTCCGCCGGAGTGCTCCTTGAGGCCCTGCCGAGAGCCGAGAGTTTGAAAGACAAGCATACCATGGCTCTTTTCAATTACAGAGACCCTCTGGTTAAGGAAATCATCTGGGAACTTAAATATAGCGGTAACGTCCGGATAGCCGAAAAACTTGGAGAGATTCTCCACGACCACATTCGGCACGAGCTTCTAGACCTCGCTCTTTTTGAGTCCGCCAGCTGGCGGATGGGTAAACCGATATTAATGCCGATACCTATTTCAGACAAACGACGCTTTGAACGTGGATGGAATCAATCTGAACTCCTCATCAAGGCAGTCATGGTGCATGATCATGAGAAAGTATTTAGATACTTGCCCAAACAACTCGTTAGATTCCGTCACAGTGAGAGTCAAACTAAAACGGCATCAAGAAGTGAGCGTTTGGAGAATCTCACAAATTCAATGAAGGTTCTAAACGCACCGTCTGTAGCGGGAGAATGCGTGATCGTCATAGATGACGTTACCACCACTGGTTCCACCTTTGCCGAAGCGCGACGAGCCTTGCGCGCCGCCGGTGCGAGAAAAATTTTATGCGTTGCCGTTGCACATTAACGAGTGCGTAACAGAGTATTAACTAGTATCACACCCGTGATATCGTAGTCGGCCCATTCGGGTGTCAGCGCTTCACTTTTTGGTTTCAGGGTACCGGTCACGGCGATAGTGTCTTCTGCCTTGAGGTCAGTATTGGCGTCCTGAATACGGCTAATGTCGAGAGCGTAGTGGAGACCGTCACGACTTCTCACTCCGAGAGTACACGTTTCAGGCACTTCGACTCCTGCTTTAACAGGAAGACAGCTGAAATTACCGGTGATAGTAACCATGCCATCTATCTCATCGTTCACAATTTTGTCCCAACCCTTAAACAAAAGGAAACCGAAGACTACCAGAGCGGCCAACACCACGAGCCAGATGGCATTCCTACGTAAAAAGCTTGCATTTTCGAAATCGTTCATATACGCGAATTATACCAAGACCCCATTTTTAGGCAAGTGCTAAAGAAAGTATCTTTTGCCTTTTATTTTCTCTGGTAGCAGATCTTCCTTAGTATATTTTTCATAACCTTCATGATAGCCTAGATCCTTCATGAGTTTGGTCGGAGCATTTCGAATCTTAAGAGGAATAGCTAGATTGCCATGTTCTTTGGCATCAGAGAGCGCCGCAAGGTAGGCATGGTAGACAGCCCTATCTTTCGGCGCTAAGGAGAGATAGATCGCTCCGTGAAAAAGATTTATTCCGACTTCAGGGTAACCAGCAGTTTCCACTGCTCGAAACACGGCATTGGCCAGAGGCAGGGCATGCGGGTCTTCGATACCAATATCTTCGCTTGCAAAAATCACCATGCGCCTCGCAATAAATTTTGGATCTTCACCGGAATCAATCATCCGAGCCAGATAATAGAGAGCAGCATCAGGTTGACTAGCACGCATACTTTTTATAAAAGCACTGATTGTATTGTAATGCTCGTCTCCTTTTTTATCGTAACGTAAATGTTTCGACTGAAGAGCGTTCTTTAAATTTCCGACAGTAACGTCTCCATAGAGCCTCTCTGTATTCTCAATCATGGTAATAGCCTGCCTGGCATCCCCGCCTGCCATCCTGATAAGCCACTCGCTTGCTTCTTGGTCTATGGAAAATCCAGTACGCTCTATAATCTCTTTCATTTCTGTATCAGACAATTCGTTTAAGACAAAAACTCGACAGCGCGACAGGAGAGCCGATATTATTTCAAAACTTGGATTCTCGGTCGTGGCCCCAATGAGAGTCAGTTTGCCAGACTCGACATAAGGCAAGAGAAAATCTTGCTGGGCTTTATTGAATCGGTGAATTTCATCGAGAAACAAAATTTTCGGTCCGAAGAGCCCGCCCTCGGTATCGATAATCTTTTTGATATCTTCTTTGCCCGCGGAGACTGCCGAGAGTTGGTGATACTCGGCATTGAGAGCCTCTGCATAAATTTTTGCCAAAGTGGTTTTGCCCACTCCAGGTGGTCCCCAGAGGATAAAAGAGAATAGGTGCTTTTTCGCTATGGCGATTTCAAGGGGCTTCCCTTCCCCGACCAAGTGTCTCTGGCCGATAAATTCGGCTAAATTCTTGGGCCTGATTTTAAAAGCAAGCGGTTCCATCCCCGCAATTATACTCTTTCATATGAATGTATAGGAAACGAGACTGTATTATGTTAAATTACGCTCACATGGAGACGTGGCTGAGTGGTCGAAAGCGCCTCACTGCTAACGAGGTAGGGTTTAAAAGCCCTCGACGGTTCGAATCCGTCCGTCTCCGCAAATTTTCGAAAAAGTCGAAGTGGTTCCATATAAAACAAGACCGCGTCGGACGGAGCAGGAAGCTCCGTCCGACGCGTGGTTATGAATGCCGATTGAAAGGATGGCCGGTGGCCGGCTTCCACTTGTTCTCCGCGCTATGCGCTCGTGCATACCACTCGAGAAATGGGACCAGTTCATCTTTCCCCTCGGATGGCACATGCAGGTGGAAGAGCAAATAACCCGGCTTGGCATCGGGAACCACCGCTAGATTTTCGGCTTCACCTCCTGGGAAGCGAGCTTTGAATACCTTGACGAACTTGGCCCGGTCGAGAGTCTTGTCCAGCCAGAATTCGGTCGTCCACGTGCCCACACCCATATGACACCTCCTTTCTCACTCTACTCTACCATTTTTTGTTTAGTACAAGAAATTACCTCAACCCACCGACCAAACGGGCGAGTTTGCTAGAATAAGTCAATACATTATGAAAATTTTTGTTAAGGCCAAGACAGGAGCAAAAGAAAGTAAAATCACTCCCCCGCCGTTAAGGCTCGTACCGGAAGCGGAGGAATGCTATACCATCTCGGTTAAAGAGCGGCCGGTGGAAAGCCGAGCAAATAGAGCCATCACCAAGCTTCTCGCGAAACACTTCAGGGTCTTGCGTGCTCAAGTCCGGCTTATCTCCGGCGCCACGTCAAAAAGAAAGATTTTCGAGATCCGAGATTAAATTGAGAGTCCTTAAATCATTATACACGAGGATTGTATTGTTGACAGACGACAGTATTTAATGTTAATAAGGTATAAGACAGAACACAATTCACCCACCCATAACACCTACAGTAAGGAGAACTTAGATGAAAATGGGGAATGGCCGCTTGTGGTGTCTCTTGATACTTGCCTCCGTGCTGATCGTTCTATACAACTTCGCCTTCTCGTCGACACCGATACGCGTCGTCACGCCTCCTGATCTTCACTCGTCGGATGTCGCCCCACTTGCGGTGGCCGGGAAACTCTCCGACATCGAGAAGGCACGCAACAAGGAGATTCTGGAGATCCTGCAGAAGGACCGGCTTGAGACACTGACACCGGGGCTGCCAATGTGGGTAAAGAACCACCTCATCATCTTCGAAGGCTCGGGTGAGCAAGGCGTTGCCTTCTCGCGCTCCGTAGCGTGGGGCATCGGCTGGTACAAGGGCCGCTTGTTCTACTGGTTTGCGCACTCAAACTCGGATGGGTGGCTCCAGATAGACCTCTCGATCCGCATTGACGAGAAGGACATCGATGCGATCAACGGCGGGAAGCCGGACGACCCGGGACACGTCCCGGCGGAAGACTGGATGGTGAATGTGCGTATCGGTGGAGACCTCGACACTGCCGGTACAGTGACGCACGTAGCCTTCAACGACGGCGGTGTGGACTGGACAGATTGGACAGAAGAGTTCTGTCTCAGGCCCTACCCGACTTTCTGTGACACGGCAGGCGCGTTAGAGAAGTACTTCCTGCCTGCCGTCAACAGCATCCTGCCCACTAAGCTCATGTTTGTCCAGAGAGGACGCTTCCCGTACTGATGCGCCCCGCGTAACCCCAGCCCTGACACCGTTCAGGACATGCCCCACCCTCACAAGTGGGGCATTCTAAATTACGGTAAGATAATAAGCGACAAGAAAGTAAAATGATTCTATGCCTCCAGATAAAAAAGTTGTAGAAATTTTCCGGATCTTACCCGCGCAAGAAAAAGCTCTTAAGAAGTTAGGGATTGAGACAGCCAGAGACCTGCTCTACCACTTTCCCACACGCTATGGCGACACGGCGCAAGTGACGAGTATCGCTCGTTTGCGCAAGGGAGATACTGTGGTAGTATTCGGACAGATCTCGGGACTGAAAACTTCCAAGGCTTTCAGGAAAAAAATTCCCATGGCCGAAGGAGTGATCGAGGACGATACCGGCAAGATAAAAATCGTCTGGTTCCATCAGGCTTACTTGGCGAAGATGATAACCGAGGACTCGTCTGTCAGAGTGGAAGGAAAAGTTTCAGAGAGACACAATCATTTATATTTTTCTAATCCGAAGATCGAGAGCGCGCCGGACCTATTTACTCAAACAAAAGTACATTCTTTATACCCAATTTATCCAGAGACTCGCGGTCTCACTTCCAACTGGATTTATCACAAAATCCAAAATATTTTCGCATCCGGCATCTTGAATGAAATGCGGGACCCAGTTCCCGAATTTATCTTGAAAACTTACAAACTTCCTGGCTTAAAAACTTCTCTGATTTATATTCATACGCCTCAAAAGGAAGAACACGCCCAGGTGGCGCGCAAACGCTTCGCCTTCGAAGAGATTTTTTTCATCCAACTTGAGAGACAGAGAGCGCGGCAAGAGTCTAGAGAGCACGCCGCCTTTATCATTGATAAGGAATCGGAGGATGTTGATAAATTTATCGAGCGTTTCCCATTCAAAGCAACCGGGGCGCAGAAAAGATCCATAGGGCACATTCTTGATGATTTCCGCCGCGGCCATCCTATGGGTCGACTTCTGGAAGGCGACGTCGGCTCTGGCAAAACGGCCGTAGCCGCCGCCGCGGTCTATGCTATTGCCTCTTCCAGACCGAAAGGACAAGACTTCGGCGCTCTCCAGAGCGCCTATATGGCGCCGACCGAGATTTTGGCCCAGCAACATTTCGAATCTTTCATAAAATATTTTAGACACCTGCCTATAAATATCGCCCTCATCACTGGCAGTAGTTGCCGCAAATTTCCATCAAAAATTAATCCCGATGGCTGGACAAGTCTCTCTCGCAATCAGCTCCTCAAGTGGGTCGCCTCCGGCGAGATTGCTGTTCTCATCGGCACTCACACCCTGATAGAGAAGAGCGTTAAGTTCAAACACTTGGCGCTGGTGATTGTGGACGAACAACACCGCTTCGGCACTGCTCAGAGACAAAAACTCGTTAATAAACACCAGACCGCCCCTCACTTATTGTCCATGACAGCGACGCCTATACCAAGGACGCTTGCTTTAACGCTCTACGGCGATCTTGACTTGTCGCTCCTCGACGAGATGCCTGTCGGCCGGAAAAAAATTATTACCGAAATCATTACCCCCGAAAGGAGAGGTGAGGCGTATGAAAAAATCAGAGAGGAACTCAAGGCCGGCCGGCAACTCTATGTCATCTGCCCGAGAATAAACGAGCCCGACCCAATGAAAGAGTTAGCCGTCCAGGCCAAGTCAGTCAAAGAAGAGGCCAAGCGGCTTAAAAAAGAAATCTTTCCGGAATTTGAGATTAGTATTCTCCATAGCAAGATGCGACCAATAGAGAAAGAAAAAATGATGCTTAGATTTTCCGCCGAAGGCGGATCCGCCAATTCGGAGGGCGGACAAAAGAGAATTGACATCTTGGTGGCTACGTCGGTAGTGGAGGTCGGGGTTAATGTCGAGAATGCTTCTCTCATCGTGATAGAAGGCGCGGAGCGATTTGGCTTGGCGCAACTTCACCAGCTTCGAGGCAGAGTCATACGCTCGAACCATCAAGCCTACTGTTATGTCTTCACGGAAAGTCGGGGCGAGAAAATAAAAGAGAGGCTAAGAGCCTTGGTCACTGCTAAAAACGGTTTTGAATTGGCGGAATTTGATTTGGCTCAAAGAGGAGCGGGCGAATTGGCGGGCGCTAGACAGTGGGGCATCTCGGACCTTGGCATGGAAGCTATCAAGAATATTAAAATGGTCGAAGCGGCCCGCCTTGAGGCGACTAAACTCATCGAGAAAGATCCTCGACTTTCAAAGTTCCCGCTCTTGGCAGAACGCCTTAAATCTTCCGCCGCCAAAATCCATTTTGAATAATATCGAGAAGGCGATATATTACTTACACCACCCTTAGCTCAGTTGGTAGAGCGCTCCGCTTATATCGGAGTGGTCCCAGGTTCGATCCCTGGAGGGTGGACATGTTTGTCTGACCCGCATGTTGCATTGTTTCCCTTATTATCTACATAACAACGTCGTTATCCATATCACTATGATATATCATAGTGTTTATATGAAAGTAAAAGCTGAAAAATTAAGCGAGAAAGAAGTGATACAAACGCTCGATACTCTCTATACCGCCGCCAGTGCAGGGCAGATCGGCTGTCAAGCTTTTCTTGCGTGACCTTCTTACACAGAGTGAACGTATCATGTTGGGGCGACGCATTATAATTGCACGAAAGCTGATACAGGGAGAATCATATTCATCCGTCATAGAAAGTCTCAGTGTAGGGCCTGACACAATATATAGGGTACAAAAATGGCTAAACGATCAGATGCCAGGGTACGAGCAGGCCATCGTCGGATTAGAGAAGGAGTTTAGCAAACGACAAGAGAAAAAATTATATGCACAAAGCGCTCTCTATCGCCTCAAGAAAAAATATCCATTACATTTTCTATTATTCCCGACTCCCAAAATAAAGGGCTGAGTAAGTACTATGATATATCATAGTACTATTATCGTCTGATTCTATACCAAACATTCAGTATAATGTTATTATTAATACAAGCATGACATACGCTTTCCCCCTGGCAATTATTTTCAACACCCTAGCCATCGTTGTATTTCTCGTTTATTGGGGAGGCTCTTTTATCATTCTCTACCATCTAACCCGTTTCGGTATCGGTGTCCAGCCCAAAAAATTTGCCGCCATTTTTCTTTTCGGTTCGGTCGTACTTTCCGGTACTGCCATAATCTTGTTTATGAATCTTGATACCAATTTACTCATACCACGATGATCAAAAGACTACTCTCAATCTTCCGAGATTCCCCAAACTCTTTCGAGGGCCAGGAGAAGGAGGAAAGGGTTGCGTTGCTTCTACGGCAACATCCTTTCATTATCTTAGTCCCGCTTACTCTATTTGGCTTAGCTGGCTTAGTACCAATCGTAGTGGGAGTGATATTTTGGTCATACCTCTCGGTCCACGGCTGGCTCCACTTGTATCTCTTTGTCTCTAGCATCTGGTTCTCGGGCCTCTGGCTCGCGATTTTCCACTCTCTGACAATGTACACCCTCAACACAGTCATTATCACTGACCGGCGTGTCATTGACAGCGACCAGCATGGGCTCTTCAATCGAAAAATTTCCGAACTGCACAGTCATCGCATACAGGATGTCTCTGTGCATACCAACGGAATCATCGAAACATTTCTTCGATTTGGAGATGTGATGGTTCAAACCGCAGGCTCAGAAAAACAATTCGTCTTTCATCAAATCCCCCAACCCGACAGAGTAAAGGACGTTATCATGCAGATGGCTCGCTCTAGAGATTCCGGAGTCAAGACCGTGGTACAATAAATGCGGGCCAGTGATAACCTTAACAACTAATTTATTATATGAAAATTCACCTAATTACATTCACTCTACTTATTGTCGGTGGTCTTAACTGGGGCCTCGAGGCCGCAGGCTACGGCATCGGTAGCTATATCCCGGAGGGAGTCGCCACGACGATCTACGCACTTGTGGCTCTTTCGGCTCTCTATGAAATCTTTAGTCACAGAGGACTCTGTCGCAATTGCAATCCTCAAGGATCTCAAGGAGGAATGTAACATGCAAGGTCTTGCCTTGCACAAAAACCGCCTCCAGGCGGTTTTTGTGTGCTTGACACAATATACATAGGGTGCTATAATAAGCGTGGAAGTTCTTTGAGTGAATGCTTGAGAGGGCGTTGCGCCCAGGAGGACGAGACATGGCCACGAGAATTATCGTCACGGTCAACTTCGGAAATACGGAGAACGAGCAAATGATCGACAAGATGCAGAAGGCCGATGAAGTGGTCTGGCAGGATCATCGGGGCCGACCGCTCATTCCGCTCATCTTTCCAGGGCATTACGGAGCACTCCGGGTGGATAGGTTCTACCAGGATCCGAACCCGATCTACCTCGGTGTGAGTGCGTAGTAGTACTGGGTACGCCAAGGAAAAAGGTAACACGATCTAATCCCGTACACCGTGGGATAAAACGGTGAGTGTCAACCGAGACACTTAAGGCGCCGTGAACGACAGCGTCGTTCAGGATGTCATCGGCGGGGGAACGGTTAATTCTCGTTCCCTCTTCTGTCCGAGTTCATAAAGAGATTTGTGAGTTCAGATAGAAGACTATTTATGCCTGATGTTCGATATCCTTTTTCTTCTTCGGCGTGATACCGTGTGCTATTAGTATTTCTTCAAACTCCTTTTGTTCTATGGTCTCGACCTCGATAAGTCGCGCTGCGATGGTATCAAGTACTTTTCTATGGTCTTTAATAATTTTCTCCACTTTCTTCATCGCCTCATTCATAATCTTAGAGACTTCGGCGTCAATTAGGGCTCCCACCCTCTCCGAATAGTCTTTGTCCCCCACTCCCAGGCCAAAAAGCGGTTTACCGCCGGCACCCTCAAGCGCGATCGGTCCCATTTTTTCACTCATACCGTACTTCGTGACCATATCACGCGCGAGGGCCGTGGCCACCTGGAGATCGTTGGACGGACCAGTGGTCAAGTCGTTGAAAATAGTTTTCTCAACCACATAACCGCCAAGCGCTACTGCGATATCGTCAAGAAACTCTTTCTTGGACTGAAGTTTGCGGTCTTCGAGCGGCAATTTCAAAACATAGCCCGCCGCGCGGCCGCGAGAAATGATGGAAATCTTATGAACCGGGTCGGCGTAAGGAAGCACGGAAGCGGTCACTGCGTGGCCGGCTTCGTGAAAAGCGGTTAGCTTCTTTTCTTGCTGCGAAAGGATATGGCTCTTTCTCTCCGGGCCAAGCATCACCTTCTCGATGGAACGGATAAGGTCAAATTGCGAGACTTTGCTCCGTTCTTCACGGGCCGCCAGTATTGCCGCCTCGTTCATCAGCGAATAGAGGTCGGCACCAGAGAAACCGGGTGTCCGCTCGGCGATGAGGGCAAGTCGGACATCTTCAGCAAACGGTTTGGCTCGCGCGTGTATCAAAAGAATTTCTTCTCTGTCTTTCCTGTCGGGCAAATCGAGAGTCACCCGCCGGTCGAAACGTCCGGGTCGCAGGAGGGCCGGATCGAGTACGTCGGGACGATTGGTAGCCGCCATGACGATGACCTTCTCGTTCGGCTCGAAGCCGTCAAGCTCGACTAGAATCTGATTGAGAGTCTGTTCGCGTTCATCATTGCCACCACCGACTCCCGTGCCTCGTACTCGACCAACCGCATCTATCTCGTCGACGAAGATGATGGCCGGGGCCGCTTTTTTGGCCAAATCGAAGAGGTCGCGCACGCGCGAAGCTCCGACACCCACAAACATTTCTACGAACTCTGAACCAGAGATGGAGAAGAATGATACGCCTGCCTCGCCCGCGACCGCGCGGGCTAAGAGGGTCTTACCTGTACCCGGCGCCCCCATCAAGAGTATCCCTTTGGGGATGCGCGCGCCGATGTCGAGAAACTTTTTAGGATTCTTGAGAAAATCCACTATCTCACGGAGTTCTTCCTTGGCCTCTCTGCACCCGGCCACGTCTTTGAAGGTCACCTTCTGACTCTTATCATCCGGATGAGTCATCCGCGCCTTGGATTGACCGAAGGTAAAGGCCTGCATACCTGCGCCCTTAACCTGCCGCGAGAGAAACCATAAAAAGAAAACTATAAAAGCGATGGGCAAAAGAATAGGAGCGAGCGAAGCAAACCAGTACAAGAATCCTTGGTCATTTTTTACTTCAATATCCACTTTGGAAAGTGCTTCCGGAGAGACGTCATAATTCTTGAGTGTGGTAGTCAAGGCGGTGCCGGCTTCTTTTTTAGAAACTTTCTCCTTTTCGTCATCCAGGAAAGTAACTTCGAGCTTGTCGCCGATCACTCTGATAGAGGTAACATTACCAAGAGAGATTTCTTCGGCAAGTGTGGAAAGAGGAATCTCTTCGACAGATCTCGAGGCGTCGGAAACAAAAGAATAGATGCTCACCAAAGAGAGGAAGATGATGAGAGCCAAAAGCGCCTGTCTTAAAAGAGCCCGGCCTGGCGGAGTGTCGCCGCCCTTAGGTGACTTGGTGATGATAAATTTCTTGGGTTTATTGGGAAATCCTCTCATGTCGCCATTATATATAAAAGTTTGGATTTTGCTATTATTCTTTCATGGCAAGATATGCTGACAATTCAAAAGCCCTTTTCGACTACGAGATTCTTCGGCGCTTCACGGCCGGTATCGAACTCTTGGGTACGGAAGTGAAATCGGTGCGAGCAGGCAAATGTAGTTTGAGAGGGACATTCGTGGCGGTACGGGGCAGTGAAGCCTTTTTGATTGGCGCCCATATTCCAGCATTTCAGCCCAAAAATGCGCCGAAAGAATATGATGCCCTGAGACCAAGGAAGCTATTACTCTCAAAAAGCGAACTGGAAGAACTCAAAGATGCCGAAGGAATCAAAGGATTGACAATCATCCCTCTTTCGGTGTATAATAAGGGTAGGTTTCTGAAACTCGACATCGCTATCACTCGCGGCAAGAAAAGATTCGACAAGCGGCAAGCAATTAAAAAGCGAGACATCGAGAGAGACCTGAAGCGTTCATTGTGATTTTAATACGGGGATGACAGGCCTAGACAATTAGGGCTGTTGGGATGATGCACGAGGGAGCTGAGGCGACTCTTTAATCCGCCTCAAACATCAAATGCAAATTCAACTTTTGCAAAGATCGTCAGCCCGTATTTTACGGCTAACGATTTCCAGTTTGCCTACGCTCGAGCTTAAAACTCGCGGAAGCCAACTGCGCAGTTCTGTAAGGTGTCTTGTGTAGCAGACACTGTGTGATCACTCAAGACTCTGGAATGTATCTCCTCAATACATTTCGAAACTAAGAGGATAGAGGTTTGGGAGCTTTTGTTTGCTTTGTATCTCAAATCTCAAACTCAATGAAGCAAACTATCTCGTGTAGATTTCATCTCGATTCCTTTTTGGACCCGGATTCAATTTCCGGCATCTCCACCGAATAACAAAATTCACCCACTCGGGTGTTTTTTGAGCTTGGCAAATAATATATTACGTGTACTGTATTGGACAGACAGAAAGGCAACTCACCACCTGACTGGGAGGTAAAATGAGCATCCGGTATATACCCAAGTGCAACATCTCGGACGGCAAAGGTGAAAAAGCCGAAGTTCGTGTGGGAGAGCAAGTTGAGTTGCTCCAGACACATCCAGAAAAACCCTGCGGGGAAGAACGTAAGTATCTATCGCATGAGAATGCAAGATTCATGCGGAGATTTCTCGAGGTCGATGGCCCTTACACGATTTCCTGGATTGGCATTTGGCCATGCGGGGGCATCAATCTTTACCTCAAGATTCCTGGTCGAGAACCTGGTGCCCATGCAAGAGATTTCCGCCCTGCTACACAGAAGTGAACGGGAACTGAAAACATAACCCCGCCAGAAGAAGAGGCCCCGCTCCTCGACATCTGGCGGGGTTTCTTCCTTTACAAAATTCTATTTCTATTTCTCCTCGCCGCTTGGGCTTTTTTGATGTTTCTTGACTGCGCGCGGCGCTGGGCCAGAGTTGGTTTAGACGCCTCTGGAATATTTTTACGCGGTCTGGATTCGAAAATATCTCCTTTGACATGGACAATGGGGCCGCGCGTGCCCTGCTCCAAAGACCGCCGGACTTTGGGAGTAGTAATGATGAGGCTTTTGCCGCTTTTATGCGCGTCACGTTTCGAGACCAGCCAACTGACTGTGCCCCAACTGCCACTCGAACGTCTGCCCGCCAGACGCTCGAGATGCCCCTTCTTGCCAACATCCTGATTTCTAAAACTGGTAAACTCCCCCTTCGGCCGAACGATAATTCTATAAAACTCTCCCGCCCCGCCAGTCCCCGGTTGTCTTCGTCTTTTTGTTGCCATGGCAATTAATGATTATTTTCTGTCAATTTTACGGATTAATTCTACTAGGAGTTCACTTTGATTTTCAAGGTGAGCAATGATGACCTCGACTTCATGTTCCGCTTTCTGATTGATTTCGAAATCCGCTTGGGCGCGATGTTCAGCGAACTTGCCCTCTAAGTTCTGCCCAACCATGATGAGTGGCAGAAGCACCAACTGAATGATATTGGAGGTGAAAAGCCAAATGACAAATGCCGGCGCCGGATCGAAACGCATCTCAAGCGGCCCAAAAAGATTCCAGAGGAGCCAGCCCACCGTCCAAAGGACGAGAAGAGAAAAGAAACCGATAGTACCAACGCCGTGGGTAATCTTGACCGCGAAGCGCTCTAGTGGAGAGAAAGCGGCCCTCGCTGCCATATGAGAATGTGTGACAGGTTTTCGATACGCTCTCAACTCGACTAAAGTAGGCGGGTTATGTTTGTATTCCATTACCTAATAGTGTACAATAGCGCCAATAATAAGTCATACTATAGACGTTGCAACAACCTCGCATTAATCAGCAGATAAGGGCGCGTGAACTTCGTGTCATCGGACCGAAAGGAGAGAATCTTGGTGTTCTCACTCTTGAAGAAGCTCTCAAAAAGACCGAGGAGTTCGGAGGAGACCTGATTGAAATTTCTCCCAATGCTACCCCGCCAGTGGCCAAGATCGCCGACTTCGGCCGCTATCTCTACGAAGAAAACAAGAAATCCAAACAGGCCGGCAGATCCCGTTCAGCGGAAGTAAAAACCGTGCAGGTCAAACTCGGCACCGGTGACCATGACCTTATTCTGAAAGCCAAAAAGACCAGCGAGTGGCTCTCGGAAGGCAATCGCGTTAAGGTTGATCTCTTTTTGCCCGGACGGGCCAAGTATCTAGATGAGAAGTTCCTGAAGGAGCGAATCGAACGCATGCTCAAATTCGTGAGTGTGGACTACAAGGTCGCCGACCCTGCGAAAAAGAGCCCCAAGGGCATGACCGCTATCATCGAAAGAGCCTAATCTCCCAAACTTGACCAATGTATTTATTTAATGTAGTGTCCACGGCAGACATCAGATCCTTAACAACAAACTCGAAACTCACAAGGAGAGAAAACGCATGAAAAAGATTCTCCTAGTTCACGGTTGGAATCACGACAACTACACTCGATCAGGATGTACAGACGCGTGGAGTAATCGTTCACGCTTCGTGGAAGCGCTCTCGGCGCACTTCGAGGTCGTTCGCTTCAATCTTCCCGGATTCTGTGGGGAGAAAGAACCAGAACGTCCCTGGGTTCTCTCTGATTTCACCCGGTATTTGGATCAGGTGATCCAAAAGGAGAAACCAGACATCACGCTCGGATACTCTTTCGGCGGGGCAGTTCTACTCCACTGGATGGCGGTGCCCGGCGACAAGACAGTTAAAGCTTTTCTTGTCTCTCCGGCCATCCTTCGCCGGTACGAGAATAAGAGTGTCTCGATTGGTTGGCTCAAAGCCGTCCTGCCAGAAAGACTCATCGTACTTGCCAGAGACTTCTATCTGGTGAGTGTGGTGAGGAATCCCTACTACGCTAAGGCAAGCTCCGTGATGAGAGAGACCTACCGTAACATCGTCGGTCTCGATCTGAGAGAGGATTTGCTGAAAGTGTCGGACGAACTCGTCCTGATCTACGGAGAAAAGGATTCTACTACCCCGCCGGGGCCGGTAAAGGATTTTCTTGCTTTGCGCAAGAGTCATCATAAGCTTCACGTTATCGAGAACGGCGGACACGACATCGCTAACACTCACACCGATGAGCTGGTTTCAGTCATCGTCAACCTGGCCTAGGGAGGACAAGGTGCAAATAAGCGTCGATACCGTCCGAGCCATCTGGGGAGCAGAGATTCACAACGTCAGTGAGGGGACATCTTTCACGAGACTCAACATTGCATACATCAAGGAGTTTGAGACAGGCGGTGTTGGGGATGGAAAGGAACTCTACTTCATTGTTTATAAAGACAATCCGAGAGAGGAGGGTTGGTACATCAACGCGTTTGATCGTACCAGAAACATCCCGAAACTCAGACAGAGAAGTAACATCGTCTTCGTGGTCGATGACAGAGTCTCAGACAGTGACATGCACGGATTGAAATATATCCGTGTCCGGGACGTGTTTCTTGCGATCGATCAACTACGCGAGCATGTTCTCTCAACTATCAACCCACTGGTGGTGGGAGTCACCGGAAGCGTAGGTAAGACGACAACGGCTGCCATAATCCAGAGTATCCTGTCCAGACGGTTTGAGTGCGGACGCGTTTATTCTAAGCGTCTGACTCCACTCAATCTTTCGTCTTGGATAGCAAACTACCTTGACCCGTCCCATCAGGTTCTCTGCCTCGAGTACTCAATGTATAGGCCTCATCACATCGAAGTGTTGACCCGGATCCTCAAACCACGTGTCGGCATTCTGCTCAATATCAAGAGAGTTCATCTCGGCGTTTCTGGGATCAATACTCTTCTTGATATCATGGTTGCCAAACGACCACT
>Ga0209542_10004155_pt1 | contig 30087 bp, 32 predicted proteins | sample RifCSPhighO2_01_FD_184028 | JGI IMG/M metagenome (GOLD analysis project Ga0209542, IMG submission 184028) | Soil microbial communities from Rifle, Colorado - Rifle CSP2_plank highO2_0.1 (SPAdes) (version 2) | ecosystem: Environmental > Terrestrial > Deep subsurface > Rock core/Sediment ... | reverse complement strand
TTGGACAGGGACATCACAATCAGACGTACAGACAGGTAACATCACTATCGCAACGAGCACCTACCGTGTTGATTGTACTGGTTCAGGTGGTAATGCTTCTGATACTGTGGTTATTTATACTCAGACTTCTCCTGCCGCATCTGCTAATCTTTCTGTTTTAAAGACAGCAGACAAGGCTACAGCAAATGTCCTTGACACTCTGACATACACAATCATCGTAGCAAACGCTGGCCCAGACAATGCTACAGGAGCATTCGTTACAGATATTTTATCTAATAAACTAAACTTTGTTTCAGCTTCATCTTCTGTGGGGAGTTTTTCTACTACAACAGGACAGTGGACGATAGGTAATTTAAATAATAATTCTTCTGCAACATTAACCATAGTTTCAACAATCAAGGCTGGAAATGAAGGACAGGTGATTACAAATACAGCCACTACCACAGCTAATCAAAACGATTCTAACACAGGTGATAACACTTCTACTGTAACAACTACGGTTAATGGTATTCCAGTAAATGGCAAGATAACTTTCTGTTTGATTCTTTCCGATATAAATAATGTTATTGCCACTACGTCTTCTGATTTACCAGCTGGTATTTTCTCTCTAGATCTAAATACATCAACAACTTCAGGTAGTACGGTTCAGACAAAAACATGGAATACACCTACATTTTCACCAAACAAAAAAATAATTCTAGGAGTAAATGATGCTGATTGTGTAACGTTCAGTAATCTTCCACTCGGCACTTATTATTATTCACAAATGACAGTAAACGGAGCGCTTTGGCTTGTACCTAGATACAATGATCAAAATACATCATCTGTAAATAATATTTTTGATTTCTTCATATATAGTCCTGAGCTTTTCAATGCTAGTAGCACAGATGATGCCGGTAGAAACTTGAATTCAGACGGTCAAATTATATTAGCAGCGGGGGACATGGACAAAACTTTAGTTGTCCTTGAGAAAGATGACCCAGGCACTTCATGTCCGGCGCCGCAAATAACATCTCTGCTTAGCGCAAGTGGTGTCGTGGGTTCTCCATTTACTTATACATTTACAGCGTCATCAACGACTGCAGTGACTTACTCTGCTAGTGGTCTTCCTCCAGGATTAACTTTCTCTACCACAACTCACATTATCACGGGAACGCCTACTACTGTCGGCACGTATAATGTGTCACTGGGCGCTGTCAACACCTGTATAGGTGGTATAGACATAAAGACATTGGTTATTACTATCACCACTCCGGGTGGAGGTGGTTCGCCAAACGCTAATCTGATTGTCTCAAAGACAGTAGACAAAGCTTCAGCTAATGTCCTTGATACTCTTACATACACAATCACCCTCAAAAATAATGGTCCAGACGCGGCTACAGGCGTAATTATCACGGACATTTTGTCTGGTAAGTTAGAATTTGTTTCTGCAACTTCTACTCTGGGAAGCTATGCCACAAGTACGGGCATATGGAGCGTGGGGAATTTGGCTAACGGCGCTTCAGCTACCACAACTATTGTGGCTAAAATAAAGGCTGGTAACGAAGGTCAAACAATAGCCAACAGCGCTGTTGGTTCTGCCACACAGGCCGACTCTAATCCTAATGACAATACGTCTAGCGTAAGTACCAGCGTAAATACTCCAGGTTGTACATCAAACTGTGGCGGTGGTGGTTGTGCCAGCAATTGTGGAGGGGGTGGATACAGCCCGAACTCGAACTTGGCAATCTCAAAGACATCTGACAAATCGACTGCAAAAGTTGGTGACAACATAACGTTCTTGATTACGGTAATAAACAATGGTCCAGACAATGCCACTGCGGTTAACGTAAACGAAGCTATTCCCGCAGGATTAAACTTTGTTTCAGCTACAACTACGAAGGGTACATATGTTCCGGCTACAGGTCTATGGGTCATTGGTGATTTGAATACATCTTCATCCACTACCCTCATTATCCGTGGTACTGTAAAGGACGGTTATCAAGGACAAACTATAAGCAATATGGTTACAGTCTACGCTTCACAAAATGATCCTGTGCCTAGTAATAACACGGCAAGAGTGGATGTGCCTGTAACGGGAACAACCACAGCGACAACACCAACAGTGCCGAACGGCTGTTACTACCTACTTGATTATCTTAGAGCAGATTTTAATAACAATCCGGTTGAAGTAAGGAAGCTTCAAGTTTTCCTTCGTGATTTGGAAGGATTCAGTACCGTTCAAATAACTGGCGTGTATGATGATCAGACCATTGTGGCTTTGGACGCATTCCAATCAAGATACGCATCTGATATTCTCACACCATGGGGACACACAGCTCCTACTTCTTACACATATATTTTGACTAAGAAAAAAGTAAACGAGATTTATTGTAAAATAGCTTTCCCTGTAAACGCCCAACAGCAAATAGAAATAGACACATACAGAAACTTCCTACTTGGTTTGAGAAACGCTGGAATTATTCCACCGACGACTTCAGAAAATAATGTAAGCAACACATCAAACAATACCAACGAAACAACGACACCAAGTGTTCTTCTAAATAACCAAGTCGGTATAGGGACTACTACACCCGTTACGCTGGTTAGCGCAACTACAACACCTGGTATAGTCTCACGATTTACGGCAAACGTGGTGTTTGCATGGGACAAAATAACTGGCGGACTTGATTGGTGTGGTTGGTTGAATATTCTACTTCTTATAATAATTGGCATTATTTCCTACCTATGGTATAGAGAATGGGACAGGAATAGAAAAATTGAGGCTATCAACAAAGAAATCGATCTAAACAAATAAAAGAAAGAAGCCACATTGTGTGGCCCCTTTCTTTTGTGTACTTCCAATACTATATACTAGCATACTGTGCTTTTTATTTCAACCACGTAGTAGAGCATAGCTCACTACATGGCTAGTTTTAGGTTACCACTAGCGATTATTTTTGTCTGTTTGTCCAGTATTTTAGGGTTTAGTATTACGTTTAAATATGTTGCGGCCGCTATCATGAGCGAGTTATCTGTGGCTAGAGAGTTGGTGGGTATTTTTAATATTAAATCCGAGAATTTGTCCGCAAGTTTAGTAAAGGCTTGTCTGATTTTTTTATTTGCTATCACACCGCCTGCTACGATGAGTGTTTTTGCTCCTGTTCTTTCCAATGCCTCATTTGTTTTCTTCAGTAGCACATCTACAACGGCATCCTCAAACTCTCTGGCCAGATCAGCTTTCTCATCTATCGTCATCTTGCTATGATCCTTGCTGAATTTATCTCGAATATAATAAAGCACAGCAGTTTTCAGTCCGGAAAAAGAAAAATTGCTATCACCGGAGTGTATCATTGGTCTGGGAAGTCTGGCTATGTTTGGAAGGTTGTTTTCTCTGGCGAATTCTGCCAATCGTGATATCTCAGGGCCGCCGGGGTAGGGAAGACCCATCATTCTAGCCACTTTATCAAAAGCTTCGCCCACCGCGTCATCAAGAGTTTGCCCCATTACTTCATATTCTCCCCACCCCTTCATACTGACTAGCTCAGTATGTCCACCAGAAATAAGTAGTGCTAAAGCGGGGAACCGTATTGTATTGGTTTTTTTTGAAAATTGAAAATTGAAAATTGAAAATTCTTCTGTTTTGCAAATCAAAACAGAAGCGATATGTCCTTCCATATGATTTATTGGCACAACAGGAATGTCCCATAGTTTACCCAAAGCTTCCGCGCAACTTATACCCACCCACAGAGCGGGGGCAAGTCCAGGACCCGATGTCACTCCAATCACATCTATCTTCGGCTTTTCTATGTTTTTTAAAGCAGATATTAGCCCTTCAAACAACCCATCCTCTCTAGAAACAATATATTTTATTTCTTGCCACTTCTCCTCGCCGTAGCTCGGCGAAGTCGGATTTTCAGCATACATCTCCGCTTGCTTCAATACGTTCATAAGAAGTGGAGGCAGGTTTTTGCCATGCTCTCTTTTTGCAAGCATCGGATAGACTCCGCCGTATTCTCTGTGTGTGTTTACTTGTGAGAAAAGAGAATTCCCGAGTATTTTGAAAACAGGGGATTCTGTTCCACCCTCTGCTTCTACAATACTAACAGCCGTTTCATCGCAACTCGTTTCAATCGAAAGTATTTTCATAATTTTATATACTCAGAAAATTAAACATATCACTTCTCGCCCCGTACCGAGCTTTGCTCTGGTACTGGGGTCATCACAACTTGTCTCAATGCTTAAGATTTTCATTCCTTTAACTTAGCAAAAATATTTCCAATTTACCAACAATTTCATATCTTACGATATATCGCAAGATATGATTATAGGCTGTAGATTATTAATCTTTTTCCACGCCCAGAATTATTTTTAGACAGTTCAATTATCTCTGTTGGTTTCCGATTTTTATCCTCAAAATCACATGAAACAATCCTTGTGCCGCTTCTACATTTTTTTTCTAAAACAGGCATGAGCTTTTCCATTACCTTTGGGTAAAGATATGTAAATATATGAGTTGCATTAGCGATGTCAGTTTTGAAAATATCTTCTCTTCTGATTTCTATGTTCTTGTTTTTTCGCGTTTTGAATCGGGCCAGTAGATAGGGGATAAAGGCAATCTCAATGCCGACAGCTTTTATATTTGGATATTTTTCTACGGCAGATTTCAAAACTCGCCCATCACCACAACCAAGGTCATACAATACGCTGTCTTCGTTTAATTTCAGACTTTCAATAATTTTGTCCTCAATTTCTCTAGGTATTGGCACAAATGGTGCGTCCGCTGTGAATATAGAGATAATCTGAGCCAAAAAGAAAAGTAATACGAAAAGCAAGACAACCAGACAAACACACAAAAGAAAAAAGTTTAAAACCATCATTGTGCGCGATGCAAGATTTGAACTTGCCGCCTTCTCAACGTCAATGAGACGCTCTACCAAATGAGCTAATCGCGCATGGATTTAAGTTAGCATATTTTTGCTTTTTAGACAAAAAGTGATATAGTTTTCCTGTGCTTTTGGCTAAACCCCTCTGGGGTCGCCCGAACTTTGCAAAGCAAAGTTTTAGGGCCCTATCGTCTATCGGTTAGGACAACTGGTTTTCAATCAGTTAAGCGCGGTTCGACTCCGCGTAGGGTCACAAAAATTAAATTAATGCATTATTTAATTTTTGTGACCCTGCGCCAGGAAGGGGTCGGGAGACCTGTTTGGTTTCCCGTGGAGGAAGGATTGGGAAAACCGTGGGTTTCCCAGTGCGTAAGGGTCACACACGTAACATTTTATGGATAACAAACCAGTTATTGCTATTGATATTGACGACGTGCTTTCTTCTAGCGCCGCCGGTTTTGTGGAATGGAGCAATGGTAAATATGGCACTCATCTTAAGCCAGAAGACTACCAAGAACATTGGGCCGAAATGTGGAAGCTTGATTTAGAGGAGACTTTTAAAAGAGCTAATGAATTTCATGAGTCGAATATTGTAAACGCCTATAGCACAGTTGATGGTGCTCTAGAAGTATTAAATAAACTTAAAACTCGTTTCACCCTTATCCTCGTTACGAGTCGTAGAGTATCGCTGAAGCAGGCAACTCTGGAATGGATAAATCTTCATTATCCAGGCATTTTTACGGATTGTTCCTTTGCTGGTTTCTTTGATGCTGATAAACCCGATCTCAACCATTTAAAATTGACTAAAGCGACCCTTGCACAAAGTCTCAAGGCCGATTACTTAATTGACGACCAACTTAAGCATATTGAAGCTGCGGCTGATATTGGAATAACTGGTCTTCTTTTTGGAGAATACTCGTGGAATAAAAAAGATGTTCTCCCTAAGAGTATAGTTCGAGCAAACAACTGGTCAGAAGTTCTACACTACTTTGAATCTCAGTAATTTGTGACTGATTTTTATATACACAAAACGCTTGACATCCGATGCGAAATGGAATACAATACTGTTGTGGTTTTAGGGAAGGTCTTGTGTGTTTCGGGACGACGGCATTCGCTCTCCCCCAACACACACCCTTTCCTTCACCCACGCAGTTCTTTCGGTCACACTTGCTTCGGCAATCTGTGACAACCCCGGTATCGATGTTCGATACCCCAATTTACAAAAGCTCTCCCTTCGGGTCGAGAGCTTTTCTGCATTATGCCCTACCTCGTATGCATTTCAACGTAGATATCTTCCAAGGCTTTGACTGCGTCTCCCGAGGCGATGTTGTTTTGGTGGTATAGTCCGTCAGTACAGTCTCCAGCGGCCCAGATTCCTGCAACTTTTGTTTTCTGGTTTCTAGGATCAACTGGGATTTGACCAATCTGGTTTAACTCCAGTACATTTTTTGCAAAGTATGTTGTAGGAATAAGTCCGATTTCTACAAAAATTCCTAGAGTCTCTATTTCATGATTTTCTTTTGTAGTTGTGTCTTGCCAAACTAAACCTGTAACAAACTGACCACCTTTTATCTCCACAGGCACGGCATTTATAATTATTTTAAAATTTGGGTTTTGTTTCAGTTTGGCCACTGTTATCTCATCTGCCCGAAGGTTTTCACTTCGGTTAAGTAGAGTCACGCTTTTACAATAGGCCAGAAGCTGAGCAGCTGTCTCAAAAGCAGCGTTACCCCCGCCAATAACCACAACATCTTGACCGGCGAAAAGCGGTCCGTCGCATGAGGCGCAGTATGTAAGGCCTTTGTTATCAAACTCTTTTGCTCCCACAACATCCAGTTTTCGGCGAGTTGAACCCGTAGCAATAAGTATATTTTTTGTTTGGTATTCTCCCTTCTCTGTAACAACAACAAAACCACCATTTGGGAGCTCGGCTCCCAAATGCTTTATATCTTGAACAGATTCTTCTTTTATTTCGACTGTGTCTCTGGCATATGCAGACAAATGTTTTTTGAAGTTGTCGGCCAACTCTTGCCCTGATATTTTTATCGTACCAATCCAGTTTTCTATACCTTCTGAAACAATACTTTGACCACCGAATTCAGGTGCAATCAAAAGTGTTTTTAGCTTTTTTCTCGCAGCATAAACACCAGCCGAGACACCAGCTGGTCCACCACCGATAATGATGAGATCATGCATGTGAATAATGAATTATGATTTATGAATAATGAATGATTTGGAAGTTTTAATAAGGCCCTGTAGTAGTCTCTGGCTTGTTACAAGTTTTTCCATTACTCTTTCAAAATCTTTACTAATATATCCTAAATCCTTAGATAATAAAAGTTGATTTTTCACTTCCGTTAGCGATCCATGAGCTAGATAATAGAATTGAACCTTTTCTCTATAGGACTGTCTTCCAAAACCTTCAGCAATATTTGATGTGATTGAAACACTAGCTCTTTGTATCTGTGACGTTAGTCCGAATCTTTCAAAAGCAGGAAATTTATTAGAAATCTTATAAATATCAAGAACTAGCTCGTGACTAAATTTCCAAGCATTGAGATCAGTAAAGTCCCTGATCTTTCCCGAACCATTATTCATAATTCATTATTCTAACATCTATTTTAGTTTACTTCTCCTCAAAAACGCCGGTACCGCGCCCCACTCGTCATCATCTGCCACTTCCGGCACTTTTACTTCTGAAGCTTTTGGTTGAACAGGTATGGAGTTAAATATTTTTCCCTTCTCCTCTGTTACTACTTCATCTTTTTTATTTGATGCCTGTGTAGATTGGAAAAGAGTTTTCTTGTTAAAGTTTTCTGGGAAGTTCGAAGCGATGACAGTTATTCTAACCTCGCCTTTTTTCAACTTCTCGTCCTTTACAGTTCCGAAAATAATTCTTGCGTTCGGATCTACCGACTCGGTTATTATTTTTGCCGCATCTTGAATCTCAAACATTCCCAAGTCATCTCCTCCAGCAATCGAGAACAAAACTCCCTTGGCCCCGTTTATTGAAACCTCCAAAAGAGGCGAGTTTATAGCCATTTTAGCCGCTTCCTCGGCTCTCTTTTCACCAGTTGCTGTGCCTATGCCCATAAGAGCCGTACCGGCGTTTTCCATGATGGCTTTTATATCAGCAAAGTCTATGTTTATAATTCCTGGGGTCGTAATCAAATCAGAGATGCCTTCAACAGCTGATTTCAAAACATCATCGCAAGTTGCAAAAGCGCTTTTTGCTGTTGTCTCTTTTGTAATACTTGAAAGCAGTCTGTCGTTAGGTATTACAATGATCGCATCAACTGCCAGTCGAAGCTCGTCGAGCCCTGCTTCTGCCAATTTCATTCTCTGCTGTCCTTCAAAGAAAAATGGTTTTGTTACAACCGCTACAGTCAGAGCACCCATCTCTCTGGAAATTCTAGCTATGATTGGAGCAGCTCCTGTTCCCGTACCGCCACCAAGTCCGCAAGTTATGAAAACCATGTCCGCACCCTTTATCGCTTCTTGTATTTCTTCTTTAGTTTCTTCCACGGCTCGTTTACCAAGCTCTGGGTTCATGCCAGCTCCTAAACCATGAGTCAAGTTTTTACCAATGTGTATTTTTCTTTTGGATAGGGAATGATGAAGGTCTTGAGAATCCGTATTAATGGCGATAAAATCAACCCCCCTAACTTTGGAATTTATCATATGGTTTAAGGCGTTTTTGCCAGAGCCACCGACTCCTAGGACCTTGATTCGGGCGAATGCTTCTACGTCTGGTTTTATTTGTGGCATGTTTTTTAAGAGTTTCTAATTAAAATTCTAAATTAGTTGTAGCCACATACTATCATAACCGTCAAAAATAAAAACAATTGACTACCTTAGAGATTTATGTCAGAAAACGGCTTAAAATAAAGCTATTTTATGGCTAAAACATTTTTGTTTAAACAAAAATGTTCGCCCGAACTTTTGCTTTACAAAAGTTTTAGGGTAAAAACTTTTGTATCCATTCTGAAATTTTTCCGCCAGCTTTTTTCATCCTGTTGCCCAGTCCCATGTTTATTTTTTCTTCAGTTGAAAGTCCAAGCATGCACAAACCATAGGCCACGGCCCAAGTCGAGTCTTTTATATTATTTTTGCCAGCCTGAGTTGACTGTCCGTTTATTGCTCCAAGTCTTGATGGCAGTTTCAAGGCTACCTTGGCCAACTCTTCTATCGTTCCGATACCACTACCTCCTCCTGTAATAAATATTCCAGCTGGCAATAAGCCGTTCCTGCCGATTTTTTTTAAATGATTCTCAATAAGCTCAAACATGTCGTAAATTCTGGCGCTGATTATTTCCTCAAGCTTTTTTTTTGAAAAAGAGCCGGAACCGAAACTGCCGATTTTCAGGTTCTCCGCTTCTTCTAAGGGGATTTTCAATCCTAGGGCTATATCATTGGTTATATCTGCGCCTCCGATAGGGAAAACCTCGAGGGAAATAGGAATATTGTTTTCAAAAACAACAATAGATATGGTTTCAGCACCGATGTTGGCCAGAACGCAACCGGCCATTTTTTGTTGTTTGGAAAGTATTACAAAAGAAGCGGCGATAGGAGAGGCCATGGCATCAATGACATCAATACCGGCTTTCTCCACTGCCTCCAGCATGTCGTTCAAGTGTCCCTCGAGACATGTCACAAAAAGCATTTTGACCTCGAGCTTGGTGCCCTTCATGTCTATAGGGCTTTTTGCCAAGACCGGTTTGCCGTCGATTTTGTATGAAAGAGGAATTGGGTGAAGTATTTTTCTGTTTTGAATTAGGGTGGCTGGTAAAGTTTCTTCACAGACTTGCGATAATTTTTCAATATCCAATTCTGTCACTTGTGAGTCTGCTCGAGCGATGATAGTACTTGCTGTACCCGTTACAGCTCCGAGACCTATGCCTCCGACAGCAACGAAAGCTTTGTGGATTTTCACACCACTGACTTTTTCAGCCATCTTTACCGCCACTTCAATACTTTCAGTTATGTCACCGCTGTTTATGATATAACCATGTCGAAGACCTTTTGATTCCGTCAGCCCCGTGCCAATAATACGGCTTATTTGCTTACCATTTTCTCTAACGAGCTCTGCCACTACCACTTTGACCTGGTATGTTCCGATATCTATTCCGACTGCAATATTTCTGGACATTTGAGAGATAATTTTCAATTATCAATTTTACAATTTACAATAAATTTCCAATGTTTCAATGTTTGAAAATTAATTCATTGAAAATTCAATGCCTGCCTGCGGTAGGCAGGAAAATTGAGAACTGTAAATTGAAAATTAGATTAGACGCCGAATTGCTTACGCAATTTGGTTTCTAATCTCTCCATTGTACTACCATGCTCCATTCCTTTCAAATGGAGACATCCGTGGATAAATAGAAAGCCCTCCTCTTTTTGTGCCAAGCTCGGCGTTATGAAAATCTCTCCGGCATTTTTATCTAGCGAGAAACTTAAAACATTCGTAGGTTTATCTTTGCCACGATATTTGAGATTTAGCTCACCAGACTTTTTCTCTCCAATAAACACCAGAGAGAGTGAGTAGCCTTTTCCCAACACTTCATTTTTTATTTTTGCAAAAGACACAGGGGGAACAACATTACGAGTGGTATTTATTAAGCTGAATTTTTCTTCATTATTCATTCAGATATAAGCTGATCGTGGAGTTGATTTAAGATTTAGGATTTATGAATGATGATTGGTATTTTGCATTATTCTTAAATCTTGAATCGTAAATCTTATATCTATTTTTTGCCTCCTCTAGGTGTGTATTCACTCATTTTGCCTAGTTTTATCAGTTCAGCTACTTCTTCTCGTCTTTTCAGCACTTTTAAGGTCTTTTTCTGCTTTACGTATGGAGAAAGTTTACGTGTTGAGTATCGAATTGATCTGACACGAGGCAAAACACCAGAGCCCTGAACTCTTTTGGTGAATCGTCTTATGAGGTTAACGTTGTTTTCGTTGCCCGTTTTTACCACTTCTGCGTTTACTGACATGTGCGGTATTTTATCACAACAAGCATTTTATTTCAACTCCAAGAAACACCCGTAGGTGAAGATACAAAATCTCGTCGAGGCAAAATCTTTTTAGAGACTTTCGCAGGCTGACGAGCCGAGAACGAGACAAAATCTCAACAGAGATTTATGTCGTGCTCTAAAAAGGTTTTGGTGAGAAAGAGGTTTTGTATCTAGGGGTTTTACTTAAGTTTCTTCAAAAACTCCGCTAGTTCAGAAAGAGCAATAGTTTCCTGCTCTCTGTTTGCGATACTTCTCACTATCATGCTGTTTTCCACCGCCTCTTTTTGTCCCATGACCAAAACATGCGTGGCCTTCATATATTCCGCTCCCGAGAGTTGTCCTGTGATTTTGTCTTTTGTTATGGAGTGGTAGACCGGAATTTTATGTTTGCGCAACATTTCAACTATATTTAAAGCTTTCAGTTTGGCCGTGGAACCGAGTTGTACTAGGTAAAACCTCGGTTTTTTTATTTTATGTATAGCAACTTTCTTCGACATGGATGGATTTTTCCTGACTGAAATAGTTACTCCCACCGTCGGTATTTCTCTTTTGCCTCCGATTTTTTTAGCTAGGTGATTGTATCTGTAACCGAAAGCCAAAAGCTCGTCACCGGATCTAATTTCGAATACAGTATTTGCGGCATAGAGTTTGTTTGATAATATATTGGGTTTTATCTTGTAGGTCACGTCAAAAGTTTCTATCGATTCCAGAACTTCTTTAAAATGAAGCCGGGCAATTTCTGATAGTGATCCAATGGTTGGCGGAGCATTTTCTCTTAACTCTTTTATTTCCGCTCCTAAACTTGTCAGTATTGAATAGTGATTTTTTTTGAGCTCCTGCCTGGTTTTAGCGGGCAGTGTGTGAGCATGTTTTCGTAAATAAGCTCCAAGCTCTCTTTCGAATTTGCCAATCGACTCTTTGTCTCCAATCGAGTTTATATCTATATATAGGTTTTCGTACTTGAATTCCTCGAGTATTGCAAGAGCACATTTTAATAGAAGTGCCTCGCTTGTGGATTTGGAACTACCCATGATTTCAAGGCCATAGACTTCGTTGGTTGGTTTCTTTTTTGCACCAGTACCACTAAGGGGTTTTCTGTAGTGAATAGCCAGAGGTTGAGACTCAAGATCCAGCCTTTCTTCCATGTACCATCGGGTTAAGGTTATTTTCTCTAGAGCATCGTCGTAGTAATCAAACTCTTTAAATTGTTTTGATTTTAAGATATCATCGTGACTTATCTGCGGCGGCTTTACGATAGTGAATCCGTAGTGGACGGCAATTTCTCCAACTTTGTCAGTTGTTGTTTCGAGGTGTGTTTTCCGCGCGGTTTTATCTTTTTGCCCTTTTTTCTTCTTCATATTATTTACTATCAGCTCCGGGTAAAATACCGATTTTTGTGATTGGGAAGAGTCTTATAATTGGCTTGCCCAAGATGTACTTCTTATTTAGCGGCCCCCACGAACGCGAGTCGAAACTCTCTGCACGATTGTCACCCATGACAAAATATTCGTCAGGTCCTAGAGTTTTCTGGAATAAACTTATGCAGCTAAACTTGGCACTATCACACTGGTTTACCACATATGACTGATCTATGATAAAGCCGTTAGGATTGTCTTTGTTTACAATGGTGACGATGTTGCCTAACATGGTTACGGTTTCATTTGGCAAACCTATAATCCTTTTTATAAAACTTTTGGATGGGTCGTTTGGGTAGCGGAAAACTATAACCGTGTTTCTCTGGGGTGTTCCTATTTCATACGAAAGTTTATCAACTATGAGATAGTCGCTTGTTGCAAATGTCGGATCCATAGATCTGCCATCTACGAGGTATGGCTCTGCAATATAAATGCGAAAGGGGAGCACCACACCAAAGGCGATAATGACAAATATGGTAACTTCTTTAGCTACTGCCTTCCATGTGCTTTTTTTGGGAGGTTGTGTGAAATCTAATGGTTCATCGACGTTTGGAGCAGGTGCATTTTCCTCATTCATATAGCTCAGTATATAGTAGGAAGTCGCTTGACACAACAGGGTAGAATATTGAATAATGAATTATGAATATTGATTTTACTTAGTTTTTATCATTATTCTTTATTCCATATTCATTATTCATCATGAATTTCTATATCGTTGGCCTCGGAAATCCCGGATCTGAATACGAAAACACTCGCCATAACACGGGGCGGATTTTGGTTGAGTTGTTTGGCAAGTCGCTTGATGCGCAGTGGAAAACCGACGCCAAGGTGAAAGCTATGATAGCCAAAATAAAAGTCGGGAAGACTGGTGTAACTTTGGTTTTACCCGACACTTTCATGAACAACTCCGGAGACAGCATAAAGTCACTTGGCGGCTTAGCCGCCAAGTGGGCGGAGAAGATGATTGTGGTTTATGATGATCTTGATTTGCCTTTTGGCTCAGCTAAAATTTCTTTCAACAAATCATCTGGCGGCCACAAGGGCCTGGAGTCAATAATAAAAGCTATCAAGACTGAGAAATTTGCGCGGATTCGTGTTGGCATATCGCCCGTAACTCCAACAGGGAAAATAAAAAAACCCGAGGGTGACGCAGTAACCAAAGTAATAATGGGCAGTTTCAAACCCGAGGAACTCATCGCTCTAAAAAAACTATCAAAAAAAATAAATGAAGCTCTAGAAACCTTTGTCACTTCCGGTCTCCAAAAAGCAATGACGGAGTTTAACTAGCTTTGACATCTCACATATTTGCATATACATTAATGAAGGAATCCGACACCTCGGACACCAAGGAGACGCCCATGTGCATGAACCCGTTGCCGGCGAGCCAGACTCAGCCTGCAAGGAGCGAGTTCGACAAGGACCTCGACTGGGAACTGGCCTTCGTGGAGGAGTTGGAGACCTGTTCCGTGGAGTCCTACGATGACTTCCACTTAGGTCGGTTTCTCTTGCGCGCAGCGATCCGAAAACACCACGATCTCCTCATCGAGGCGTGGAAGTACCGAATGGGCTTCATGAGAATCATGCATCAGGATCTCGGCCGAAAGGTCCTCGCCAGTCTCGAGCGCAAGAAGCGCGAGGCCGAGGCGAGAGTGGCGGCCAAGGTTGCGGAGGAGAAACGAAGATTCGACCGACTCGTTCCCTATCCTGAAGATCCGCACGAGCGGATGTAACTTGGGCATCGGATATCCAAGTGTTCGCAAAAGGGCGGCCGCCGTGGCCGCCCTAAATGCTACCTGAAATAACCGTCGAGCCCAATCTCGTCGAGGCAAAACCTTTTTAGAGACTTTCGCAGGCTGACGAGCCGAGAACGAGACAAAATCTCAGCAGAGATTTATGTCGTGCTCTAAAAAGGTTTTGGTGAGAAAGAGATTGGGCGGATGTGGCTACTCAGATTTTTTATTCTGATCAATGAAGCTCAATGTCATCTTTTGCTCCTTCGCGTCAAACAAAGTAATTTTGAATTTATAGTTTTTACCAAGCTCTAGAGAGCTATGAAGTTTTTCATCGCTACCGAACTCCGATATATGAACCAGTCCTGCGATACCTTCCTCGATACTAGCCAGCGCACCGTGTTTGTTGAATTTGATAACCACACCCTCCACAACGTCGTCTTTTTTATATTTCTTCTCGCCTTCTTTCCAAGGATTTTCTTTCAGAGCTTTTATAGAGAGCGAAATCTTGCCGTCTTTTATCTCAATTATTTTCACTTTGACTTTTTCGCCTATGTGGAACAGAAGTTTTGGGTTTTCCACTAGTGCCCAGTCGATTTCAGATATGTGAACCAAACCCTCTAAGCCTTCCTCTAGTTTTACGAAGATGCCAAAGTCCACCATACCCGTTACTTCACCCGTCACTTCCTCGTTCAGGGTGTATTTACCTATTATATAGTCTTTATTTTTCTGCTCAGGATTTTTCTCGGAGAATATAAGTTTGCCTTCTTTTGGAGATACGCCGATTATGGCCACCGAGATTTTCTGCCCGACAAGTTTTTTCAATTCCTCCAAAATCCTGTCTTTATCACCGTCTGCAACGCGAGGGTAGTGCTCGGTTTTGAGCTGGGATGCTGGAAGGAAGCCAGAAATACCCTGCCATGAGAGAATAAGTCCACCCTTGTTCGCTTCTTGTATGGGCAGCTCAAATATTTTCTTTTCCGCTATGGCCGCTTCCGCCTCAGACCAAATCAAAGCCTGACGAGCTTCCTTCAAAGATATCTCAATGTAGCCGTCTTTGTTGGAAAGTGAAATAACTTTTCCAGCAACACTATCGCCAACATTTATTTTTTTTATTATGTCACGGGCGTTTATGTATTCACGACCATAAATAATACCCGTACCAAATGGCGGTATGTCTATGAAAACTTTTGATTTTTCTATACCTATGACTTTGCCTTCTATTACATCGTCAACCGACGGGGGAGTCGCACTCTCGCTTATTATTTTGTCCATTACACCGGCTGTCGTGGCTTCCGCCTTAACGTCGGTCTCTTCTTCAACTAATTTTTTTGACATGAGCATATGTGCAATAAGTTTTTTATCTCGGACAGGAAACCTCAGGCAGAGATAGGGTTAAGACTTATTACGGCTTTTAATACTATAGTCCTGTAGTGAGCTTTGCTCTACTACGGGGATACGAAGGTAAGTATACAGAAATCAAGCAATATGTCCATTTGACAGATTCGTCTATATAAAGCTTTAATAATAAGGGAGGAAGACACATGTTCTTTATCAGATACGCCTTGGGTGGCGCGGTCTACTACATGGGCATCCATAACCACGAGATCCACAGAAGGGTAGTGGATGACCTGAAGAAAAGGGGCTGTCCAGTCCGGTCGGTTGTGAGGAGTACCTTCCGTTGTCACTGTGGTCGGACTCGAAGACAGCGCAGACGAGTTTTTCGGAAAGTCCTGCCCGCACTGCGTAGTGGAAGGAGTTCTGTCTGGATTGTCAATTCGTAGGGGTTCGTCGAGAAAAGCGTTTGCGCTTCGCCTCGGCGGACCTTTTCTCGTATTTGAAAATTAGTAAGTGAACGTAGTCTTTCTTTTTAGATACATTATAATTTAGCTATAGCTAAGTTTTAATGTGTATAGTAGATTTGATTTTGAAGATTAAAAATTATAAATTGAACATTGTCGCCTTCTCGGCGACCAGCCGAAGAGGCTGGAAAATTTTATCATAATGCGCTAAGCTTAGCGCATTATGATAATCACATACCACGGCGTGGATTTTTTTAAAGTAAGTTTCGGTGACACCACCATCGCCGTTAATCCTATTTCCAAGGATTCAAAACTCAAAGCCACTCGATTTGGCTCGGATATTACTCTAGTTTCTTTAAACAGCCCTGAACATAACGGCTCTGATGTCACATCTCGCGGAGACAAGGAACCATTTCTCATAAAAGGTCCCGGAGAATACGAGGTCTCCGGAGTTTTCATAAAAGGTTTTATTTCAAAATCCGCTTACCCTTCTCAGATAGCGCCTCAGGTGCTATCTGAGAAAATTAATACTATATATACTGTATCACTCGAGGGGATGACACTGTGTTTTCTTGGAGCTTTGGGCGACAAGGAACTGTCAGCCGAGGCAAAAGAGGCTATTGAAGAAACGGATATACTTTTTGTGCCTATTGGGGGTGACGGAGTGCTCGATCCAACTAGCGCTCACAAACTAGCTGTGCAGTTTGAGCCAAAGCTTATTATTCCAAGTCACTTCGGAGAAGTGGGTGAGGCAGGTGCGCTTAAAAAATTTCTCAAAGAAGCAGGGGAGGAGTCCGTAAAACCAGTGGATAAACTGACGATAAAGAAAAAAGATTTGGAAGGAAAAGAGGGAGATGTTGTTGTACTTGAACAAGTGTGAAAGTAAAAAGTGTGAAAGTCACAAGTAAATACAGAAAATACTTTTCACTTTTCACTTTCGACTTTTAACTATATTTTATGTTTCCTCTGATTGAAAAATTAAGACAAAAGCCGAGTAGGACAAAAAAGCAAATAGCTTTTGTTGTCTCTTTTTTATTGGCAGGGGTTATTTTTGTAATATGGTTGTCCATTATCTATCCCGACTTCAGCCAGCGTCAGGCCAAGGAAATAAGCGCTTCCAAACTCGAACCGAGTCCTATTTCAAATTTCGGAGAAACTTTTTCTTCCGGCCTTTCAGCCATAGGTGCGCAATTTTCTAAAATAAAAGAATCATTATCGTCTCTCTCCACAACCACATACTATTTTGCGTCGACTACTCAAGAAGCGACGACAACTATAGAACAATAATAATTTAAAATTTAGACTTTAGAATTTAAAATCAATTTTTAATGAATTAATTTTTAAATTTAAACATTTTAAATTAAGTCTAAATTCTAAATTAAAAATTGAAAATTCTGACGGGATATGATAAAATATAAGCAATAATATGGTTAAAAAAGTAGACGAAAACGATAAATCCCCGATATTGCCAGACAGAGTCAACGTTATTTCACAGGAAATTACGGATGAAATGAAGACCTCTTTCATCGACTACGCCATGTCGGTTATTACCGATCGTGCTCTGCCTGACGTGCGAGATGGACTGAAACCTGTGCATCGTCGTGTGCTTTTTGCCATGAACGAATTGGGTTTGACATCTGGTGCCAAGTCTCGAAAATCAGCGGCGGTTGTTGGAGAAGTTTTGGGAAATTATCATCCTCATGGCGATGTAGCTGTTTATGACTCAATGGTCAAAATGGCGCAAGATTTCACAATGCGCTATCCGCTTGTTCTAGGTCAAGGCAATTTTGGCAGTATCGACGGGGATAATCCCGCCGCTATGCGATACACCGAGGCTAAAATGACCAGACTGTCTTCCGAACTTTTGCGCGATATAGAAAAAGAGACTGTGGATTTTGTGCCAAACTACGACGGTACAAAAAAAGAACCAAAAGTTTTGCCAACCACAGTGCCAACTCTTCTTCTCAACGGCACACTTGGTATCGCTGTCGGTATGGCCACGAATATTCCTCCTCACAACCTTGGTGAAGTGATGGACGCTGTCACACATCTTGTAGACAACAAAGACGCCACAACAGAAGATCTTTTGCAGTTTGTAAAAGGCCCCGATTTTCCTATCGGAGGCTTGGTTTTTGGAGCAAAAGACATGGCTCATGCCTATGCCTCGGGTCGTGGCGGAGTTGTCACTAGAGGAGATGCGGAAATCGTCGAGAGCAAGTCTGGCGGCTCGCAAATTATCATTACCTCCATACCATATCGTGTAAATAAAGAAAATCTGGTGGTAAAAATCGCCGATCTTGTGCGCGAGAAAAAACTGGAGGGAGTAAAGGGCTTGCGTGACGAGTCGGCCAAAGATATTCGTGTGGTCGTTGATCTCAAGGGCACGTCGCACCCACAAACAGTTCTGAACTATATATACAAACACACACAACTCGAGGAAGCATTTCACTACAATATGGTGGCACTTGTGGATGGCATACCGCAAACTCTTTCGCTGAAGGATATTTTGGAAGAGTTTGTTTCTCACAGGGTGGAGGTTATAAAACGCCGAACAGAATTTGATTTGAAAAAGGCGTTGGAGCGAGAACATATTCTGCTCGGTTTGAAAAATGCACTTGATCATATTGACCAAATAATAAAACTGATCAGAGGTTCAAAAGACACACCCGAAGCGCACAAAAAGCTTATGACAGAGTTCAAGTTTTCCTCGATCCAAGCCACAGCTATTTTGGAAATGAAGCTCTCACGTCTGGCCGGATTGGAGAGAAAAAAAGTGGAGGATGAACTAAAGTCGGTTCAGGATTTTATAGGGGCCATGAAGGCAATTCTAGGGAGTCCGAAGAAAATCCTCGGGGTTATAAAAGATGAATGCAAGGAAATAAAAGAAAAATACGGAGATGAACGCAGAACCAAAATCATAAAAGGCGGAGTGAAAGTTTTGTCCATGGAGGATTTGGTTCCTGACGAAGAAAACGCCTTGGTTCTGACAGCGGGTGGATATATAAAACGCACAAATCCAGATGAGTTCCGAAAACAAAAGCGCGGGGGAGTTGGCGTTGTCGACCTTGATACAAAAGAGGAGGATTTTGTGACCATGCTTCTCAACACCTCGACTCACAGCGACCTGCTTTTCTTTACAGACAAGGGCAAAGTCTACCAAACAAAAATGTATGATATTCCGGAGGGTCGTCGGGCAACACGTGGCAAATCGGTTATGAATTTTCTTCCGCTTTCAGAAGGTGAGAAAATCACATCAATTCTTCCAATGCCAAAAGAAGTCAAAAAATCCGACTCGTCTCTTATGATGGTCACAAAGCAGGGGATTGCCAAGAAATCAGCCACAGCCAGTTTCCATGACGTTCGCATTTCTGGAATTATTGCTATTAAACTCGACGCTGGGGACGCCCTGGTTTCTGCCAGTTTCGTTCACAAAAAAGATACTGTTATGGTAGTGACAAGCAAGGGTCAGTCTATACATTTCAAAGAATCAGACATACGCGAGATGGGTAGAACGGCTATGGGCGTGCGGGGGATCAAACTTGGCAAGGGTGACGAGGTTATTTCAGCCGAGGCCGTGCCAAATGAGCTAAATTCGGCCACCATCATGGTCATATCACAAAACGGTTATGGCAAATGCACAGACATAGATGAGTACAAAGTCCAGAACCGCGGTGGCTCTGGTATCAAAACAGCAAAAGTCACGCCCAAAACCGGTCCTATTATTTCAGCCAAAGTTTTTGCCGAAGGGGAGGCCGAGCTTGTGGCAATATCTAAAAAATCCCAAGTCATTCGCGTGGACTCAAAAGAAATCCCCGTCCTCGGTCGACAAACCCAAGGTGTTCGTGTTATGAAACTCCGCGAAGGTGACTCAATCGCTTCTCTGATTTGTTTATAATTTAAATATGTCAAGGACTGTCCTTGGCATATACTTCGCACAAAATAATAGATTCCTACATATTAGCCGTTACTCCTAACAAGGAAGTTTCTGATAAGGTTGATGAATATAGAAGTAAGTATAGAAAACGTAATTATTCAATTTGTCCACATATAACCATACTTCCACCATTTTATATTGATAATGTTAACAATGTTGAAGTTGAACTGTCAGAAAAGCTAAAAAACATACACTCCAGAGAAATCGTAATTAGTTCTATTGGTTTTTTTGAAAACGGGAACGATGAAAATGTTATATATTTCAAACTAAATAAAGGGAGTGAAAGTTATTTGAGAGAGATTTTTTCTCTATGTTTTGGAGCTTTACAAGGTCAAATCAAAAACAAATACTCAAATTATCCTACAGAATATAACCCTCATATAACAATTTCTTCCAAAATATTAGATATTGATTTTCCTGAAATAAAAGCAGAGCTCATTAATACCAAAACATTTTTTAGATTTGAAGTAATATCTATTGATATTTACAAACAAGAACAAGAATCTGGAGTATGGAATAAAATAAAAGTTTTATCAATAGCATAATGTCAAGGACTGTCCTTGACATGAAGAGTTAAGGTTTCTTTTTCAAAATTTTCTCCCTCAAAAACTGATTCTAGGAGATCTTTACAGACTATAGGCAAGTTTCTATTAGATGCAAAATCATTATAGCTACTCCATTTATAGTCACAAGGATGTTTGACAAAATTATCTGAAACAGGGTTCATGTGTATATAGGAAGATACCCACATAAGTTGTGAATCAGTTTCAATAACCACTGATTTGAATCTTTCTTGAAATACATGACCAACTCTTCCATATTTTTTGTTTATATACATCGCAAAGCTGGTGCAGGTCTGAGAAATCAGTCTCGATATGGAGATATCTGAGCACTGTTCTATAAGTAGATGAAAGTGGTTAGACATTAAACAAAAAGAATGAAGTTTGAAAAGATTTTTATTAGCATTGATCCTGACTCTTGAATAGGGTAGTGACAGCATCTTTTCTTTCTGAATTTCCTTTTCTTCAAATCCCAGTGCTAGCCCTAACCTAAAAAGGAAAGCTTTGTAGTCTTGTTCATCCCGAAATATTTTTTCTCTGTTGTTTCCTCTATTATAAATATGTAAAATTGTTCCCTCGGCGAATTCTTTGTAATCTCTATTTTTCATTCCCTAATTATGTCAAGGACAGTCCTTGACAGCAATTGGCTTGTACACAGTTTTTATTATTTAGTTTTGGGTTATAATTAATGATAGTAATTATTGGTTTATAACTTTACACTTTTAACTATTGCTTATGTTCTCTGATCCTCTAAAAAATATTGAGCAGTGTGGAATACAAGCAGGTGCTGAGATCGCCGACTTTGGCAGTGGCTCGGGACACTATAGTATAGCGGCATCTCGGGCCCTTATCTCCACTGGGCGGGTTTATGCTATCGATATCCAGCAAGAACTTCTCTCAAAACTGAAAAATCAAGCCGTTCGCGAGGGTCTCTATAATATCGAGGTCATATGGGGCAATATTGAAAAAATCAGCGGTACAAAACTTCGAGATAATTCAGTTGACCTCGTTTTGCTTTCCAACATTCTTTTTCAACTAGACGACAGAGAGACAATGGTCAAAGAAGTGAAAAGAGTCCTGCGATCATCGGGCAAAGTAATGGTCGTTGATTGGTCGGACTCTTTTGGTGGCATAGGACCAAAACCGGAAGCGGTGGTAAGAAAAGATGTGGCAAAAGCCCTCTTCGAGAAGAGCGGATTTCACACGGACAAAGAATTCACCGCCGGTGCTCACCACTATGGTTTCATTTTTAAAAAGCTTTAACTTTATGGATTTTATGACTTTATAAACTTTCAACTACTACTATGTCAAACATGTCCGCTTTCAAAATAGTCCTCATATCTGTATTTGCGGTTTCTGCCGTGGTTGCGGTGGCTATGTTTGCTCTGTCAAAGGGGGGGGTGGGGGGTGGACAGTCGGCCAATCTCTTGGTCTGGGGGACGGTTTCGCCGGAGTCCTTTGATGTGGCTTACAAAAACTCTTCCATCAAATCCGACAAGCAGATCCAAATAACATACGTCAAAAAAGATCCAGCTACGTTCGATGCTGATTTCGTTGAAGCTTTGGCCACGGGCACTGGCCCCGACATTGTTGTACTGCGTGATGATTATCTCTACAAAAACAGCAACAAACTTTTTATCATACCCTTCGCCAATTACTCAGGGCGTTCTTTCAAAGACACATTTATAGAGGGGGGTGAAATATTTCTCACGCCTTCGGGAGTAGCGGCTCTGCCTTTTATAGTTGATCCCATGGTCATGTACTGGAACAGAGATATGTTTTCAAACGTGACAGTATCACAGCCACCAAAATACTGGGACGAGATATACTCTCTCATCCCGAAAATGACGGTCAAAGACGGTAGTGGAAGTATTCTCAAATCTACTATCGCTTTGGGCGAGTGGGGTAATGTGAGTGGCGCAAAAGAGATCGTCTCCATGCTCCTCCTACAGGCAGGAACGCCCATAACCTCTCGCACGGCAAACGGATTGCAGTCTGTTTTGAATTCTCTGTTTGACTACTCCATCGCTCCAAGCCAGTCCGCAGTAAATTTTTATACCCAATTCTCAAACCCGACTTCGCCAAACTATACTTGGAATCGTTCTCTTCCGTTATCTCTCAATATGTTTCTTTCTGGCAACCTCGGACTTTATCTAGGTTTTTCCAGCGAGATTTTCGCTATACAGCAGAAAAATTCAAACCTGAACTTTGATGTTGCTCTCGTTCCGCAAATTCGCGACACTAACAAAAAAGAAGTGTTCGGACACATGTACGCTCTAGCCATAGTCAAACAGTCCCGACAGGTCGGCGGTGCATATCTCGCCATAAACGCTCTGACCGAAGCCACTTCTATAAAAGCCCTGAGTGCCACCACAAACCTTCCGCCGGTTCGTCGGGATCTGCTCTCCAGCACTCCACCCGACACATTTCTCTCTGTGTTTTATAACTCTGCCCTTCTTTCCCACTCATGGATAGATCCGGATTCAGTGGCTTCGTCAAAAACTTTTCGTGATATGATAGAAGGCATAACGAGTGGGAGGTATCGACTGTCTGATGCTTTGAATAATGCCGACGATGAGCTAACTTCTGAAATAAAATGAAAAAACTCTTAAATTTGGCACATTCCTTTGTTGCTCGTTTTGTTTTTTCCACGCGCAGTATTTCTATACAGCTTGGTCAAAAACAAAACTTCGCGCCGCGGACTACACTCAAATTTAAGAGTTTTTTTGTGTTATTTATCATCTTTTCTACAGCAGTCTCTCTGCCAATCTTTGTCCATGCTGATGTTTCTAAAACATCAGGAAATACTGGAATCACATATGAGTGTGGTGATGGGCCGACTGCAGGGGATTGTAGTTTCCAGGATTTAGTAGCGGCAACCAAAAATGTCACCAATTTCGGGGCTAAATTCGCAATCTCATTTTCTGTTGTCATCCTCGCCCTCGTTGGTGGTAGATATATGTTTTACGCTGACAACGCCGGAGAAAGAAAGAAAACCCATGCCATGCTCACAAGTGTGGTCATAGGAATAGTTGTTATCCTGGCCGCGTGGCTTATCGTGACACTCATCACAACTTCACTTTTGAAGCCCGACGTTGTACAATTTGGTATGTAGATCTAAAAATATTTAACGGGAATGAAAAATATAAAAAAAATCTCAATACATTTAGCAGTTTTGAGTTTTCTTGCCATTCCATTTTTTACATATGCTGATCCTGGCACTACAGTTCCTCCATCTGGAGGCACCACTATTCCCCCCACTCCTATTTCTATACACATCCCTAACCCTCTCAAATGTACTGCTCCTACCCCAGAGGAATGTGGCAGTATCATTTATCTTATCTCAATCATACTAAACAATGTCATCATGCCTGTAGCAGCCGTCGCTGTTGTGATCTGGATTATTTGGGCTGGTTTCATGTATCTTACGGCCCAAGGTAATCCAAAGAAAATCGAGGAAGCTCACGCTCGTCTAATGTGGTCGCTTATCGGCGCGGGAATTCTTCTTGGTGCGGCGGCCATAGCCAAAGTAGTATCAAGTACCATAACAGCTCTTATTGCCGCTCCATGAAAAAACATAAAATCTACATTTATTTAGTCGCTACTTTATCTTTTCCAGCTATTATTTTCGCTTTCTCTCTCAAAGACAGCACATTTTCTCAGACTATAGGATATGTGTTGGAAGTTATTAGAATTCTCATACCAATTCTCTCTGCTATCGCCTTTATCACATTTTTCTGGGGACTATCCAAGTTTCTTCTCAACTCTGGCAAACCAGAGGAAATAAAAAACGGCCGCAGTTACATGCTCTGGGGCATCCTAGCCCTTTTCATCTTGCTCTCTTTCATGGCTATAGTTAAATTTATCTCAAAGGATTTGGAGATTGGCAGTAACCCAAGTGTTCCAGGCGTGTTATTGAAAACCAGTTAAATAAATATCAAATAAATAAAATAAAATGAAGAAACACATTTCTATACTAACTCCGTTACTTTTCATCTTGCCCACCGTGGCCCTTGCCGCGTTTGATGGGGTAAAGGGGCTACTCTCTGCTTTCGGTGGAATATTGGGAACAGTCATACCAATAATTTTCGGCATAGCTCTGATATATTTTTTCTGGGGCTCTGCCCAGTTTATTCTCGAGTCGGGAGATGTGAAAAAACGCGAGGATGGAAAACAAAAAATGATCTGGGGTATCGTCGCTCTTTTCGTTATGTTTTCAATCTATGGCATTTTGAGATTTATAGGAGTTGCTCTTGGAATATCTGTTGGAACATCAGACACACCACTCCCTAGTACACCCATCTCTGGGTACTCTACTCTACCTTGATATTTATCCGCACACTAACTTTGCTCTCGTTGCATCCAGTCTCAGAATCTAGATGTACATCTTAGACTTAGATATGTTTTCTAACTTTTGCTTTACTCCTTATGTAGCAACAGGGAGACAAGAGCAAAGTTAGTGTGCGGATTTATCCACAGATGCTTGTTTTCTGGCTTTTTCTGTACTATAATTTAGCCATTATACGAAAATTTAATAATAATTAAGTAAAAATATGAAGAAATTTATTTATGCTGTTTTGGCTTTTGCGCCTGTTTTGGCTTTTGCCCAGAATCTTGACAATGTTTCTAGGCTTGTTGACTCTGTGTCAAGTATCGTGGGAAAAGTTATTCCAATAATGTTTGCTTTGGCCATCATCTACTTTTTCTGGGGTCTTATCCAGTTCATTCGTTCAGCAGGAGACCCAAAACTAGCGGCACAAGGTAAAAGTATCATGATTTACGGCGTCATTGCTATTGCTGTCATGCTTTCTATTTATGGTTTGGTCAGATTTTTGAATACCTCATTTGGTATTAGTGATAACTCGAACATCACAGTTCCAGGAGTAACAAAAGGTCCTACAAATTTCTAACCTTTAGATTTTATTGTTTTATTCTAGCATGACAATCGTCACTTTTCTCTATAGGGTAAATAACCTTATACTCAATCCGCTTATTCTTCTTGCCTTTGGCGTATCTTTTGTCTACTTCATTTACGGTATTATCAAATTCCTAACTCTGGACGCCGCTGACAAATCGAGAAAAGAAGCCCAAGATTCTATCATGTGGGGGATTGTCGGCATGGTCATCATGTTTTCTGTTTATGGCATTATAAAATTCGTCTTGGCTACGTTTGGAATAGCTCCAGCTGAACTCGGAACTGACGCTGGACGCTTTCTGAATTTCTAATTTATCCGCACCCAACTTCTGTCTCGTTGCCCTGTCTCAGAGTTTAAATGTACATCCACACTTTAGGATAGAACCAAATATTGCAAAACTACCGATGTGGCAACTGGGAGACAAGACAAAAGTTGGTGTGCGGATAAATTTAAAGCGCGTGTCCTTCCTCCGAGGGATCACGCGCTTTTGGCCTTCCGGCCGGTTTTATCTGGAAACGGTGATTCTTACTTTCACCGGCTCCGTTGTCCTAGATTGGAACCTCGCCTTGACTATCGGGGGCGAGGTGTACTCCCTATCGTTTCCGGACTCATACTGAACGCCGTTCTGATCGACAATCCAGATGAGCCCTTCTGGTTCGATCCTCGCCCCTCTCCTCGTGTCCACCTCCTCTACGCTCGGTTTGCCCACCGGCGCCTCGATGTCGAAGTTGACTGGTTTGGCGGATTCCGCGGCTACTGCTTTCTTAACCGCTTCCTCCGCCTCGTATTTTGCCCACCAGTCTTTCCCGAAGACGACCCACGCACTGGTTCCGATGAAGAACCAGATGCCGATGGTCGCTAACTTGTGCCTGAACGGTAGACCGGGCGCTCCACCGCTTCCAAAGAGAGTGAACGCCGCGATGGTGAAGAGTCCCACGCCCGACAGGACCTTGCTCCACCACCATTCTCCCGTGAGAAATCCCACGATGAGAATGAGGGCTGTCCACTCTGCGCCCAGCCAGAGGGCGTTCTCGTATTTCTTGCACCAGCACGTGAACGCCGACCAGCCCGTTGGTTCTGTTGACGGAACTGCTCCCGCCACTGCGCCGCGTGTCGCTGGTGTTGCTCTTCTCGTCGATATCGCCTTGCCAACGATGGCAAGAACGATGATTGCAACGACTATCGCCGTTGTCGTTGTCATGGAGTAACTCCTGTTGGTTTGTTGACCTTGGTCAGCATCTCCTTGATGCCAGCGAAGGCCGTGAACATTTCACTTCCGGGAACGATGCTGTAGTCGGCGCCGGTGAAGGCCTTGGCCATCGTCTCCATCCAGAGTGTCGCCTGACCCTCTGGTGTTTTGGAGATTTCTGCCAATTTCGCCACACCGACCGCTTCTGCCTCGAGCATCAGCCGCCGCGCTTGAGCTGCGCCTATGCCCTCGTCGATTCTCTTCTGTTTCTCGCCGACAGCCGTGGCCTTTACGGCCTCAGCTTTCTGCCTCGCAATCGAGACTTCCACCACAGAAGTGTTCAGTGGGTGAGAGAAGATGAAGGGCTTGACGAACGCATCGACGATTTGTACGCCGGTGTTCGCTGTCGCCACATCTATTTTCACTCTCAACTTCTTGTTGGTCTTCGCGATTGTGAGCAGCGCTTTCGCGGGCGTCTTGTCTGAGAACTCGATACCGAATAGTTCGACGGCTTTGTCCTCGAGGATCTTCCGAAACGCGTCGACGTCATCGTAGCTCTTGAAGAACTTCGTCGCGTTGATGATTTTCCACGAGACCACCGGGACCACCTCTGCCACGATCTGAATGTTGTACGGGTCCTTCTTCAGGGCCGCATCGTCATCTGCTCGTGGACTTCCGAACTTGACCCGAATTGGCGGGAACATGTTCGGTGGTACGGGTAGTTTGTCGTCTTGTCTGAAGATCTGCCTCGGCTCCCCAGGGAGCTCATCTTGGTATCTTGTCCGTCGTCCCTTCCGTACCGTTACCAGCCCGAGTGGGGCAAGGTATGGTCCGGGGTCGAGATTTCCATCAGGCGCACCGAGAACGAATCTCGCGGCGACCTCGTCAACTCCGACCGTTCCGTAACTGAAAATCAGGTACGCCGTCTCGAGCGCCAGCAGGATCGCTCCCACATTTGCACCCGAGATTTCTACCCCAACGCCCATGAGCACAAGGCTCACGATCGCCAGGGTCGACAATCCCAAGTTAATCACTTTCTTCACTTCTTCACCTCTTTCCAAATCTAGAACGTCAAAGAACCGAAATAACTGCCTCTTGGCAGTTTTCTGAGTCTGGTCGGATTCTATCATGGAAAGATACCTATGTCAAGCTTTTTTTCGTCAAAAAATGGCTCAACGTGGGGTGGGTTTTCTCTGCACCCAGTTAATTTTTCAAGAATCTATGATATTTAATTATATGGTAAAGACAAAACGAAACACCAGAGTTTACAACAAGTGCCCCCCAAGTCAGTGACCAATCATGATAATAAATTCCCTTGATGAAAAGTATACATTGTATAAAAAATACTGCGGTTGGAAGTAGTGGTGAAACATTTTTTGCGTTGTGGCCTTTATGTATGATCCAACCCTGATGATAATAACCCAAAGAGACTATAACCCATCCAACAGCCAGAACCACACTCCAAGTATTTTGGGCGTCCCAAAAAGAAGATATGGATTTTAGGTATCCATAAACAAAATATGTTCCGACAAAGACAAACAATACAGAAATAATTGTTTCTAATATGGCCTTGTTTTTCATTCAAAACAATTATACCACGAAGCCTTCTTAGTCGGTCGGGGCCGGCCCTCCGACTAATCCACATGTGTCTATACAAATATTTTATACGAGATGTTATTATATAGAGTGAGAGTTTAATTAATAAATTATTTATAAACTATGTTTAAAAAAATAAACTGGGTTGGTTGGGTTGTCATTGTAGTTGTGATTGCGTTAGTTGTATGGTGGGGTATGTCAAACTCATCAAGTACTTCTCAATCTGCAGGTGTGCTAAATAGCATAAATCCGACAAATGCTAACTATGTACAAGTCTCTTATGACAAAGATCAGATTAATCGAATCGTTGCTATCATAGATGCGAAACTAAAGATAGGTGTTAGTGGTCTTGATAACATTGGCGCTAATCCAACTCAAGCCAAAATTGTTTCGACAGCTAACAGCTTTAAAAATGTTGCCGTGTTAATGGAAACAGTAAATGCTCAGCTTGGATCCGCTATAATCAACGCCAATGCGACTGGACTTTCTAGTACATTGAGAGACGCAAATGCTCAGTTGTCCAATGCCGCCTCACAAATAAGTGTAGTTTTAAGTAACACAAGCGGTATTAGTGCAAATGAAACCACCGCGAGTTGGATGCCTCTCAAGCAAGCCTTAATTCAGTTGAAACTAGCTCAAAGCTATTTGCAGTTGGTTCGTATGGATATTGCAGTTCTTGTTAAGGGGTTGAAATAGATTATACCCACGAAACATTTTGGTGTAATTAAAAATAATCCAGTGCTTTTAAAAGCACTGGATTATTTTTAATTGTGGGCGAGGGGAGACTTGAACTCCCACCCCTTGCGGGACTAGTTCCTAAGACTAGCGTGTTTACCAATTACACCACTCGCCCAATTTTTAATTTACAAAATATAAAATATTTTGTTGGTGCGCTCACCTGGGCTCGAACCAGGGACCTTCGAATTAAGAGTTCGTTGCTCTACCAGCTGAGCTATGAGCGCGTATAATTATCTTTTAATTTATACCATTTTCTTTCTATTTTCTCAACATTAATTTTTGAGTCTTTCAAAAACATATCAATCCATGTAAAAACCCTGTGTCTAAAGTCAGTTCCTTTATTAACCCTTACTTTTATAGTTCCATAGTACAAAGTATTTTTCTTATAATTTTTATTGACTGGTTTGATAAAACTTTTACCGAAATTGTTTATGGGGATATTTGTTATATCTGACCAAAACTTTTTTATTTGTAAATCATTCTGATCTTGATAAATGTTCAAATGTGCCCCAAGGTTATCTGGAGTTATTTTGAATATTTTACAAAACCATCGGCACATAAACTGAATTAAAAGAGGATCAGAATTCGTTACTGTAAAATCACTTACTTTATTACCTTCTGCCCAATATAAAGCTGCGCCGAACAGCCTATAAGTTTGATCAGATAGAGGAAAAGAAATTTCTTTTCTTGCTATTTTTCTTATTTCTTGAATCTCCGCTTCTCTTCTTTGCCTACTCCCATATGGTCCTTTCGATAAAATCTCAATTTGTCTTGTATATAGTCTCTTCTGATTTTTAGGCGTCAAAACAATATCTAGGCACCAGTACCTGATTGTGCTTTTAGTCGAACCAGTTTTTTTAGAAATTTCTCCATAACTTAGTCCTTGATTTCTTAGTTTTCTTGCTATTATTTTTTCTTTTTTATAATTTCTCATTTATACTACTATCATATCCTATATGACAACTAATCTAAATGAAGTTATCCACAATAAGTCTTTTTGTGTCTTTATTAAACCATATCAGAACCTATTTTCAAAACAAAGTGAGGTAATGAATGTGGCACGCTCCGAGAATGCGGTGATGTGAAATGTAATCGTACGCTCTACGACGAATTCCGTCACGGCACAGCCTCCGCTCCACCAGACTGTCGGGTACGACAGTCTGCCTCCGCTTCTGCTGTTCCGTTCCGCCCTCGCCTCGCCACCACACATTCTTTTTTTGTTTGGCGCGATTTCCTTTTTCTTTTTTCGGTATGGTGGTGGCGAGGCGAGGGGCGAGTTTCTCCTTGAGGGAGAAACTGACGGAATTCTAGTGCCAATTCGA
>Ga0209542_10004154_pt1 | contig 30088 bp, 30 predicted proteins | sample RifCSPhighO2_01_FD_184028 | JGI IMG/M metagenome (GOLD analysis project Ga0209542, IMG submission 184028) | Soil microbial communities from Rifle, Colorado - Rifle CSP2_plank highO2_0.1 (SPAdes) (version 2) | ecosystem: Environmental > Terrestrial > Deep subsurface > Rock core/Sediment ... | reverse complement strand
CTTCCACCATGAGCACGCTCTTTTGCGGGACGGCTGGCTCATCCATGACCATAATAGTATCACTCTTTTTCCGGCTGGACAGCGGGAAGTGTGATGGTCGCCGTCGTGCCGTGTCCTTCCTGCGAAGCGACCGCTATCGTGCCTCCATGCCCCTCTACGATGGTTTTGGCAATATAGAGGCCAAGACCCGACCCGTCGGGAGACATGTGCGTAGCATTGGCGCCTCGAAAAAATCGCTCAAAAAGCCTGGCCTGGTCCGTCGGCGCGATGCCAACGCCGGAATCATGAACGGTGAGCGTCATGGTGCCCTTCGCTTCAGAGATTCCCACGGTAACTTCCCCGCCGTTCTGCGTATACTTGATGGCGTTGTCGATGAGGTTTTCGATCGCGAATGCGAGCTTACCGCGGTCATACGATACGGTCGGTACCGAAGCCGGTTCGCGAAATGTGAGGCGGATGTTTTTGGCACGTGCAGGTTCTTCCAGGAGGCCGATGGCGATCCGGACCGCATCGCGCACATCGCCGGGTTTGATATCAAATTGGAAGGTGCTGTTCGATATGCGCGCAACGTTCAAGAGGTCGTTGGCGATCGCCATCATGTTGTCGGCTGCGCGCGCGCCCTTTTCGGCAATCTCGCGCTGCTCGCCCCCAAGCGGCGCGGCGGAGTCGGTGAGCAACAAACTCAACGCCCATCGGACTGCGGCAAGCGGCGTACGAAGCTGATGGGCGGCGATGGTCACGAATTCCGACTTCATCTTTTCGACGGTGAGTTTCGCGAGTTCCCGCTGCGTGCGCATCTCCACGACGATCGAGTGCAACAGGAACACGCCGAGAATGAGGACGGTGACGAAGAGAGCGATGTCCGGTATCGCCGCGACGGGAGACGGATTGAGAAGGAGCCGGAAAAAAGTGAACGTCCACAGCGCAAAGACGAGTGTCTGCGCCGCGACGACTTGCACGTTAAACAAATGGTAGCGCTGGATACCATAGAGCATGGAGAAGGCCGTGAGAGGAAATCCGATATCGCCGACAAGCGGATAAAAATCAAAGCCGTACCACGGCGTGAAGCGCGTGCCGCCGAGGACGAGTCCGATCGTCATGCTCACAAAAAGTAGCAGCGCCTGTGTCTGATCGGTCCGATCGATGCCCGCGCGTGCGCGCCATGCCAAGAACGCGCCAGACACGGCGATGGATACGGCGTAGAAGCCGATAACGATCGCCATGATCGGGCCTGCCTCCGGTGCCAAGACCACGTTGGGCGAGGCCAAAAGGTCACCTACGATGAAGCGTGTGCCAAACAGGTCGGCGGCCAAAATGCCCGTCAGTACCACGCCGAAGCCAAGAATGAAGCGCCTTGCCAATTCCGCCAACGTGCCCAGCTTCACCCGCTCGGTAAGATACACGGCGGCAAAATGCACCTCGGACATGCTAAGCCAGACAATGCCCATGACCGAGACGACGCGCAACTCACGCGCAAGCCACATATCCGGAACGATGTGATACAGAAAGCCGAACCATGCCCACACGACGGAGGCGAAGAGTGGGAACAGCATGGCCCGTCCGAGCTTCTCATTGCGCGCACTCAAGAAAACGAAGACCAAGAGCACGGTCGCGAGGAAGGCGGCGAGCCCGATACCGATCGTCTGGATATGGGCCGGATCAAAAAGAAATTCCATCCTCTATAGCCTATCACGCCGACAAGCTACGACGCTTCGAGGGTGCGGATTTCGTCACGCAGCAGGGCGGCCGTTTCGAAGTCGAGCCGGTCGGCCGCATCGTGCATTTGGCGGCGTTTCTCCTTGAGAAGCTTCTTGGTATCGCCGCCGAACGCGTTTGTATCAAGCTTCACGAGCTCGGAAATAGCGCGCTCCCGGGACCGCTGTATATCGCCGACGATATCGTGGATGCGCTTCTCGATGGTCTTCGGCGTTATCTTGTGCTTTTTGTTGTAGGCGATCTGGAGCTCGCGGCGGCGATTGGTCTCGCCTATTGCACGCTCCATCGAACCCGTCACCCTGTCCGCATAGAGAAGCACGCGGCCGCGTACGTTGCGCGCCGCGCGACCGATGGTTTGGATGAGTGACGTCTCGCTGCGCAGGAATCCTTCCTTGTCGGCATCGAGAATGCCTACCAGCTCGACTTCGGGCAGGTCGAGTCCTTCGCGCAAGAGGTTGACGCCCACAAGCACGTCGAACGTGCCCTTGCGGAAATCGGTGAGTATCTCGATGCGCTCGATGGTCTTGATATCGCTGTGGATGTAGCGCGCTTTGACGCCGCGTTCGACGAGGAACTGCGCGAGATCTTCCGCCATCTTTTTCGTGAGGACGGTCACCATCGAACGGGCACCGCTCTTTGTGACCATTTCAGCTTCTCGGATGAAATCTTTTACCTGCCCTTCGTACACCAAGGACGGTCCTTGGGAACCCTTAAGGACCGTCCTTGGTGTCCCGCTACTGATTGGCCGAACGATGATTTCCGGGTCGATGAGCCCCGTCGGGCGGATTACTTGTTCAATGACCCCCGACGCTCCGGTCGGGGCCCCGACCCCCTTCGGGCGTCGGGGCTGCTCGACCGGCTTTTCGCTGCGCTCAAGCTCGTACCGGCCCGGCGTTGCGCTCGTATAAATCGTCTGCCCCACGCGCGATTCGAATTCTTCGAACATGAGCGGGCGGTTGTCGACACAGCTCGGCAAACGGAATCCGTACTCTACAAGCATGTCCTTGCGCGCGCGGTCGCCCGCATACATGCCCCCTATCTGCGGCACGGTCACGTGCGATTCGTCTATTACGGTAAGGAAGTCGGCCGTACCATCTGCCTTCTTGGGGAAATACGACAGAAGCGTATACGGCGGCTGCCCCGGCTCTCGCCGGTCGAAATGCCGCGAGTAGTTCTCGATACCGTTGCAGTAGCCGAACTCGCGTATCATCGAAATGTCCTGTCGCGTGCGTCGCTTGAGCCGCTCGGCTTCCAGTATTTTTCCCGATGCGTTGAATTTTTTCAGTTGTTCCGCAAGCTCCAACTCCATGTCGGCGAGCGCGGCCTCCTGCACATCTTTTGGCGTCACGTAGTGCTTCGCGGGAAAAACGAACACCGCCGGCTGAATGCCGAGTATCTCGCGCGTTGTCGCGTTAATCTCTTCTATTTTGGAGACTTTGCCGCCCGAGAGGTCGACGCGGTAGATGATGCGCTCGTTGGCCGGCATTATCTCCACGCGCGAGCCGAGCGCTCGGAATGTCCCCGGAGAAAGGTCGCCCGCGACGCGCTCGAAATAAAGTGAGACGAGCTTGCGCGTCAGCGTCGCGCGCGTCATCATTTCGCCTTTCGTAAGTTTGAGATTTATTTTCTGGTATTCGGTGGGACTGCCGAGTCCGTAGATACAAGAAACGGAGGCGACGATTATCACGTCGCTCCGCGTCAGGAGCGCCTGCGTAGCTGCGTGGCGCAATCGTTCAATATCTTCATTTATCTGCGCCTCCTTTTCGATATACGTATCGCTCACGGGCATGTACGCCTCAGGCTGGTAGTAGTCGTAGTACGAGACGAAATAGTGGACGGCGTTATCGGGAAAGAAGTCACGATATTCGGACGCAAGCTGGGCGGCAAGCGTCTTGTTGTGCGCGATGACGAGAGTCGGCTTCTGCCATTTCTCGATAATGTTGGCCACGGTAAACGTCTTTCCCGAGCCCGTGACACCCAAGAGCGTCTGGTCGCGCCTCCCCTCTTTCAGGCCCTCCACAAGGGCTTTTATCGCCGCCGGTTGATTGCCGGCTGGTTTATAATCGGAACGTATCTTAAATTTACTCACCCGCCTACTCTATCAAGAAAGCGTCAGTACGCACACATTTTTCTTGCCGCGCTTTAGGAGTGCGACGCCGTTGTGGAAGTCTCCGGCCGAGAGACTTGCCTCGGCATCCGTTATGAACGCTCCGTTGAGGCTTACTGCCTTGTCTGCGAGAAATTGCCGCGCCTCCCGCTTGGAGCTTGCAAGCTTTGCCTCCACGAGCGCGTCGATGATACCCGTTCCCTCTTTCGCCTCGCACAAAGGTGCGGCGGTGCGCAGCATTTCGAGGGCACCCGGTTCAAGACCTTCGAGCCCACCCTCGCCGAAAAGCACCTGCGACACCTGCTCCGCTTCAAGTGAACGCTCTTCGTCGTGCACGAGTCTTGTCACTTCGCGAGCGAGCGCGTTCTGCCCGTGCCGCTCCTTGTGGTCGCGCTTGTGAAGCTCGATAACCGCGTCAATTTCCGCATCCGAAAGAAGCGTGAAGAGTTTCAGGTAATCGGGCACGTTCTCATCGCTGGTATTGAGCCAAAATTGGTAGAACGCGTACGGTGAGGTCATCTGCGGGTCGAGCCAGACGGCGTTGCCCTCGCTCTTGCCGAACTTCTTACCGGTCGTTTTGTCCACAATCAGCGGCATGGTGAGACCGTAGACCGTTTTGTTCTCCTTGCGCCTGATGAGGTCAACTCCTGCAACGATGTTTCCCCACTGGTCGGAGGCGCCGATTTGCACGTCGCATCCAAATTCTTTGTTGAGATGCCAGTAATCGTACGCCTGCAAAAGCGAGTACGAAAATTCGGTGTACGAGATGCCCTCTTCGCTTTTGAGCCGTACGCTGATGGCGTCTTTTTTCATAAGCGTATTAACGGTGAAGTGTTTGCCGACGTCACGGAGGAACGGAATGAGCTCAAGTGCGCCGAGCCACTCGATGTTGTTCACCAATTGTACCTCCACACCTCCGAGCAACTTCTGTGCCTGTGCGAGAAGTTTTTCTGCTCGAGCCGCAATATCTTCCGCGCCCGGAAGCGGCCGCTCCGCGTCGGGCTTCGGGTCCCCTATCATCCCGGTACCGCCGCCGACGAGAAGAATTATGTTGTGCCCCGCGTCCGCAAAGCGCCGCAAGAGCATGTATACGGCGAGATTGCCCGCGTGAATGGAATCCGCGGTCGGGTCGATGCCGAGGTAGACGGTGCGCTTGGGCCCGTCGGTAATCTCCTCAAGCTTTTCAGAAGAGTGCTGATACACGTATCCCCGCGCCTTCAGGAGTTCCGATAATTTCGCCATACCCACCTTTATACCACGCCTATGCGCCGTCCCGTTTTTGTTCCCTGTCGCGCACCTCGTGTTCGTCCATGCCGAAATGATGTGCAAATTCGTGCCAAATTGTCTCCGCAACGACATCGCGAACGTCTTTGCCGTCTTCTTCGGCTGCATCTTCGATGGGCCACTGATACAAGGTGATGGTATCGGGTAGCGTCATCCCGACCCCATATCCTTCCCCGCGCGCGGAAAGCGGAATACCTTTGTACAGGCCGAGGAGTGTCTCGTCGTCAGACAGTCCTTCCGCTCCGCGGTCTTCTTGTGAAGGCTCGTTCTCAATCAAAAGCGCAACATTTTTTATCTTGTCTCGCACCCATTGCGGCAGCCGTTCAAACCCTTCGGCAACAAGTTTCTCAAATTTGTTCTTAGGCATTTTGGTTGACGAGCTGTGCAAAGCGCTTTCGCACTTTTTCTACTTTCGGTTCGATGACGAGCTGGCAGTACGCCGCGCCTTTGTTGTTCTCGAAATATTTCTGGTGGTAGTCCTCTGCGGGATAGAAGGTATCGAGGGGTACTATCTGCGTGACAACGCGCGAGCCGTCTTTGAGTGATTCCTGAATTTCTTTCGCGACACGCTCTGCGACCGCTTTCTCCTCATCCGAGCCATACAAAATGACCGAGCGGTACTGCGTGCCCACATCAGCACCCTGCCTATTCGGCGTGGTCGGGTCGTGCGTTCCGAAAAATACCGTCAAAAGGTCTTCGTACGAAATGAGGGCGGGGTCGTACGTTACACGAATGACTTCCGCATGACCCGTATTTCCGCTACTCACGTTCTCGTACGAAGGATTTGATGCGGAGCCACCAGCATATCCCGATTCAACGTTCAAAACACCTTTCAGCATGCGAAAGACCGCTTCCGTGCACCAAAAGCAACCCCCACCAAATACTGCGGTTTTCATTCTGACCTAGGTCTTAAGAGCGGGAAGAGTTGGGTCTCGTGGGCGGGTTTGTTCTCCAAGAAGGCAAAAAGGCGTTCGGAGACGCCGAAGCCGAAGGCGGGCGGCATGCCGTACTCCATCGCGCGGATGTAATCGGCATCAAGCCGCTGGGCTTCGTCATCGCCCGCATCGCGGAGCTTTTGCTGCTCCTCGAAACGCGCGCGCTGGTCTTGCGGGTCATTGAGCTCGCTGTAGCCCTTCCCTACTTCGCTGCCCGCGATGATGACTTGTAGCCGTTCGACGGTCTGCAGATTTTCGCTGTAGCGCTTTGCCAGAGGCTCCAGGTAGACCGGCACGCCAACCAAGAACGCCGGACCCGAAATGGTCTTGCGGACGGATTTCCAGAGGTGGTCAATGGCGCGCGGCTTGTTAAGATTCTCGCCTCCGCCAGCTGGCGGATCAATGCGTGCGTCGCGAACTGCTTGTATCGCTTCTTCCTCGCTGCAGGTAAGTGCATCAATGCCGAACTTTTCCTTTATCGCCTGGCAGAAATCAACAACCGCCCACTCTTCCGCAAAGTCTACCGTGTGGCCGTGTATCTCAAAGGTGTATTTTCCGTACACTTCTTTGGTGATGTGCCGAAAGAGGTCTTTCACGAACGGGCCGCCTTTTTCGAGGCTGCTGAAAGCTTCGTAGCTTTCGAGCTGCGTGTAATCCTGCAAGTGCTCGCGCGACTGGCCTTCGTTGCGGAAAATGCGGCCAATTTCGAAGGTCTTCGGGAAACCGGCGATAAGCAAACGCTTCTGCCACAGTTCTCCCGCTGAAATACGCAGGTAGACGTCGATATCGAGGGCATTGTGGTGCGTGATGAACGGCCGCGCGTCGGCACCACCAGGCGTCGTCTCGAGGACTGGCGTCTCGACCTCGAGAAAGCCGCGTGCGAGATAGAACTCCCGTATCGCCTGCCAAAATTTCGAGCGGCGCTCGAACATTGCGCGCAGTTCGGGTGTGAGCAAAATGTCGATATCCCGCTCGCGCAGGCGCAGCTCCTCGTCTTTGATGCCGAAATGCTCGGTCGGTATCGGCAGAAGAGATTTTGCGAGCATGTTCCAACCCGAAACTTTTAGCGATTGCTGGCCACGTTTGGTCTTGAATGCGGTGCCTGAAAATTCGGCGAAGTCTCCCGTATCGGCGGTTTTTTCGAAAAGTTCGATGTCGGCGCCCGCATCAGCCTGAAGCACCGCCTGCACACGCCCGGTGCCGTCAAAAATATCCGCGAACATGATACCGCCCTGTCCGCGTACCGACATGACGCGGCCGGCGAGTGTCGTCGATGTCTCCTTTTTCTCAAGCGAGTCAAAATTAGCAAGAAAATCAACTATCGTCGCCGTCTGATTGGACTTTGCGGGATAGGCCTCCATTCTCGCGGCCTTGAGGAGTTCAAGTTTCTTCAGCCGTTCCGCGCGGATGTCGCTTTCGCTCATGCTGGAGATAATACCACGCGTCTATTGGCTCGACGTGATGCAGCCCGAATATGTCCGCGCCCCATTCTCATCGATAAATGCGGTGTCGCCGACGTTCCAAAATACGAAACTTTCGTCCGGATTCGCGTAGCGCGCGCCGTCTGCTGATATAGCGCGCGGCAGGCTTAGTCCGCGGCCGTCGGAGAGCGTCAGACGCACCGAACCGTTGGAAAAAGCCGCCTTGAGCGATTTGCCGCCGTCGCAGGTAAAGAGGAAGCCGTCGGCGGAATCAAGGATGGAGCTGGTCGCAATCGCGCTCTTCGGAGTCGAAAAACCGACCGGAAAATTGATGTGGATAGGCGGTCCGTAGAGGAGGTACGCGATGCCGCCGATGATGCCGAGAAATGCCACGACGAGAGAGGTGCCCACGAGCCCCTTCCACATGTCTTCCGATTTCATATGCCCATCCTAGCATCACTCGCCCTTCTGCACAGGGGTCTGCCGTGTTTCAGGCACCGACGAACGTAATCGCAAAGTAGATGAATATCATGCCCAGAAGCGTCGAGATGGTCGTCCAGCGTTTTGGGTGTTCGTGATGACTTTCGGGCAAAAGGTCGGAGGCACCGATGTATAAGAAAAAACCGGCAAAAAGCGCGATGAGGATGCCGAGACTTTCTTCGGATATGGAAAAGAGAAGCGTGACGAGCACGCCGAGGAGCGGCGCAAGCGCATCCACCACAAGCCAACGTAGGGCTTTTGTCCGGTCTCCCCCGTTCTTCAAGATCATACCCACGGTATTGATACCGTCGGAAAAGTCGTGCGCCAGGACCGCTGCGGCGACCACGAGGCCGATCGCGGGAGAAACTTGAAAAGCCAGTCCGATGCCGACACCGTCGAGAAAGCTATGGAATGAGAGCGTGGAGGCACCCCATGCGCCCCGCCGCGCATGCGCGTGTTCGTGCGCGTCGTCCTCGTGGTGATGATGCAATACGACCAGGCGGTCGACGATCAGGTAGAGGGCGAAGCCGAGCGCAATGACGGAAGTCACGAACGCAGGCGTGTGGTCCTGCCCGACCAGCTCAACAGCCTCCGGCATCAGCTCGAAGAATGCCACACCGATGACTGCTCCCGCGCTAAATCCAAGGACGAGATGCAGCCGATCCTTGAGGTGCAGCGCCAACCAACCGCCGAGAAGCGTGGCGCAGGATGCCGCGATGCCGATGAGGATAATCATGTCAGATGAGTGCGAACCGCGCAGGCGCCTTCATGTATTGAGTATAGCGGGCATGTCGTATAATACAAGAATGCTAGAAAAGAAGTTGCGGAGCTTCGGGTACGCCTTGAACGGCGTCATGATCGCATGGCGGGAAGAATTCAATTTCAGATTCCAGGCGAGCGTCGCGGTCGCAGCTATCCTTCTCTCCTGGTTCCTTCAGATCTCGAAAAGCGAATTCCTGACGATACTCTTCCTCATCGGTTTCGTCTTTACGGCGGAGATATTCAATACGGCACTTGAAGAACTGTGCGATAAATTCAGCTCCGAACACGACCCGCACATCGGCAAAATAAAGGACCTGGCCGCCGGCGCGGTCTTCGTCTCGGCGGCAACGTCGCTTGTTATCGGACTCGCTATTTTCCTTCCCTATCTGCTGCCTTTGCGCTCCATATGAATTTCATTGGCTCGCTCGACCTATCGGTCCTCCTTGCGCTCTTCGCCATGCGCGACCAGGGCACCGTACAACTATTCATCTGGATAAGTGAGCTCGGCAGCACGATGGTCATCGGCGGGCTCGCGGTGTGCGCCGCTCTCCTGTTCGCTTCGCGCGGGCGTCTCACCTACCTCGCAGGCCTCATCATGAGCGTGGTCGGAAGTGCTGCGACCGTCTTTATCCTCAAAGAAATCATTCACCGCGCCCGTCCGGACGCGCTGTATCAGGCCTATGCGGAAACTGATTTTTCATTTCCGAGCGGCCACGCGACGATGTCACTCGCGCTCTACGGCTTTCTCGCGTACGTTCTTTGGAATACCCTTTCCTCCAAAGTCTGGCGCATTGTTGCGGTGCTAGGGCTTGGCCTGCTCATTGCGCTCATCAGCTTCAGCCGCCTCTACCTCGGCGTGCATTACCTAAGCGATGTCGCGGGCGGCCTCGTCATCGGAAGCTTTTTCCTCTCCCTCGCTGTCTTTACGAGCGAGCGACTATGGCGCACCACGACTATTTTCCGTTGAGTATCGTCTTCAGGATAGCCATGCGCACGATGAGTCCGTACCCGACCTGTCTGAAGTAGACGGCGTGCGGCGAGGTGTCCACTTCGGGTGATATCTCATCCACCCGCGGTAGCGGGTGAATGATAATGCCGCCCTGTTTCATCGCGTTCGCTACTTCGCCCGTAATGATGTAGCGGCCCTTCTGCTTTTCGTATTCGGCATCGTTCAGAATGAAATCCCGCGCGATACGCGTCTGGTACACCACATCGGCATTTCTGACAGCATCCACCATGTCTTCGGTCTCCGTGAATTCGACGCCGTTCTCTCTCAAATGCTCTTTCACGTCGTCGCCCATCCGCAATTCGGGCGCGGAGACGAATGTTACGGTGATGTCTTTGTATTTGCTCAACAGGTAGGAAAGCGAACGTGCGGAGCGGTAGTACTTCAGATTGCCCACAAAAACGATATGTATGCCGTCCTCGCGCTTCAGCTCGCGCTGGATCGTATAGAGATCGAGGAGCGCCTGCGTGGGATGCTGCCCGAGGTTGCCGTCGCCGGCATTGATGACCGGCACTTTCGAGACCGCAGCGGCGCGTGCGGCGGCGCCCACTTCGTTGTGTCGCATTGCGATGGCATCCGCGTACTGGGCGATAACGCGCGTGGTGTCCTCGATAGTCTCTCCCTTCGTCGATGACGACGTGTCCCCGCTCTCCATAGTGATAACGTCGCCGCCGAGCCGAAGCATGGCGGATTCGAACGAAAGTCGCGTCCGCGTGCTCGGCTGGAAAAACAGGGCGGCAAGTATCTTGCCTTTGAGCGACTCGTCCCGCTTTCCTTCGAGCGAGGAAGCGAGCTTGAATAATTCTTTGAGGGACTCACGGGTGAACTGCTGTGTCTCGATGAGGTGTTGCATTAGCGCCCAGTATACACCGCTACGCACCGCGCACAATTCTCTTCCACAAGGGGATTACGTCGATGACTTCGTTTTGCACGACCCACCGGTAAAGCGCGGGGCTCAAGAGCGTCGCGAAGACGACGGTGCCGAGCACATGCATGAGGGTGAACGGGATTTGTCCGACGACGGCAACGGCAAGCGATTGGCCGTTGAAAACGGGCCCGATGAACATCGTAACGGCGTCATAGAGAACCGTCCCGGGAATTCCGAACGTAAGAAAATGGCGCACTGACACCTCGCGATTTCTGAAATAGAAATGTGCGCCGATGCCGAGAGCGCCGTAGCAGAAGGCCGTTACCCACGTCCAGCTCCCCCACCCCGATGTGATGGCGTCATAGAGCACAATGCCCAAGAAACCGAAGAGGAAGCTGCCCACCGGGCCGTAACGCTTGGAGAACGGCATTACGGTCGCGAGCATCGGCTCGAAATTCGGCGGGCGGAACGGGATGAGGCGAAAGAGAAAAACGGCCGTCCAACCGATGACAAATTTCAGCCAACCGCTGGTGAAAGACAGTTTCATAGGGAATTGTAGTTTACCATATGCGGGCAGCTCTACATGCGCACAATTAGGCATGCCGTTTGTATGTCGCTCTTGCCGAAAATAAACAACTGCTTATCGAATCCTATAGGTCGCATTAAGCATATGGCCAGAATCATCCGAGGTGCGCGTGGTCGTTCCAGATCCACAGCTGCCACGGAGCCGGTTCTCCCCATGCCTGTTTCGGAGTAGAGGCGTCGTATCGCAAGATGGTAATGCCCGTATTCTCCATGACGAGCGTGCGGGCAAGGGGTTCAAAGTTGTCGCCGTTCAATTTGTCCCCATACACTGCTCGTGCGACCAAATACCGCATGTAAAAACCATGCGTCACAACAAGAATGTGCTCTTCCGGTCGTTGGATTACATACTCGAGCGCTTTTCCCGCACGTACGGACAAATCTTCGAAATTTTCACCGTCGAGCGCCCGAGGACCACTATCCATGAGGCTTTGCCACCAGAGTTCGTTGAGCGCTTCGGCTTCAGGGTCGCCAAACGGTTTTCCGTTCAATTCGGTCGGCTTGCGACGCTCGCGGAACAGGTCGGAAAACTCGATCTTATGACCGGTCTTTTCGGCAATTATCAGTGCGGTTTCTTTTGCCCGGGTTTGGGTGCTGGATATGACGAGCTCGATAGGCAATTTCATGCAACGCTCCCCGACATATTCTGCCTGCCGCTTCCCTTCGTCGGTAAGATGAACGTCCTCCGCTTGGTACACGGGCTGCACGTTGCCCGTGCTTTGTCCATGCCTCACAAAATAGACAGTTTTCATAGATACTTAACCTTCGCCGTGATTTCGGATACGCTCGATGATGCTGCTCGTCGAGTTGATTTTATCTATCGGGACAACGACGAGCTTGGTCCCAAACGAGGAAAGCTCCGCTTCGTACGCCCTCCACTTGTCGTTCCATGTCGCCAGTATGTCGGGCTTCAAGGCACGGGCTGCGATGAGCCGCGGCGGTTCGCTGTCGCCGAATTCTTTGAGCGGACCGACCGGTTCGGGAGCGATGAACGTATAATCGACGTACCGTATCGCGTCGATTACTTTCAGGCGCACGTCTTCCGCCTGGATGGGACGGTCCGAATCCTTGTAGCTCCTTATTTCCGCGTCGCTCTTGATTGCGATGACGAGAATGTCGCCGAGCGCCTTCAAGTCGCGCAGATAGTCGATGTGTCCCTGATGGAGAATATCGAACGCCCCGCCGCCCAGAACGATTTTCTCTCCTTCATGTTTCGCCCGAATGCCGGGAAGGTCAGCCGTGGTGATTAGCATCTCAACATTCTACAGCACGAAATGTCCGTCTTTGTAGATTACCTTCGTAGAGCCGTTTTTGAGGTGCGCGGTCACCGTGCGGCGGGTAGTCGAGATGATGTCAGTGTGTACGGACGAATCGTTGAAGCCGAGCTTCTTGAATTCACTGTCCTTCATTTTCGCCAGATTTCCGACGCACGTGTCTTTGTATGCCATGCCGAGTGCCAGGTGTGTGTTGCCGTATGTGCCGCCGACGTTCTCATCGTAGAGAGTCTCGGCCATAAATTTTGTAATGCGGGAATGGCGGCCGTCGGTAAGCGAGTATTCACCCATCTTGTCGGCATTCTTCGTCGCTATCATCGCCTTCAGGAGTTTCTCATTAGTCTTGGCTTTACTCTTCACCACTTTGCCGTTCTTGAACCACAATTGGATGCCGGTAATCTTGCTGCCGTAGCGGTAGAGCGGCTGATTGAAACGTATCCAGCCATTCGTCCCCCGCCAATCCGGCGAGGTGAATATCTCGAAGCTCGGCATGTTGTAGCCGCGGCCCGCGAGCCACTGGCGGCGCTCGCCGAGACGTATCCAAAGGTCCGCGTCGGAGCCCTTCACGTGCAGCCGATCTACCTTGGGCGAAAGTTTGTTGAGGCGCTGTTTGTACATCTCGATTTCCTTGTACAACTTTTTCCACTCTTTCTTCGGGTCCTTTTTGTCGAGGTAGCAGGCCTTGATTATCTGCTTCCAATACTCTTTCTCGGAGAGGCCCGCCTCCTTGGCCATCGCGGGTGTGCCGTACATGCACAGCGTCCACGTGAACTTGCCGTCACGCTCTTTCCTATTGCGCCAGTCCATGAAGGGCTTCATTGCAAGACCGCGCGCCATGATTTTCTTCGGGTTGATGCCGTCCATCAGGTGCATGTCTTTGTCGGCGAGGATGAAAAGCGAATGGTCTATCTGGTCGATAACGCCGCGCAGATATTTGGCGGGGAAGAATTTCAGCTGCTCATCGGAAGCGTGTTCGTAAAAGAAGCGGCTGGTCGACGTGTTGCGGCGCATATCGCCGTTCTCTTCGTCGGGCGCATAGTGCGGAATGACGTGGCCGCCCGCTTTGATGATGGCGTTGTGTATCGCCATGTAGAGCGGCTTGGCGCTCTCCGCTGCGGAGAGCCGGACGACATCGCCCTTTCGCATGCCGCGCCCCATGTTGAGCGCGAAGTTGACCATGAGGTCCGCGTACTTGTTCAAGATTTCCGGCTTCGGTGTGTATGACATGACAGTAGATTACATGCGCCGTGGAGGCTTGTCGAGATATCTCAATATTTGATCTCCTTTGCGCGCTCCTTGATATCGATGGGGTAGACGCCCGTGAAGCACGAGGTGGAGAAATTGTGCGCCGGAATGCCGGTTGCCCGAATCATGCCGTCGAATGAAAGGAAGCGGAGCGAGGTGGCGCCGAGGAACTCGCGCATTTCTTCGACCGATTTGGTCGCCGCGATGAGGTCGCTTTGGCGCGGCGTGTCGATACCGTAAAAGTCCGGGAATTTGACGGGAGGCGACGAGACGAGGAAATGTACTTCCTTCGCACCCGCCTCGAAGACCATTTTGACTATCTGGCGCGATGTCGTGCCGCGCACGATGGAATCGTCGAAGATGACGACGCGCTTTCCGCGTATGACCTCCGGCAGAGGCGTCAGCTTCGCTTTCACCCCCTGTTCGCGGACGTGCTGCTCTGGCGTGATGAACGTGCGATGGATGTAGCGGTTCTTCGTCAATCCCATCTCGAAGGGCATCTTCATGGCCTGCGAGTAGCCGATTGCGGCCGGAATGGCGGTTTCGGGCACCGGTATAACGATGTCGGCATCAAGCGGGTACTCTTTCGCGAGCTCGATGCCGCAGTTCTTCCGCACATCGTAGACCGACTTGCCAAGGAGCTCGGAATCGGGACGCGCGAAGTAGACGAATTCGAATATGTCGAGTTTGAGATTGGCCGGCGCGATCTGCTCGCTCCGCATTCCCTTCTCGTCCATGACGACCATCTCGCCGGGCTCGACGTCCTTGAGATATTCCGCGCCGATGGGCGCAAACGCGCACGTCTCGGAGGCGACGATGTACCCGCCGTTCAATTTTGCTATCGAGAGCGGTCGTATGCCGCACTGGTCGCGCACGGCGACGAGCGCATCGCGCGACATGATGAGGATGGAGAACGCCCCCGTCATGAGCGGGTAGACATCCTTGATCGCCGCAGTGAGTTCGAGTCCTTCGCGCATGCGCGCTCCGATGGCCTCGACGATCATCCGCGAATCGGAGAAGTCCGATGTATCGATGTTCTTCGAGCGCAAAAATTCCGAGAGCGCGCTCGTCGTCGGGAGGTTCCCGTTGTGGACGAGCGCTATGGCACCGTCGTCGGGTGCGGAGCACAGGGAAACCGAGTCGTTGAGGCTCGGATGCGGGTCCTCGTAGGAAATCTTCTGCAGCGAGCCAGCGCCCGCAGCAAGCATAGGCTGCGCGTGTTTTACCTTGGAGCCGCCAGTTGTCGAATACCGGTTGTGCCCCACCGCAATGTGCCCTTTGAGACTTCCGATGAGCTCGTCGTTGAATATCTGCGAGACAAGTCCCATGCCCTTGTGCACGGTGATGGTTTCGCCGTCGGCGGTCGCGATGCCGGCGCTCTCCTGCCCGCGGTGTTGGAGCGCATAGAGCCCGAAGAAGGAAAGGCGTGCCGCATCAAGCCCCCTTCCGTAGACCCCGAAGACCGCGCATTTTTCTCCAGGTATCTCCATAGGAAGGAGACATTCTATCAGAAAAAACGTAAAAGGTTATACCCTCTTTAGTTGACTGTCTTCCCCAACAGCCAGAGCAAAATCGCCTTCTGGGCATGCTTGCGGTTCTCGGCCTGGTCGAAGATGACGGAATTCTTGTGGTCTATCGCATCGCGCGTTATCTCATATCCCGCGTGCATCGGCATGCAGTGCATGATGCGCGCCTTGGGCGCAAAGGTATCAATGAGTTTCGCATTAAGCTGGTACGGCATGAAGACCGTCTTGCGGCGTTCGAATTCCGCGACAAATTCCGGCTTGGGCTGGCGGTTGTTGAAGTACTCCGCGTCGAGCCACGTGTCGGTGTGCACGTAGTCGGCACTGGCGACCGCGTCTTCCGGCTTCTGCACGTGTTCGATATTGCCCGTCGCTTCGGCCTGCGCGTTCAACTCCTCATCAATGCTCGCGGGATGCGCCTCGGGTGCCGCGAGCACGACTTTGATGCCGAGCTTCGCGCATGCGAGCTTGAGCGTATTGGAGACGTTGTTCTCGATACCGAGCCAGGCGATTTTCTTTACATTCTCCAGCCCTCCGGAATATTCCGCCATCGTGAGAATGTCGCCAAGCGTCTGGCAGGGGTGGTACTTTTCGCTGCAGCCGTCGATGACCGGGATGTGGTTGAACGACGCGGCGGTGATAGCGTCCTCCACCCGCATCGGACGCATCATGAGCACGTCGCCAAAACGCATGACCGCGCGTATTTCGTCGCGGAAATCGGCAAGCGGCAGCTGCGCATTTGCCGCCGCGAGGAAAATCGCGTGGCCGCCGAGCTCCGTCATACCGGCCTCGAAGGAAAGGCGTGTGCGCGTCGAATTCTTCTGGAAGAGCATGATGAGCGTCTTGTCGTGCAGGAGGTCGGTCGTCTCACCCGCGCGATATTTTTTCTTGAGCTGCGCCGCGAGTCCCAGGATCGTGCGGAGGTCGTCCGCGCTTTGCTCTTTGAGTGAAATGAAATGCTTCATAGGGCTTTTTTGATGCGCTTACGGTATTCGGCAAGCGCGAGATTGCCCGGTGCGCCCAGGCTTTTCTTCGACGCAAGATTCTTTGAGAAATCGACGTCTTTCGGAGTCATGCCCGCGGCCTCCGTGTATGCGTCGCGGAAGGGCACGCCCTTTTCCTGCACGAGCGCATTGGCGATGTCGGCGGTGAAAATGCCGGCATTGATCTTCGCGCGCATACTCTCCTGCTTGGGTGTGAGGCCCGCAAGAAGGACGCCGACGACCTCAATGCTGCCGAGGGCGGTATGCGTGCTTTCGATGAGCGGCTTCTTGATGAGCTGGCCGTCCCTGTTGTAGCCGGAAATGAGGTTCTTCGCGATGTCTTTCACCATGAGCTGGTTTGCGATGACCACCGATACGTTGCCGCGCAGTATCTCCATCACGTCGAGGTTGTGCTTGTGCGGCATGATGCTCGAACCGGTCGTCAGGGTCTCATCGACCGCGAAATAATCGAATTCTTGCGAGGTGAAGAGCACCATGTCGTTGGCAAACTTCCCAAGTGTGAGCATCACCTGTACCAGCGCCTCCAGGTATGCGCTCTCGAATTTCCCGCGCGAGTTCTGGCAATAGAGAGAATTCACCTGGACGCCCGCGAACCCCATTTCCCTGGCGCTGAATTCCCTGTCTACCGGGATTGACGTGCCGAATCCGGCGGCGGAGCCGAGCGGGCTTTTGTCGATGAGCGCGAGAATTGCCCCGCACTGGTCGGCATCATCGAGAAGACTCTCGGCATATGCGGCGAAGTAATGGCCCACGCTTCCGAGCATCGCCTGCTGCGTGTGCGAGTAGCCGGGCATCGGAATGTCCTTGTATTTCTCCGCCGCGTCCACAAACTGCTCCGCGAGCTTGATGCTCGCTTCACGCACGAGAGCGAGATTTGATTTCATATACAGGCGCACCGCAGTTTGGACCTGGTCGTTGCGGCTTCTGCCGGTATGTATTTTCTTGCCGGTGTCGCCCAGCTTTTCGACGAGATAATTCTCGATGACGGTGTGCGAATCTTCATCTCCCGAGGTAATGACCACCTTTCCCGCCTGGACATCTTTCTCGAGCTCTTCGAGCGCTTTCTGTATCGCCTTCGACTCACCCGTCGAGAGAATGCCTATCTTCTCGAGCCCCGCGGCGTGCGCGCGACTCCCCGCAATATCGAACGGCATCAATTCCATGTCGAACAGGAAGTCGCTTCCCGCCGTATACTTCTCAACGGCCGGATGCAGTTTTGTGTCCGATTTTTTCCAAAGCTTTGTCATACGCGTTATTTTTTCTTCTTGTTCTTGCGAGCTATCTGGTTGGCTATCTTCATTTGGAGCGTGTACACCTCGATGAAGCCCGCGCTCGCGTTCACGTTGAAGTTGTAGCCCTCGGCGACATTGAACGATGCGAATGAAAGCGCGTAGGGCGATTCCATCGCGACGACGGTCGCATGGCCCTTGAAGAGACGTACGCTCACCGTTCCCTCCACCCGTTCATTGGCGGCGTCATTGAATGCGTTCAAGGCGTCCATCGCGGGGTCGAGCCACAGTGCGTGGTAGCAGAGGTAGCCCCAGCGGGTATCCATGGTCTCCTTGAGCTCGTTGAGCGTGCGCGTGGAAACATACCTTTCCAGACCGCGATGCGCTTCGATGATGGTATGGAGGCCGGGATGCTCGTAGATGCCCCTGTTCTTGAGCCCGATGAGCCTGTCTTCAAGGACTTGGAAGGTGCCGACGCCATGCGCTCCCGCCACCTTGTTGAGCGCCATGATGAGCGCACCGAGGCTCTGCTTCTTGCCGTTGAGAGCGACGGGAATTCCCTTCTCGAACTGAAGCTGTATGAATTCCGGCTGATCCGGCGCGTCCTTGGGAAGCGTGTAGGTGGTAAGGAACCTCTCCTCGGGTGCCACGAGCCCGGGGTCGGTTATTTCTCCGCCCTCCCACGTAATGCCGCCCATGTTGTCGTCGTCGGAATACGGGAAGTCGGCGGTCGCGGGGACCGGAATGCCGTTCTTCTTGGCGTACTCTATCTCCGCATTGCGGTCCATGTTCCACTCGCGCACCGGCGCGATGACCTTCATCGCGGGACTGTGCGCAAGGATGTAGCCGTCGATGCGTACCTGGTCGTTGCCCTTGCCGGTCGAGCCGTGAGCGATGCAATCGGCCCCTTCCCGTTCGGCGACTTCGACAGCCTTCTTGGCCAGAAGCGCGCGCGCCATCGGCGTCGAAAGGTGGTATTCGCCCTGGTAGTGCGCATTGGCCTTGATGCCTTTCGCCAGATACTCTTGGGCGAACTCTTCCTTTACATCGAGCGCGATGGCTTTCGCGGCGCCGAATTTCAGAGCTTTCTGCTTGATGGCCTCCAGGTCGTCGTGCTGCTGCCCGAGGTCGAGCGTCAGGGTCGTCACCTTGGCGTGATACTCGTCCTGTATCCACTTGAGCATGACGGACGTGTCGAGCCCGCCCGAGTAGAGAAGAAGCACGTGCTGTATTTCGCCCGCTTTCCCCTCGTACGAGGCTACTTTTTGATATGTTTGTTTGTTGTCCATACTCTATTCAAGTTTAGCACTTATTGCGCGCTGCGAGTGAAGGCTTCGTCGAGTATTTTGACGGCGGTATCAATCTCCTTTTTTGTGACGGTAATCGGCGGCATGATGCGTAAGACGTTGCCCTGTGTGCAGTTGATCAGCAGGCCACTCTTGAGGCAATCCTCGTAGATCTTCTTGCCTTCGACCGCGAGCTCAATGCCGGCCATGAGCGAGAGTCCGCGGACTTCGCGAATGACGGAGTGTTTTTCCTTCAGCTCGTTCAGTTTCTTCAAGAGGTAGGTGCCCGTCGTCTTGGCGTTCTCGATAAGCTTCTCTTTCTCTATCGCCTCGAAAGTGGCGAGCCCCGCGACACACGCCATGGGGTTTCCGCCGAAGGTCGTCCCGTGCGAACCGGGGCCGAGCGTGTCGGCAATTTCTTTCTTGGCCACCAAGGCGCCGACGGGAAAACCGCCGCCGAGCGATTTTGCAAGCGTGAACATATCGGGCTCGATGCCGAAATTCTGATAGCAGAACATCTTCCCCGTTCTTCCCATTCCCGTCTGAATCTCATCGAAGATAAGGAGGATATTTTTTTGGGAGCAGAGCTTGCGCAGCGCCACAAGGTATTGCTTGTCGGCCACGCGAATGCCGCCTTCGCCGTAAATAGGCTCAAGTATGATGGCGACCGTTTTCGGAGAAATTGCTTTTTCAAGCGCCGCGAAATCGTTGAACGGGACGTGCACGAACCCGGCGGGCAGCGGGTCAAAGCCCTTTTGGTGTTTCTTCTGCCCCGTCGCCGTCACCGTGGCGAGCGTGCGCCCGTGGAAGGAGCCCTCGAAGGTAATGACCTCATTGCGCTCAGGGTTGCCGAATTTGCGCGCGAGCTTAATGGCCGCCTCGTTGGCCTCGGCGCCCGAATTGCAGAAAAAGACTTTGCCCGGAAAGGACGCTTTGATTATCTTTTCCGCTAAGAGCGCCTGCCATTCGTGGTAGTAGTTGTTGGAGACGTGAATAAGTTTGCCCGCCTGCTTTTTGAGCGCCTTCACCACGCGCGGGTGGCAGTGGCCGATGCCGCTCACGGCCCAGCCGGGGAAAAAGTCAAGGTACGCTTTGCCGCGTTCGTCCCACACCTTGGTACCCTTGCCGCGCGCCAGCTGAAGCGGCGTCTTGCCGTACGTCGGAATGACGTACTTCTCGTAGAGCTCTATTGTCTTTTTGAGGTTCATACTATTTTTTGACTATCTCGGTGCCGATGCCGGTATCGGTGAATATTTCGAGGAGCAGGCCGTGCGGGATGGCGACGTCGATAATGTGCGCCTTCTTCACGCCGCGTTCGAGCGCGCGGACGCACGCGTTGACCTTCGGTATCATGCCGGCCGACACGACTTTCGATTCGATGAGCCCCGCCACTTCTCCGACGCTCACGTGCGAGATGAGCGAGCCTGGGTCATTGATATCCTTCAGTATTCCGCGCACATTGGTGAGGAGTACGAGCTTGAGAGCGCCCAGATTGCGAGCGATTTCGGCGGCGACGTTGTCCGCGTTGATGTTGTAGGTGAAGCCGTCCTTGGCGCCGATGCCGATGGGGGGAATGACGGGAATGATGTCGCTCGTTATCATTTTCTGTATGATGTCGCCGTTTACCTTCGACACCTCGCCCACGAATCCGATATCCTGCCCGTCGATGTCCGCATGTTTTTTGACCTCGATGACGCGGTCGTCCTTGCCGGAGAGCGATATGGCGCTGCCGCCGAGCGAAATTATTTCGCTCACGATCTCGCGGTTGATTTTCATAAACTCCTCTTCCGCTATCTCCATCGTCTCCTCATCGGTCACGCGGAATCCCTGAACGAACTTCGACTCCTTGCCGATTGCCTCTAGGCGCGCGGAGAGGAATGGCCCGCCGCCGTGCACGAGAACGGGGCGCATGCCGACGTAGTTCATAAAGACGATGTCTTGCAAGACCGCGCGGCGTATCGCTTTGTCCGTCATCGCCGCACCGCCGTACTTGATGACGATGGTCTTGTTGTAGAAGCTCTGTATGTACGGCAACGCCTCAATGAGCACGCCCGCCTTAGCCGCGGCTTCCGCAGCGGTGCCTGATTTGGTGATGATGTCGTTCATAGATGTATTAGGTTCTGTATGCCGAATTTTTCTCCACATAACTCGTGGAGAGGTCGCAGGTGAAGGCGGATGCCCCGGCTTTCCCCAGGCAGAGGTCAACCTTGATGTATATGTCCTTTTGGGCGAATACGCGGTCGAGGGCTGCGGGATTTTTGTTGACGCCGCCGCCGTTCTTGAGGACGAGCTCTTTGCCGATGTATATTTTCATCTTCCACGGGTCAACATGTGCGCCGGAGTAGCCCGCAGCTGCGGCAATTCTCCCCCAATTGGGGTCGGAGCCAAAGAGCGCGCACTTGACGAGATTCGATGACGCGATGGAGCGCGCGACCTTCTGCGCATCGGCGGACGTTTTTGCGCCACCGACGGAAATCTCGACGAACTTCGTCGCGCCTTCCGCGTCGCGCACCATGAGCTTGGCAAGAGTCAGAAAAAGCTCGGTGAGAGCGCCGGTGAAGACTCCGAATTCTTTTGAGCCTTTCGCTATCGTTTTATTTCCCGCCATGCCGTTGGCGAGTACGAGGACCATGTCATTGGTCGACATATCGCCGTCGATGGTAATCATGTTGAAGGACTGCCCCACCGCCTCATCGAGTGCCGCGCGCAGCGCCGCAGGTGCCACAGCGGCATCGGTCGTAACGAAACAGAGCATCGTCGCATGGCCCATTTGCGGATGTATCATGCCCGCGCCTTTGGCGATAGCGCCGATGCGGACCTTTTTCCCGCCGATGAGTATTTCCGCCGCGACCTCTTTCGTCGTACGGTCGGTCGTGAGAATGCCCTCCGCCGCGTCTTTGCTTCCGTCCTCGCTCAAGCCGTCCGCAAGCGCAGGAACCGCCTTCACTATCTTTCCTATCTCAAGCGGCTGGCCGATAACGCCGGTCGATGCGACGAGGATATACTCCAGAGATACACCGAGCGCATCTCCCGCCACCTGTGCCATCTTCTTCGAATCGGCAAAACCTTTCTTGCCCGTCATGCAGTTGGCATTGCCGGAATTGGCGATGATTGCCTGCGCCTTGCCGCCTTTCAGATGTTCCTTATTTATGACGACGCACGATGCCTGCACTTTGTTGGTCGTGAAGACACCGACCGCATCGCAGAGTGTTTCGGAATAAATGAGCGAGAGGTCTTTTTTCTTCGACTTGCCCTTGATACCGCAGTGGAGACCGCTCGCGGAAAAACCTTTGGGCGCCGTGACGCCTCCGTCTATGAGTTTTGATGTTGATTTTTTCATAAGCCGCTAGTCTCGTTCAAGCCGCACATAAGATTCATGTTCTGCACCGCCTGTCCTGCCGCGCCCTTGCCGAGGTTGTCGATGACGGTCACGATGACCGCGAGACCCTTTTCTTCATTGACCTTCAGGCCGATATCGCAGAAATTGGTGTGCGCGACATTCTTTATCTCCGGCAATTTCCCACCGTCGTATACTTTCACGAACGGCTCGCCCGCATAGAACTTTTTGTATACCGCGAGCAGCTCATCGGTCGTGATTTTTTTCGTCAACTTCACATAGATGGTGCTCAAGATGCCCCTGTTGATGGGCAGAAGGTGCGGTACGAAAATGACGCTGACCGGCGCGCCGGCAATTTTCGTGAGCTCCTGGTCTATCTCCGGCACATGCTGATGCTCGAAAAGCTTGTACGCCTTGAGCGATTCATTCACTTCGGAGAATAGGAGGTCTTTCGACGCCTTCCTTCCCGCGCCCGTCACGCCGCTTTTCGCGTCTATCTGTATCGAACCGCTGTCAAAAACGCCCGCTTTGAGGCCGGGAGCGAGTCCGAGCGTTGCGCCGGTCGGATAGCAGCCGGGATTGGCGAGCAATGTCGCTTTCTGTATCTCCTTTCTGTGGAGTTCCGGAATGCCGTAGACCGCGTGCTTGAGATTTGCCGTGTCAGTGTGCGGAACTTTGTAGAATTTCTCGTACGCCTTCGTGTCTTGCAGGCGGTAGTCGGCGCTCACGTCTATCACCTTCTTACCCGCCTTGAGGAACGCGGGCGCTGTCTGCATCGATACCGTGTGCGGCAACGCGAGAAAGATGAGGTCGGTTTTCTCAAGCGCCTCGTCGAGCGAGAAGGCTTTGCACGGCAAGTCGAGCATACCCATCAGGTACGGAAAGATGTCCTGTATCTTTTCGTCGCGGTCTTCTTTGCCGGAGACGTACGTCACTTCGACATTCGGATGCTTTGAGAGAATTTTTATGAGTTCCTCGCCGGTGTACCCTGTGGCCCCGACGACCCCCACTTTTGTTTTGTTCATAGTTGTAAGTTGTTTATGGTACTTCATTTTCCTGATAAGGCAAAAACAAAACGGCCTCTACTCGAGGCCGTTTTGGAGTTCGTTTGGGAAAATGACAAACACTCTAAACAGCCTCGAATGAAGCTGCGCGTCGCGTCGTACCGAAAATCGAAATCTGTGTCATACGAGATACATTCTATACTTTCGCACCGGATTGTCAAGTTTAGGCGCTGGTGCGCCTGTAGAATGGCCTATTTCTTGTCGATTTTGGGGGGCGACGCAAGCGCAATCGCACCTGCGATGACCATGGAGGTGGCGGACGCGATTCCCCAAATGATGAGTATCTGTATCATAGGATTTTTATTTTTTGGATAGGTAATTTTGAAACGATAAAAAACACAAACGGCCTCTTCCGAGGCCGTTTGTTTAAGTTCAAATACAAATCTTAACAAGCAACCTCAAAAGGGGCCGACATATAAAGGCACATCATGCGGAAAGATTGAATAGCTTGCGTTGCTTTCATAGCATTCATTGTACGCGAGCGAGCGGTCGCGTCAAGAAAAAAATCTGGGGAAAAACGCTTCTTATCAAACTCTCACGGTCGTAATAGTTTGATAAGAACAGAGATGGAGAGACAAGTTGTATTTCGCTCTTTTGAGCTCATCAGTACCGACGCACATCGGTAGATACACGGTTTAAGGTTAACCGTGAACCTTGCCGGCACCCGCCTCTATGGCGGGTGCCCGCTTTTTTTGCTGGCTCAGCCATCTCCATCAAGAGGCGGAGGGGCCGGCTCTGTCTCAGGCCTGAACTCGCTAGGTCTATATGGGCCTAGCAGACTCTGGATCTTGAGGCTGGGGTTTTTCATCTTGACATGTTCCCATGCCAAGTCGGGTATCGCATGGACTCGGACGATCTCGTCCACGCCGAACACATGGCTTGCGAAGCGGTCGACATTATTGAACTCCAACAACTCTCCGCTTTTCAGTTCGCAAATAACCTTTGTGTCCGGCGCTCCGAACAGTTTGCCGAAGCGATTAACGAGCCGGACAGGCTCGTAACCAGTCAGCTTGTTCGTCGGTCCGTCGATTGCTACCGCCCGGTCTCCGCCCGGAGCAGCCCAAATCAAGGAACTGATTCTCATAGCACATCCTCACTTTCTAGGGTTTGGATTGATCCGAGGTTTCGGGTCAAAAAAACCGTACCACGAAAAGCGCTCCCGGCAAAATTTGCGGTAAACGTATGAGAAAACTTCCTATTTGCTTCTCTTCTTCAATTCCGCCTCAACGTCTACGAGACTTATTTTTTTCTCCGCAAGCAATACGAACAGGTGGTAAAGCAAGTCGGCGGATTCTTCGACGAGCCGTTCGCGGGTCTGTTTTTGCGCCGCGTGGACGACTTCCATCGCCTCTTCGCTCACCTTGAGCGACATTTTATCGAGTCCGGCTTTAAACAAGGAAGCGGTGTAGGAGCCTTCGGGCATCGTCTCTTTGCGCTCTTGAATCGTATTGAACAGTGCCGACAGCTCTCCCCCTACGGCAGTTTCTTTGAAGCATGAGTAGTCGCCCGTGTGGCACGTAGGGCCCGATGGCCGGGCTTTTATGAGCAGCGCATCGTCATCGCAATCCGTCTTTATTTCAACAACGTTGAGGACATTTCCGCTTTCCTCACCCTTCATCCACAAGCGTTTCTTGGTCCTGCTGTAGAACCACACCTTGCCTGTGTCGATGGTCTTGGCGAGCGATTCTTCGTTCATGTAGCCCGCCATGAGGACCGCACGCGTATCGGCGTCCTGAATGATTGCGGGCACCAATCCCCCGCCCTTCCCCCAATTTATTTTTTTGGTTATTTTTTTGCTGATATCTTTCATACACGTATAGGTATACCACGAGCCGATAAGAATTCTTTGGCCTCCGCGACCGTATGTTCACCATAGTGGAAGAGGCTGGCGACCAGCGCGGCATCTGCCTTCCCTTCAGCCAGGGCCGCGCGCATGTGTTCGAGCGTGCCCGCGCCCCCCGAGGCGATGATCGGAATATTCACCGCATCGGAAACTTTTTGCAAAAGCTCGATGTCGTATCCGTCTTTCGTCCCGTCTTTGTCCATCGAGGTGAGGAGTATTTCGCCCGCTCCGCGCTTTTCAGCCTCCCTCGCCCATGCGACAACCTCCAGAGGAGTCTCTTCGCTGCCGCCTTTCAAGAACACTTTGTATGTACCGTCTTTCTTTTTCGCGTCTATCGCAACGACGACGCATTGCTGCCCGAAGGCGCGCGCGGCATCGCTGATGAGGTCGGGATTCTGCACGGCGGCGGTATTGAGAGAGATTTTGTCTGCCCCAAGCTGAAGCAGTCGCCGTATCTGCTCGATGGAGCTGATGCCCCCGCCTACCGTGAATGGAATGAAGACCTGCTTTGCCACCGCCGCGGCGATGTCGAATATCGTCTCGCGCCCTTCCTTGGATGCACTGATATCGAGAAAAACGAGTTCATCCGCGCCCTCTTCGGAATACTTTTCGCCGAGCGCCACCGGATCACCGACCACCTGCAGGTCGACGAACGAGACACCCTTGACCACCTTGCCGTCCTTGACGTCGAGGCACGGAATGATGCGCTTGGTTAGATGAGAAGCGGGCTTCAGAGCATCCATTGCTTTCTTGATATCAATCGTCCCCTCGTAGATGGCCTTACCGACGACGGCCCCGAAGAGGCCGATGCCTTTCAGTGTCGTAAGCGCTTTCATGTCGGATATTCCTCCCGATGCGACGACGTTGAAACTCATGTCCGCGAGGCTGCGAACGAACTCGTAATTGGGCTCCGTCATCGTGCCATCGCGCTCCACGTCGGTGCACAGAATTTCAGTGATGCCGAGTGCTTTCATTTTCTTGGCAAAATCGACACCGTCGGTATCAAGCGTCTTCTGCCAGCCTTCCACCGCGAGCTTCCCGCCTTTTATTTCAAGCGCGACGACGATGCGCGCGCTTCCGTATTCTTTGATAAGCGACGTGAGCATCGCGGTTTCGGTCTGCGCTTTGGTGCCGATGACGACGCGTGCAACTCCCGCATTGAGAAATTCGCGCGCAAGTGCAGCGTCGCGGATGCCGCCGCCGACTTGAAGCGGTGTGGAAACGCTTTTCGCAATCTTCAACAGCAACTCTTTATTGGCCGCAACACCCGTCTTTGCGCCGTCGAGGTCGACGATGTGGATGAGCTTTGCTCCCTGCCGCTCAAAATCTTTTGCAACGACAACGGGGTCCGAAGCGTACACCTTCTTACTCCTAAACTCGCCCTTGGTGAGGCGTACGCACTCGCCGCCGATGATGTCTATGGCGGGAATGACTAGCATAGCGTGCAGAAGTTATCTAGTATCTTCATGCCCCATTGCCCCGACTTTTCGGGGTGGAATTGCGTGCCGTAGAAATTCCCCTTTTGTACGACGGCCGGAAAATCCGCGTCGTACGACGTCTTTCCGAGCACGTATTGCGCCTCTGTTTCCAGGTAATAGGAGTGTACGAAGTAGAAGTAGGCACCCTCGGGTACGCCGTCGGTGAGCGGGGATTTCTTCACAAGATTGACGGTGTTCCACCCCATGTGTGGCACTTTCAGCTCCGTCCGGAAACGCTTCACTCGCCCGGGAAGAATCGAAAGACACTCGACTTCGTCCTCCTCCGAGAACTCCGTCATGAGCTGAAGGCCGAGACATACGCCGAGCACCGGTATTTTGAGTGTGGGCAACACGTCGGCAAATCCGCTTTTCTTGAGTTTCTCCATCGCGCTTCCCGCCGCCCCCACGCCCGGCAATATCACTTTATCGACGCCGACCAGCTCCTCCGGCCGGGTGATGACGGTGAATGTTTTCCCCAGAGCGGTGAGCCCGTTGCCGACGCTGTGCAAATTGCTCGCGCCGTAGTCTATGACGCCGATGTTCATAGAACCCCTTTCGTCGAGGGTAGGGCGCCCTCCTGGCGCGGGTCGCTTTCTGCGGCCATACGCAGTGCTTTGGCGAACGATTTGAATATCGCTTCTATCTTGTGGTGTTCGTTCTTGCTGTACTTCACGTTGATGTGGATGTTGGCCTTCAAGGTCTCGGCGACCGAGCCGAAAAAGTGCTCGACCATTTCCGTCGGGAGGTCGCCGACCTTCTCGCGCTTAAACTCCGCGTTGAAGACGAGGTACGGGCGGCCGCCCAAGTCGATGGCGACCTCGACGAGCGTGTCATCCATCGGGAGCACGAATCCGTAGCGCCGTATTCCCTTCCGCTCGCCGAGCGCGCGCAAAAGGACGTCGCCCAAAACGAGTCCTACGTCCTCGACGGTGTGGTGGTCGTCGACCGCAATGTCGCCCTTGGCACGTATCGCGAGATCAACGAGCGAGTGCTTCGAGACCTGCTCGAGCATGTGGTCGAAGAATTTGATGCCGGTATCAATGTCGAATATTCCCTTTCCGTCGAGATTGCAGCGTATGAACACGTCGGTCTCCTTCGAGGCGCGCGCGACGGCGGCGATGCGCGGGAACGACGAATTACGTTCCATCTTGTACCCCGCGATACCGAGATTCTTTGCAAGTTGCATATCCGTTTCGCGGTCGCCCACCATGAACGACTGTTGAAGGTCGATGGGCGTGTCCTTGAGGAATTTTCTCAAGAGTCCCGTCTTCGGCTTCCGGCAATCGCACCCGTCGTCCGGCATGTGCGGGCAGACGAAGATTTCATCGAACACAACGCCTTCTTTTTTCAGCGGCTCCAGCAGCTCTTTCTGTGTCGCGTCGAAAGCGGAGCGGGGGTACGACCGGCTGCCGAGCCCGTCCTGATTCGTGATCATGGCAAGTTTGTAGCCCGACTGAACGAGCGTTTTCAATCCGGCGATGACACCCGGCAGAATGCGCATTTCATCGGGACTACCAATAAGCAGCGAGTCTGGCTCGCGAATCAAGGCCCCGTCCCGGTCGAGGAACGCAACGGCTACCGATTTCTTTTCCGGTGTTTTTTTCATATGATTTTCGCAATTGCTTCTAATAATGCCGTATTTTCTTCCGGTGTCCCCACCGAGATGCGCACGCAATCCTTGAGAAGCGGCTGCGACGTGAACTCGCGGATGATGATACCCGGGCCCTCGGCAAGCTTCCTGGTGAGCGTACCGGCCCCCACGCGCCGGGCGAGGACAAAATTCGCCTCGCTTGGGAATACCTCAAACCCGAGCTTGGCGAGACCTTCCGCTAGCTGCGCACGCTCCTTCAGTATCGCATCTTTTAATTCCGTCATCTTCGCCTGCTTGCCGAGCGCGGTGAGCGCTATTCGTGCGGAAACGCGGTTGAGATTGTAGGGCGGTTTTATTTTGTTGAGGTACTCGACGACGTCTTTATTGGCGACGGCGTAGCCGACGCGTATGCCCGCCAGTCCCCACGCTTTGGAGAAGGTGCGCAGGACGACAAGGGTATCAAGACCCCCTATCTTGCTCACCGCCGAAGGCTCGGAGGCAAATTCGATATACGCCTCGTCGAGAACGACAATGCCTTTGAAAGTGTTGCAGATGCGTTCAAGCGCGGCCGGTTCCACAAGCTGTCCGGTCGGATTGTTCGGCGAGCAAAGGAAAAGCATTTTCGTTTTTGGCGTTACGGCGGCAAGAAGATCATCAGCATCCAAGGTGAAATCGGAGGAAAGCGAGAACGTCGCAACCTTCACGCCCGCGAGATTCGCGGCGACCCGGTACATACCGTACGTCGGCTCAACGATGAGAATTTCTTCATCCCGCTCGACAAACAGGCGGATGAGCAGGTCGATTGCCTCGTCAGAACCGTTGCCGACGAAAATATTTTCTTTCTTCGTACCGACGTATGCGGCGAGTGCTTCGCGCAATTCGGTTGAAAACGGGTCGGGATAGCGGTTCAATTCCTGTTCAAGCGGCAATTCGACGGCGCTGCCGAGGCTGTTCTCGTTGGCGTCCATGAAAATCCCCTTGCTGTAGAGGCTGCGCGCCGAGCGGTACGGCTCAAAATCTTGCAGGTCGGAGCGTATGAGAGAGCGTATCGTCATATTATTTTTTTGAAGCGGATGCTGACCGCATTTTTGTGCGCATCAAGGCCTTCCCGTGCCGCCAAGACCTCGACGGTGTCCTTCAGATTCTGAAGCCCCGCTTTGCTCACCTTCTGTATCTGCACCATCTTGCCGAACGATTCGACGGAAAGCGGCGGGAACATTTTCGCGTAGCCGGACGTCGGCAGCGTGTGGTTGCTGCCTGTCGCGTAATCACCCAAGGGTTCGCTTGAATACTGTCCGAGAAATACCGAGCCGGCATTATTGATGCGCGAGAGTATCTCGGATTCTTTGGCGCTGACGATTTCCAAGTGCTCGGGCGCATACTCGTTGACGAGCTCGCATGCCTGGGTCACGTTCTCGACGATGACAGCCGCACTGTTCTGCAACGACTTTTCAATTATCTGCCGACGTGGGAGCTCTTTTGTCTGTCGCACCATTTCTTTCTCCACCTGCTGTGCGAACGCATCGGAAAACGCAACGAGAACAGCCTGCGAATCTTCTCCGTGCTCGAGCTGCGAGAGGAGGTCGGCGGCTATCCACGCCGGATTTGCCGTATCGTCGGCGACGACCAGGACTTCAGAGGGGCCTGCGGGCATGTCGATGGCCACTTCTCCAAAGACAAGCATCTTCGCCGCAGTTACGTAGGCGTTGCCGGGACCAAATATTTTCGACACCTTCGGAATTGATTCCGTGCCGTAGGCCATTGCCCCGATTGCCTGCGCACCGCCGACCTTGCATATCCTGGAGACTCCGCACATATCGGCCGCAACGAGGACCGCGCTCGGCACCTTGCCGTCTTTGCCGGGCGGAACGCATAGAACGATTTCCTTGCAGCCGGCTATCGTGGCGGGTATCGCAAGCATGAGTACCGTCGAAGGGTACGCGGCCTTGCCGCCCGGAATATACAGGCCGACGCGCTCGATGGGGCGGAACTCGCGCCACACCTTCACACCCTTGGTCGTGGTAACGGCGCGCTCTTTTTTCTTGAGCATGGC
>Ga0209542_10004153_pt1 | contig 30092 bp, 30 predicted proteins | sample RifCSPhighO2_01_FD_184028 | JGI IMG/M metagenome (GOLD analysis project Ga0209542, IMG submission 184028) | Soil microbial communities from Rifle, Colorado - Rifle CSP2_plank highO2_0.1 (SPAdes) (version 2) | ecosystem: Environmental > Terrestrial > Deep subsurface > Rock core/Sediment ... | reverse complement strand
AGATCAGCCTGGAAAGCCTTAGCTTTACCAACTTCCCTAGATAGGAAATCGGCATTTTTATCTACCTCACTTTGTAGAGAAGATAGAGCTAGCTTATCTTTTTCCAGCCTTTCTTTTTGAGTTAATAAATCCAACATCTCACCGGTAACATTGGTAATAATCCTTTGATCCTCTTTGGTAGCTGCCTGACGGTAGGTTAACTCCCGAAACAGATCCCCTGTTGAGGAGCTGGAGAGCAAGACGATAAAAGGGGTTGTTAAAAATGATTTTATATAATAGGAACGGATCCGGGACTCAAGTAATGTTTGCTGGACAGCTAATTTTTCCTCCCTGACTTTTAACTCTTTTTCTTTTTGTTTAATGGAGGCCGAGAGATTATTTAACCTGGATTGAATCTGGGCTAACTGGCGCTTTAAGGAATCAAGTTGCCCCTCCAAAGGCTTGGTGGCTTTTTCGGATAACTCCCGGGACTTAGATAACTCATTAATCTGTTTTTGCAGATCCTCTATCTCATCAGCCCTAACTGGGGATATGTAGTAAGTGGTAAGTAGAATGGGTAGGACAATTAGCATGGACAGCAACAGTTTTTTCATTGGGAGTATCCAGATTTTACCACACTTCTTCTTTGTGCTAAGCTGGGGATAATGCTCAGGTTTTTTCTATTTCTTATCACAATATTTATTTTTTTAATCCCTAATCAAACCATCAGAGCTGAGAGGAGAATTGAGAGTATTTCCCCCAGTCCAGTAACTGATGAAGCCACGTCTATAACCATCAAGATAACCTCTGATGATCCTAACGATAATTTCAGTACGAAAGCTAATTATAGATTCCAGTCTTGGAAATCAGGGTCGTCACCTGGATCTTGTGCAGTGTTAGCACAAACACAGAGTTCTTTGTATCGGACAAGAAGAGCCGTTATTAGTTCTGATGGTAAGACTTTAACAGCAACCTGGAAATTAGATAGAAAATGCCAGGTTGAGGTTGGGCAGTGGATATTTGCAGCTTGGACTGGTGATGAATATGCTGTTGCTGCTCCCTCCGGAACAAAAGAATATTATTTTGTTGTCAAACCCTCCCGTGATCTACCTTCCATCTCCCCTGGTAAATCAGAGTATGGGATTAATGAAAAACCCATAGAGGTTATATTAACCAACGCTGAAGAAGGTTATAACTACTTCTTTTGGTGGAATGGAGCCAAATTGCAGATGGCAGCCACTGGATTCAAAGATCCTCGATCTCCTACTTCCAGTATCACCTTGGGAAGCTTAATCGGAACGCTAACAGAACAAGGAACTAAACCCACCGCAGGCACATATAAACTTTGCATGGAAGAATTAGCACAGGGACTTGTTTTAGGAAGCACCTCCCCAGCTTTTATGAATTGCACTTATTTTACTAATTTTGTATTTAAAGATGTTGTTACTAATAAAGAGGTTCAGTGCAAAATTAACCCAGAAAAGCCCATTACTCTTAGCGATATCAGCCTTTCTGCCTCTAATGTTTCTCCCAATCAAACTTTTAATATCGCCCCATCTTATTCCACAACAGTTTTGCAAAGTAACTCTAATACTGCCGGAACTTTTTCACTCTCAATTGGTACACATTTAACCGAAGGGAAACACTCAGTTAAGGTTAGTGATGCCTCTGGTAAAGAGATTTGTACAGTAAGTATCCCTGTTGGCGGTTCAGATCCAAACGCCCTAGGGCCCAGAGATTGTAAACCAGGAGACAACTCTTGCGTGTTCTCATCCGGAGTAAGTTGTGACCCCACTACAGGAAAGGGTGGACAAGGTGGAGTATTAACCGCGATTGGTTGTGTGCCAACTGAACCCAATGCTATGATCCAGGGATTCCTAAAAATTGCCGGTACTGCCGGGGGTGGAATAGCTCTACTTTTAATGATCTTTGGATCCTTCCAGATTATCACCTCAGCTGGAGATCAACACAAACTACAAGCTGGTAGGGAGCAGTTCTCCAACGCTGTTATCGGACTGTTGTTTATCATCTTCTCTGTTTTACTACTTCGAATCATTGGAGTTGATATACTGGGGTTGGAGGGGTTTAGTAGAATTAACTAAATATATGCTTAAACTAATTTTAACTGCTTTTTTTTCTCTTACCCCCATCTTTTTACTCCCGGTTGTAATCTTTGCTTCTAATCATGATGACCGCGAAAAAACCTTCACTTGCGATTCGGTTAAAAACTTCTCTGCCTCGCCAATTCAGGGAACAATCAAAACTCAATTTCGCATTAGTGGCCAGATTGAGAATTGTAAAATTGGATCCGGTTTAAGTAGGATTGCTGTTTATTCTTACCTTTCAGGAAATAAAACCTTTGATGTTTCCATAGATAGTCTCGGTACGAATGGTGAGTTTGTAGTAACAGGCACCTTCCCCGGTCAAGGACGGTGGGAGCTTGCTGTTAGGCGAGATGTCCAGAATATACCGGTTGATAATAAAATTATTATATCTATCAATCCTGAATCAGGACCAACAACCACTGTTCCTCAGTCCAAGTCAGCAACAGACTGCATTGATCTTCCCGGAAATTTTAATGCCCCCTGCTTTCCTGGTTTAAAAGCTGATTTTAGGGATTTAGGCAGCTTGGTGACTAACTTTATGGATTTAGTCTTGGCTTTAGTTGGGTTACTGGCTTTTTTAATGCTACTTTATGGAGCCTTAAGATATATCTTTGCTGGTGGTGATAAACAAGGGCTACAATCTGCTAGACAAAGGATGATCTATGCTATCGTGGGGTTGATTGTGGTGGCGCTCGCTTTTGCACTGACTCAATTTATTGAGCAAGTTTTAGCCCCCAGTAAACCCTCCCCTCTCTCTTTAGTTACTACCGCTTATGCCCAAACTGTTAAAACTCCCTTAGCAGAAAAGTATGATTTTGGAGGTTATCAAAACTTGGGACATTTTATCAGCAGCTTATTACCGACAATTTTTTCCATAGCAGCTTTGGGGGTGGTGTTTTATTTCCTGATTGGAGCTTTTAAGTGGCTATCCTCGGGGGGCAATAAAGAAGGTATCTCTTCTGGCAGAGGCATGATTACTCATTCCATTATTGGATTCTTTTTGCTAATGATGATATTTTTAATTATGCAGTTTTTACCGGAGTTTCTAGGAATTAACCTGAATATCTTTGCACCATGAAACAACTTCTAATGTATCTCCTATTTTTGATAACTCTGATAATTGTTAATCCTGTTCTAGCGGAACACAATTATCCAGGAGAGTTAGATCAACCTACCAAATCAACCAGTCTGGGAGTTGAGGCTTTAGGTAAGATTAAAGCTCCGGAGGCTATTGCCAACCTCGGCTTTGGTGCCATTGGCATCAGTAGAGTGCTTTCTAATATTATCCAGATTATTTATATTGTGGCCTCGATTGTTTTTGTCTTTATGATAGTTATTAGTGCCTTCCAGTGGATTGTCTCCGGGGGGGATAAAGAAAAGCTTAGTCAAGCTAAGAGTAGGCTTACCAACGCCATTATCGGCATCTTTTTACTCGCCATAGCTTTTGTCATTATCAGAGTGGTGGGACAATTAACCGGCTTTGAGTTCTTCTCTGGTCAAAACAATCTCCTACCAACTGTTGTCCAACCTTCGGAGTCAGTACCAGGAAGTGAAGGCAGAGAAGGCGATCCGCTAAGACCTCAATAACTTCAGTTACTTGACAAGACAAAAGGGCTGTGCATATGATTAATCTGATGAGAAAAGTCTTAGCCTCTGCCTCCGTAGTTGGGTTTTTAGCAACAGTCACCAGTGCTTTGGCTGTGGTTACTCCAACCATTGGAGTTCAGCTTAAACCTCCCACTCAAGGAATAAATCCTGGTACACCAGTGGGGACATTGCTTTCCAATGCGCTAACTATCATCTTCGTGATAGCTGCCTTAGCCGTGTTATTTATGCTGATTATTGGCGCCTTTCAGTGGATTACCTCCGGCGGAGATAAAGAAAAAGTGGGCAAGGCCAGAGATAGGATTACTCAGGCCTTGGTAGGTTTAGCTATTTTAGCTTTAGCTTTTTTAATCACCGTGGTAGTGGGACAGGTCTTAAGTATCAATATCTTAGATATTAAAAGTATCCCAACTTTAGATCAGAGATGTCCTATTGGAGAAGTATATGACCCAACCTCTGCTAATGCTGCGAACCCCTGTATAAAAGCTAGGTAGTTTATTTGACCCTTAGTTAATTCTCTGTTAGGCTGAGTGTATGGGTCCTCCTCCTTCCGGAATAGTTCAACTTCAGGATTTATTAACCAGAGTTATCTCACTCTCAGTGGGACTGGCCTTTGTGGCACTGCTGATTATGTTGGTAGTTGGGGGAATCAGGATGATCCTCTCTGGTGGAGATGCCAAAGGACTACAAGGAGCCCAACAAACCCTCACCTGGGCGGTAGTCGGGATGATCCTTTTGGTGCTAGCCTGGTTGGTTTTAAAGTTAATCTCCTCTTTTACTGGAGTAGATGTAACCCAGTTTTGCATCGGTTTTGCTCCTAATTGTCTCTAGGAGTTAGCTATGAAGAAATTATTTGTTATTATTTTTTTAGTCTCTGTTTTTCTATACCCTGCACCCTACTTATACCCTGTCCAGGCCATAACTGATGCACCATCCCCAACTCCTTCCTCTCCCTCAGAAGAAGAATCAGCTATTTATAAAATTAATCAAGGAACCCTCCCTTCCGAGGTAGTTAAAAAAGAGCCGGATCTGAATACCGTTGAACAAATCCAGAGTACACTTGGCACTGTTCTTGCTAGATTTATTGGCTTATTTTATAAGGCTCCTGATGATAAAGCTAAGTATTACGCTGGATCTGATACTCTCCATCAGGCAAATTTGCCTGATGAGACCAAGAAAAAAGACCCCGATATAGTTGAGACCTTAAAAGGGTATCTGGGAGTTGGGACCTCTGCCGGAATCTACAGTTCATCTATTCCCACCTTTGAAGGATTCCCAACTGATAAGGCTACACCTTATGAAGATATCTACCAAAAAAGTTACTTTCCAGAAGGAATTAAGCCAATCGTACCCAACACCCCAACGCCCACCCCTAGAAATAATCCCCAATGATGGTGTAGAATCCATTTTAGTATGGTTGATACTAGGAACCATTATTTTACCAGACGAGATGCTTTCGGCATGGCGGGAACCCTATTCTTAGCTGCCTGTGGGTCCACCAGAACTATCACTCCTCCCGCTGAAGCTAAAGCATTAACTCCGGTTAATTCTTCTCTCATTGTTGAACCTCAATTCAGAGATTCACTAACCCCAAATATTGAAGGAACCCAGGTAGCCTCATTACAAACACAGCCTGCCCAACAAAATGATCTCCTCTCAACTTTACAAGCCCGTGAGGCCCAAGCAACTACTCCTCCAATTCTACCCATCCCCCAACAAACCTTTACACCACCAACTCCAACAGTTAGACGCTTACCACCAACTCCGACCAGAGCTCCCTCCACCCCTACTCCCACACAACAGCCCGATGGAAGGATGTCCTGGAAAAAGTTAAAGGAATATGAGGTTTTAGCTGCTAGACGATTCGCTCTGGATTTCAACCCCATTACTAATCTAGTGGCTTTATCATCTGATGGTGACGACATTAAGGCTATGAGAAGTTTTTCAGGAACCAAATGGTGTTGCGTTGATTTAAATGTTAAAGTTGTCGATCTGGAAGGACGTATTATCCGAATTTTTCCTGCATCTCGACACAGTCCGTTGTCAATCAGTCCTGATGGACGAGCTATTGCCTATGATGTAAAATACGATGTAATCGAGAAGGGTCGGAACGTTGGAATCAAAGGAAATCTTGTAGTAAATCGAATACTCGATGGCACTCAGCTAATATCCACCGATAGAGGTTGGGGGCCACTCCGCAATCTAATCTTTAGTCCTGATGGCAATCAGATTGCTACATCTCATGATGACCAAATAAAAATATGGGGTGCTAGTGACGGCAGTTTAGTGAGAACCATCGAGAGAGATACTTCTATTGCTTTTCCTGGGATGCATCATATAAGATTCAGTCCAGACGGTAAATTATTGGCAGTGGGTAGTTTTGGCGATAAAAGTATCGGTTTATTAGACTTAGCTAACGGATCAGCTAGGAAGCTTCCCCCTCTTAATGATAACGGAACAAACTTTATTGACTTTACTTTGGACGGAAACCAACTAATCACCAACAGTGGATATCAGGAGTTAAACTCTACAAGAATCTGGGACGTCAAGGAAGGTAAATTACTTAACACTATAACTACTCCCATAATCCGTGGTTCAGAGCTTGGTGGTGAGGTTAGATGGGTACCCGGAACCAATCTTTTGGCACAGGAAATTGGTGCTGATTACCGCTCCAAGGGCAAGGTGATTTTTTGGGATAGAACTACGCTCAAGGAAGTTTCGAGAGTCTCGACTCCTGAACTTAATGGAACAATGAATTTTACTTCAGATGGAAAAAGGATGATCCTAGGGACTCTCGCTGGATTTTCAGTTTGGCAACGTTCTTAAATAAAGGATAGCTAATATCTTTAAGTTTGAGGTTTGAGTTTTGGGTTTCTAGACTGTACACTGTTTGTATGCCTGCCCAAAGGTTAGTGTTCTGTGTCTTATATTTAGTATTTGCTGTTGTGGTACTTTTTGCATCAGTAACTCCTGTTTATGCTCAGCAACCAACCCCTACCGGATCCCCTCTTACCTCTACCAACTTTGATTACTTCAAACACGGACAGACCACCATTGAGGGTTCAATGGGACACACCATTCTTTGTTCCCTGGCCGGATTTAGTTTATACGGCCAGTGTGTGGGATATGAGTATAAAAAGGAGGACAATAAGCCACCCGCAATCAAGCCTTTGGTTTATGACCAACTTCCCAACGGTGGAGCCCTGGGGATGTTGGGCACCACCACCATGGCGCTTTATACCCCCCCTACCTCAGCTACTCTTTATCTAGCTAATCTGGGAGAGAGTATCGGCCTCTCTCCTAAATCTGCCCTGGCGCAAAACGTTGCTGGTTCAGGTGCTGGAATTATTCAACCCGTTATCCAACTCTGGCAAGTAATTAGAAATTTGGCTTACCTAGCCTTTATCCTGGTTTTTTTAAGCGTAGGATTTATGATTATGTTCCGCAGTAAGATCAATCCACAAACTGTGATCTCTGTCCAGGCAGCCCTACCAGGACTAGTGATAGGCCTCATTTTAATTACTTTTAGCTATTTTATAGCTGCCTTAATTATTGACCTAGCTTTTGTGGGGGTCCAACTATCAGCCCAAATATTTAAAACCTCTGGGCTGGCTAATAACATGGGTGACCTGGATCAATTGTCTCAAAACTCTAATATATTCCAGCTGTTTTTAAATGCTGGAGTTAATAATATTGGTACAATCTTTAACGCTACGAACACCCAGTTTACGGGCACACTGGAATCAATACATCCCGGGGCGACAACCGGACTTCCCGCGATTATAGGGGCATTGGTGGGGGGTTTAATGTTTATGCCGGCTTGGCCCTTCATAGTCGGGGGTTTTGCAGCGGGGGCATCTCTCCAGTTTTTAATCCCCATTATTGTCATTGCCGTAGTCCTTATCGCTCTTTTTGTGCAACTATTCAAGCTGGTATTTGCCTTAATTACAACATATATTCAACTATTAGTTTTTACTATGGCTGGACCGTTGTTTATTCTTTATGGCTCTATCCCCGGCCGAGGTGGGGCAATTAGTTTTTGGTTTCGAGGCTTAATGGCCAACTCCTTAATATTCCCTACTGTTTTTATGGTTTTTCTTTTTGCTGGAGCCATGCTGGGAAATGATACCAAGGTTACAGCCTCGCTTCCCTTGCTGGGAGGGCTAAACGGTAATTTCATTAAAGTATTAATTGCTTTTGGTTTAATCTTGGGTACACCAGCTATCCCGGATATCATCCGGGGATTGTTTAAGGTCCAGCTGGCTCCACAGATTATGAAAGAGGCTCTTGGTGGAGCCTCCGCTGGAATAGATGCTCTAAAGACCGGTTACGGTAAGGCTACCGCTCCAGCTGCGCATGCCCAAGAAGCTTATGAGAAAGCCAAACTGGAACACAAAGTTCACGACGTATCACCCTCAGCTGCTGCAGGTGGTAAGCTAACCGGGACAGAAGCTTTAATTATGAAGATTCCCATAATAGGGAAGCACTAGCTAGACAGAGATGTGAAGGGCTTTTTCGATCATTTTCGCAAGCACTCCTTTTATAAATTCAAAGACATTAAAAATTCTGTGAAGCCTTCTTGGTATTCTCCACCTGCCTAATTTCTTCTCTTCAAGATGATGAGCTTGATGAGCTTGGAGAAAACCGGATTCTACTGCTTGATGCAAAATAGCCTCTTTGTGATCGTGAGAGATATTAGCCCGACCTCGCTTTTTTTGATTACTTTTCTCCAAAAAGTCTATGACATTGGAGAGTAATCTTTCATTATTAGTCCAGTGACCGGGACCCAGGTATGAAAAAATGTCAATAACCTCAGGTTTAAATAAATTCTTTTCTGTAGGATCTTTTAAAACTCCGCCAGTTTCAGTCAGCTTTCGTCTGGCTCCTTCTGGCTGTTGGATCTTGCGGTAAGTCCAAAAATCAAACGGTCTCTCTCCTATGTCTGCAAAATTAACCCCACCCCAATGAACTGACCTGAAATTGATCTGAGTTACCCTTCTTTTCAGATCATCTTTTTTTATCTCCCGGTGATAACCATCTTGTCCTTGAACGGCAACCTCTTTATCCACCTTGTCGAAACTACTACCCCCGGTTTTGTATTTATCAAAGGAGTTTATTCCAAACCACTCAAACCAATCAGGTGTCCCTAAATTAACCCCATACATCAACTCCGGAAACCAGTGATCTCCATAGATGGTATACATCCACTCATTCATCCTCATGGTCCTTCTTAGTTGGAAACTTCCACCCTTAAAATCGCCGACAAATGCCCACTCCTGTTTATCGTTAATCTCAATCCAATCGTGCATCACTGCCCTGCCACTTATAAGCCAAATCCTCTCAGCGATCCTACGGGCTGCTTCAGCAGTAAGACCGCTTTTTTCTGGGTGTGCTTGCGAATATTCTGTAAGAAATCCGACAGCATTTTTTTCAAAAGCCTTTAGCTTATCTGGGGGGCTGGGTATATCTCCACGAGTCATTGAGGTTGCCCTGATATAGTCTTCAGCGTGGTCTTCATAGTACTGCAACGCCTCAATGACTAAATCCTGCTGCATCGCCCAACCGATATGTGGAGACCAGATGGTATTTTTAACGGCATCGCGGACATTATCAATGGTGTCTGCCAGCTTAAATCCCATGTATCCTGTATGTAAAGCAATTCTGGCCTTCTCCTCAGTCCTTAAGGTATTTCCCTGCTTCTTTCTTGCCTCATCTGAGCTAGAGGTTAAATTAGTAACCACTGCCTCCACCTCCCGATACAACGGGCCTAAACCCGGAGCCTCCTGACCCTCTTCGTAAGTCTCCAGCAGGTCCATAACTTTTCTCATTCTCAACAACTTACCCTCCGTACTCTTGGGCCACTCTACTTCTGTCGGACCAACCCCCATCTGGACTATAAGGGTTTCATAATCATCGTCGAATTCATCAAAAGCGCCCTGGGGAATCTTGCCCACTTCTTGGTATTTAGCGAGAAGTTTCTGTTGAGAATCCGGACTAAGCTCACTAAACTCTCTTTCATAGCTACTCATTTTCGCTCTTCTACCTCCAGCTGCAGCTTGAAGCTTCTCTTGTACTATTTTATTCACCCATGCCATCAATTCGGAAGCTATTTTAGGATCATTTAACAGACTCTGCACAGTTATGCGATGATTACGTTCATCAATCTCATCTATTGTCTGAGCATCTCCGGGTGATACGGGAAATTGTGCTGGAGATTCTGCCTGTTTTGCCTGCTCCTTCCAAATCTTCCAAGCCTCGGCCTCTTGGGTTCTAGGTTCTTGTGATGGTGGCGTCTCTGTAGCTATTAGTGGCCTTGTTACTGGTATAGAGGATTCCTGAGTAGCTACTGCTGGCTCTACACTGGGAAGTGGAGGCGTGGGTCTGATTTCAGTATTGTCTGGTCCACCTGAATTATTGCCTTCCATATATTCTCTAGTCATCATAGTCTCCTTTCAAAGTAAGTGTCAAACGATCAGACTACTACACTAAATAGTTGTTTAAAATGTTGCCTTCTATCATCAGCATCCTGGCAACTCTGACACCAACTACAGGGCCCCACCTTGGTGTTTTTCTTGCTACAGCCAGTACAATCCCCATCCCTATCACATTCCCAATCCTTTTTCTTCAAAATCTTAAGTGACAGTGAGTTATCGAACACATAAGAGAAGGCGGTTTTACTGCCAGGGATAACCGGACAACTACCGTTAAATTCTCCAAAATAATCCGCATACACCACCTCTTTAATCTCTCCACTAAACAGTACCGGGAATAAATCCTTTCCTTGTTTAATCGCCCTCTTTTTAGCTAAAAGGTCGGCGCCTTCCCTTACCATCTGGAACTGATCATCAGCTACCAACTCTTCGAATATATAACTCCAGTGAAGACCAGGGTTTAGTTGGATGGGGGTTCTTCTAATGTCTTCCAGAGAGGTAAAATCAACTTTGTTGGTGGAGTAATTGGTTAATCCTTGGGCAAATTTTAGAGTATCAACTTTATTAAGATCTAAGATTATTGCCCTATTAAACAAACTTCTGTTTTTACCTCTCCCAACAATCTCACTGACCACTACCTTTAGGTCTAAATATACCCCTGGATACTCTGGACTCATCCAGATAATTGGGCCTGGATCTTGATCGTCTCTTTCAATAACATCGCTAATAATTCTTTCTACTCCCACTAAAGCCTCCATCTCAGTCTGACCAATGTAAGAATCAGTATTAACAATTTTTTTAACCTGATCTCCAGTGACAAGCGAGATTAACTCTCCGCTTGGGGTAATCAAAAAACTATAAGGGTCAGGAATATGTTTAGTTTCTAAAGAGTACGAGGCTAACTCTTCTATAACTTGAGTTCTGGGAGTTTTAGCAAATCTCCAGGAGTCGATATATGATTGAAGTTCGGCTGTGTGTTCTACCATTTCCTGCACGGGACTCTTTTCTAGTGGTCGGTCTCCCGGCTTTACGGTTGCGGCACAGCTTCGGAGTTACACCGAATTCCCTTGGCCTTCCCCACTTTGCATTGAGTCTTATGAGGTGGCCACCACTTTCTGTACTTTACCTCTCTTTAAAATATCCGTCAACCCTCTAGTTTTTCACACAGCATAGGCACAACTGACCTATTTTGAACCCCTAGACTGCCCTTTTTTCACGCTATATGATCCTCTTGCCTATGGACTCCCATCCTGTCCCGCAAAACGTCACCTCTTTTGAGTTTCACCTGATCGGCGACATGACCATTAAACAGTTTGCCTATTTGGCCACCGGACTGGTAACGGCCTATCTTTTATTTATCTTTTTATTTCCCATTAGCCAGCTTGCAGCTATCCCTTTAATCGCTTTAACCTCTGGACTGGGAGTTGCTTTTGCCTTCTGGCCCATTGGAGACAGACCCCTGGATCATTGGGTCTTAGCTTTTTTTAGGGCAGTTTATTCTCCTACTAAGAGACTCTGGCAAACTGGATCAGCGTCTGTTGAATTGACAAGTCCTCAGTTTCAGAACAGATTAAATCTTTATCTGGGAAATGTTAACCAAACACTTCCATCCACCCCCCCATTAACCCCTCAAAAAACTACCCCCACAGCCAAAGGGCTGGAGATCTCCAGGCTATTATCAGTCTCCCAACAAAACAGTCGCCCTATCTCCCTTAAACCAACAACCCCAGCCCCACAACAACCAGTCTCCCCGACTCTAAATCAAAACGTCTCGGTGTTAATTCAACAGGTGGTTCAACAAAATCAACAACTAAAAGCACAACTAGCACAACTTCAACAAGCACCGTCTCCTTCTATTCCTCACCCCGCAATCATCACCGCCCCTATCCCTCCCTTGACCCCTCAACCTCAGGCTGCTGTCTTACCAACAGCCAGTAGACCAGTCTCGCTTAATTACAGCAACACCCAAATTAAAATTCCGCCTTTAACTGTCTCTGGTCCAAATATCATCGCCGGAACATTAACTGACCCCAGAGGGGTAGCTATTGATGGAGTGATTGTTATTATCACCAATCAAAACAATATCCCGGTTCGAGCAGTGAAAACGAGCCGTAGCGGTCAATTTACCGGAGCTACCCCGCTCCCAAACGGTGATTATATGCTAACTAGTGAGAAGGACGGCTTTGTTTTTGATCCCCTAAAGGTAACTCTAAAGGGAGAGCTACTCTCTCCACTTTCAATCCAATCCAAGGAAGTGAGCCATGTCTAGCACTCAAGCCCACCTACCAATTGAGGACATCAAGGATAATTTGCTGTTTTTAAAAAACGGCTCTGTGGCAACTCTAATGGAAACCTCTGCCGTGAATTTTGGATTACTTTTTGAAACAGAACAGGTCTCAATGATCGACTCTTTTGCTGGATTATTAAATTCCTTGTCATTTCCCATCCAAATCATTATCCGCTCCCAAAGACTAGATGTTTCCTCCTATCTACAGACACTCGATAAAGCTCTATCAGCGCAAACCAACCCACTTTTGAAAGGCTTAACCAGTAACTACCGTCTATTTGTAGATAGTCTGATTAAAGAAAATGAGGTTTTGGATAAAAGATTTTATATCTGTGTGGTGGCTCACAGTTTTGAGTTGGGAGTCTTAAAACTTACCACCGTTGATCGATCTCAAAAAGCCATGACCCTTTTAAAGCCCCGAGTAGATCACTTAGCCCGCCAATTCAGACGCATTGGCTTAAAAGCTAAGGTTGTCCAAACTAGCGACTTGGTTAAATTATTTTACGATATTTATAACGGAGACGGCTATCAAAACCTCCCCGCAAAAGAAGCTCCTAAGCCTACCCCCATTGCAGTTGCTCCTGTTCAAACAGCTAAACTACAACGGATTACTCATCAAAATGTCGCTGCTTCTGCCATGGGAACGCCTGTTTTGAGAGTTGAAAACAATCAACCGCCGGTGTCTAATCCGGTAGAAGCCGTGCAAACTTCCAATCCCCATTTTGTGGTGGAGGAGCTAACGGAATAGTGAACATTCAAGATGTGATTGCCCCAACTGACATAGAGGTAGATTTCACCCACCTGAGAATCAACCAAAGTCTACACCGAAGTTTTTTTGTCTCTAACTATCCCCGCTTTGTCACTCCCAACTGGCTAGAACCCTTAATATCCTTTAACCACTCCTTAAGTATCTCCATGTTTATTTATCCTACCCAATCCAGCGGGATACTAGACGACTTGCGACGGAAGATTGCCGAGATGGAAGCTACCATTCAGACCGACCTACAAAGAGGCCGGGCAGTTGACCCTTCTGTTGAAGTAGCGCTAGAAGACGCCCGCGAGCTTCAATCTCAACTAGTGAGAGGGGCAGAGCGTTTTTTCCAATTTGGACTCTATCTTACTTTACCTTCACCTACCGAAGCAGAGCTTAATAACTCCTCTCAATTATTAAAATCAACACTGGGGTCAATCTCAATCACGGCTCACCCAACCACGCTCCAGATGGAGGATGGATTTATCTCTACACTACCAGTAGGACAAGACCAGCTTTATTTAATCCACAATATGGATACCACCTCTTTAGCAACAACTTTTCCCTTTACCTCATCTGAGCTAACTGCCTCCGAAGGGGTCATGTATGGGATTAATGAGCATAACGAATCGTTGATTATTTTTGACCGTTTCTCCCAGGAGAATGCCAATATGGTAGTTTTAGCCTCATCAGGATCCGGCAAGTCTTATATGGTTAAGTTGGAGACTCTTAGGTCGTTAATGTTTGGAACAGAGGTCATTATAATTGACCCTGAAAAAGAGTATGTTAGTCTAGCTCAAGCAGCAGGAGGAGACTATCTTAACTTCACCACCACCTCCCCTATTAAGATTAACCCCTTTGACCTACCGCAAGATATCGATTCCAACGATAACGTCTTGGGACAAAAGATTCTTTCCTTAACAGCCTTTCTAAAACTAGTTTTAGGTGAGTTGACCGCACAGGAATCGGCAGTTTTGGATAAGGCTTTAAACTCAACCTACAGGCTAAAAGGCATCACCCAGGATCCAATTACCCAAAGAGGTAACATTGCTCCACCTTTAATGGAAGACCTCTATAAAATACTGCTCGGTATGGAGGAAGCTACTGCTGCTGAGCTAGCCCTAAGACTGGAGAGATTTATCAAAGGATCACTGGCCGGAATATTCTCTGCTCCGTCCAATATTAATTTAAGCAATCAACTAACAGTATTCTCGGTCCGTGATCTCCCTGATCAACTGAGGCCCCTGGCGATGCATTTAATTCTTGACTATATCTGGACCAAAGTTAGAAGCAGTTTAAAAAAACGGGTCTTAATCGTTGATGAGGCTTGGTATCTAATGAAATATCCCGATTCAGCTAACTTTTTAGTAGAGTTGGTTAAACGAGCCAGAAAGTATTATTTAGGGGTAACTACCATCTCTCAAGATGTGGAGGATTTTTTACATCAGGATCGGGGCAAAGAGGTAATCTCTAACTCAGCCATCCAGGTTCTTCTTAAACAAGCTCCTTCGTCAATCGAAGGGATTGGCCAGGCCTTTAATTTATCCCAGGGAGAGAAAAGACTGCTTTTGGCAGCCGGGATTGGCCGGGGACTCTTCTTTGCTGGTAATACACATGTAGCCATGAGGGTGGTTGCCTCAGAGGAAGAACACAGATTGATTACCACTAATCCCCAAGAGCTAGTATAATCTTGTTAATGGCTGCCCCAACTGCTTCTTTTTTACAAGACACACAAAAATTAGTTCAGGTTTATAATAAATATCCCCGTTTCCGCAGCGTCTTCTTGGCTTTACTTAACAGCAACCGTCCTATTTTATACCGTGGCCGGCCACTTAAGTCCTATGTTTTCCTGATCAACTCTTTATCTCCTAATCTGAGCGGAATTTATAAACGGAGCTATAAAAATATCACCGGCAGCTTTGGCAAGGATAATGATTTTTTCATTAGATACTACCGCAGTCCCAATGAGTTTAATAAACTGGATGATCAGATTAAAAAGGGTGGTTACTTGGGTCATCTATCAGAGCCAGATAGGATAAATCTGGAGAGGATCGAGTCTATTAAAAATAGGAAGACTAAAACAGAGCAATACGAGAGGTGGGCTCCGCCACAAATCTCTTCACCACAAATCTCATCACCCACTAAAGACGCCACTAGTTTCCTTAAAATCCAATCCCGAAGACTACTGACTAACGTCGTTAACTCCGAACGGATTAGCAATACTGTAGGAGTCGTGGGGAATACTTTATTGGGGACAGCGGGTAAGATTGCTGGTGGTGGTTTGAATGTGGGTGGAGCAGCTTCCCAATTAGCCCTTTTGACTCCTTATGGACGGGCCATCGCAGTGGCTTCCAAATTAAAATATATCATTATCGGCATTGTAGTTTTATTGTTGATAGCTTTTCTACCCGGGGGTCAGGATTTATTTACTACCACCCCTTTGCTATATGATTTCTTGGATCAAACCCCATCCAGCAAAACCCCACCATCCTCCCCTACTGGTACAGGTCAGGAGATCGCTCAGTGTAAGTTTTACCGGGCTGGAGATGGAATAAACAGTGAGAAAATTTATAAAAGTCCTCTTCTTTTAAGTTATTTTAATGAGGCCTCTGGATTGTCTGGTATACCGGCTGTACTACTGGCTGCTTTTGTCAGAGTTGAATCTCCATCAACTCTAGATAAAATCGACCCAGATCTAAACAACAGTTGTCCTGAAAGTGAAACGGGAGCCTTGGGAATAATGCAGATACAGCCAGCAGGCACAACAGGACACGATAGCGAAGCTGTTAATAATGGCGCCAAATATATTGGTAAGACAGTTGATACTCTGACCAAGGAAGACTACTGTGACGCTAGAAAAAATATTCTTATTGGCACTGGATTTATTATTCATAAAATGGGCTACCTTGGCTACAAATTTAACGAGAAATGGAACCCTGAATGGACAAGCAACAAGGCAGCGCTCGGAGCGTTAGCTGAGTCATACTATGGTTGCCCCAACTATGGTGGTGCAAATCCATTAAAATGTGAAGGTCCATATCTTTACGGAGATGACCTATGGACAAGTATTCAAAGCTGTAAGATTACCACCCCAGCTCCACAACCAGTTGCCTTGCCTGAGGGCGACTTAAAAATTGCCATCAAACAACAATTTGGGATTGATTTTCAAGGTAAGAACTTCAAAGAGAATCACCTACGGTGGGCTTGGGAGATACTCTCATTAACTAAACAAAAAACTGCTAAATTTTTTGAGTTGCTAGGTCCCAATGTAATCGCTTCAACACATAGTGCCGTTAGTGAGAGAACAGGCAGAACAATATTTTTCAGCACACTACCCAATGGTTTCTTGACAAGCGGTACAGAGCAGCAATTTAAGGTGTTGTTAATTCATGAGTTAGCCCACATTATAAGAGGTGATCCTGGCAGCAGCCAGGCAGAAAATTACGATAAATTGATGTTGGACGCAATTGATGTTGACAATAATAGTTATTTAACAAAATACTCTGATAAGACTTGCTTTGGAGGTTCACAAGTGGATGAAGACTTTTCAGAGACAGTTACCTATTTTATTAACTCTGGAGTTCCTGAACAGGATTTAGGATGTGGCATAAGATCATCCTCAAATCCCATTTATGAAGGTAGCTATCCAGGTCATGCTGAATTTGTCAGAAAGTTATTTACCAAGTAATATAGATTAACCATGACCACTCTTAAACAAAAAATTTTACTGCTAATCACCGTACTCGGAGTTGCCTTGTTTTATCTCTTTCAGCAAGAACAACTTCTCTTTTTATCTTCTACCCCTCAGTCGACTGGCATAGCCGAGCAGATTCCCACTGACCGGCCAGTAGTAGTTTCCACCGTACCAGCAGGGATAAACAGAGATGAAAATATCACTATCTCCCCAACACAAACAATTGAGGTGACTTTTAATATGCCCCTGGAAAATATTGGGGAGTTTAAACATAAAATTGAACCTACCGTCGAGTACAAAGTAGGGCTGTCTAATGATAGGAAAACAGTCCAGATCTCACCAAAATCAGCCTGGAAACTGGGAACAAGCTATGCACTAACTATTTTACCTGATTCAAAATTCAATGAGAACCCCGGACAAGAATCTACCAAAAAGAAATTGGACCATGATATAAGTATCCGCTTTAAAAGCATTGAGTACCGGGGAATCTGAGAAAGTCTAGTTCAGGTTGACTGGCATAACAATATACTCCAAACCCACCTCTCCCATTGGCTTGATTGACGCTGCAGATAATGTTCCCGACAGCTCAATGATTACCTGAGTTGACCCAACGGCAGACAAGGCATCAGTCAGAAATTTAGTGTTGAACGAAATCTCAATGTCTTCACCCTCAAACTGCACCTCAAGTTCATAGCTTTGACTCCCCAACTCCTTGGCTTGTGAGGCAACAATCATTTTCCCCTCCGAACAGGATAGTTTGACAATATTTGCCTCAGTCCGGGAAAAAACTGACGCTAACTTTAAAGCTTTTAATCCCTCTGTTTTATTTAAGATAATTCTTGATTTGAAGGACTGGGGAATAATTTTCTCCCAGGCTGGATAAGACCCTTCGATTAACCTGGATGAGAGTTGGGTTGTTCCAAATGAAAATATTATCTGGTTTTGATCCTCGGAAACAGAGATTGCCACCTCATCAGCCTCTTCTTCACTCAAAAGCCTACTAATTTCCTCAAGTGTCCGTTTAGGGATTAAGGCTCTAAAGACGGCGGTATTGTCCACCGGGATACTTTGATGGGCTAACCTGTAACCATCAGTGGCCACTAGCTCTAATTTACTATCCTTAAGTTCAGTAAGAATCCCGGTTAGCACCGGCCGGCCTTCGTCAGAAGCAGCTGCAAACATCACCCTGGGTAAACTAGAGACTAGTGTTTTGGGAGACAAGCGGACAACTTCTTTACCTTGTAGGGGGATCTGTGGGAACTCTGAGGGATTTATCCCGTTCATGGAGGAGGTAAAATGAGTTGATTTAATGGTCAACACCTCAGCACTAGATTCAAAAATTAACTTCTCCCCAGATAAATTACCTACCACCTCAACCAATGTTTTAGCGGGAACAGTTACCTCACCCTCCTCTTCTATCTCGACAGTTAAAAGTTTAACCACGCCAATCTCTAAATTAGTGGCTGACAACTTGAGCTTACCTGCTTCAACGGAGAGTAATATATTTCCTAAAACTGGTAGCTGGGGCCTAACCCCGCAGGAACGGGCAACTCCCTGAAGATGATTTATTAGATCCGCTTGTAAAACAGAAAATATCACTATTCCTCCCTTTTCTGGGCAGATACAAACTGACTAATCTCCTCCTCGGTAACTTTTATTAACCGAAAATAGACCTTCCCACTTTGTACTAGGTTTTTAATGTGTTTTTCCTCTTCTGTCAAGATGTAACTACTACCAGACTTAACCTCAATAAAATCTACCCTCTCTCCATTTTTAACACCAATAAAGTCAATCGGCCAACCCAAAGGAATAATCCGATCATAGTCATATCTCAACTCGGCATAGGTTAAAAGCTCCGCCATCTTACCTTTTTGAGGATTAATCGAGCCTTGGACAGTCTGTAGTACCCGCAGTGGTAAGTTTTGGACTTGTTTATAAAGATCTATTAAATCTGTGGGTATATCTGAGGACTTAGTTCTACCATGAGATCTCCCTAAGAGATAAATAATAAAAAGTATCGCTATTCCCAGGCCAATAGATGTTAAATTAATCTCCATTTTATAAGAAGTTATCCCCAAGTCTGTTGTTGTAACTTCTCTATCTTATATTACAGTAGTAAGTATTAATAGGTGCTGTGTATATGGGGACAAATACTAAATTGTGAGATTAGAAGGTTATTTTTTGGGTGGGGAAAACATTTTTCAGCCTATTTTTAGAAGTTTTTTCTTAAACCCTAGTCAACTTTCGCCTCAACTTCGTGTGTAAAACTATCTTTTGCTTGTGGATAACTTTGGGGATAAGTCCTTAGGCCGTTGTGGATAGTTGTTGTCGCAGTTCAATTAAAACCCTTTGAATCTCTCTGTCCCGGTTAAGTTGTTCTCTAATCTTCTCCACCCCATGTAAAATTGTGGTGTGGTCTCTGCCTCCTAGTAACTCACCAATCCGTTGATAAGGAAGTTTGCACTCCTCATAAAGTAGATACATCGCTAAGTGCCTTGGTAATACAAACTCTTTTTTACGCCTCGGACCGGTAATGTCAGCCATCTTAATGCTAAAGTATTGATTAACCTCCAGAAGCACTTTTTTAAACTCAATTTTTTCACCTGTTGCCGAAATTGGTTTACCAAGTTGAGCATGGACATTGTCAATATTAATCTCTTTGTTGGTTAATTTTAAGGACTGAATAATCTGGATAAATTTACCCTCTAATTCCCGGGCATTGGTGGGCATACTTTCAGCGATGGCAGTTAAACATTCCTCAGGAACAAAGTCCCCCTTCTCTTCAGATTTAGCTCGGAGTATAGCTACTCGAGTATCAAAATCAGGAATCTGAATATCAACGGTTAGTCCACCTTGGAATCGAGAGACCAGGCGGGACTCAACTTTTTGAATCTCATTGGGGGGTCGATCAGAGGTTAAGACTATCTGTGAGTTTTTACCCTGTAACTCATTGAAGGTATGAAAAAACTCCTCCTGGGTTGAGTCCCGGCCGGAGATAAACTGAATATCATCAATTAATAAGAGGTCACAGGAGCGGTATTTGTGACGGAATTCATTAGTTCGCTTACTTTTAATACTCTCAATAAAGTCATTCATAAACTTCTCTGATGAGCAGTAAATAATTTTAGTAGTAGGGTTTTTTTGCAATAAGTCGTTGCCGATAGCGTGCATTAAATGTGTTTTGCCAACTCCGGTTCCTCCATAAATAAACAACGGATTGTAGGATATACCCGGGTTTTGGACGACTGCCTGAGCAGCAGCATAAGCCAAGTTGTTAGACAGACCCACCACAAAATTTGTCATGTTATATTTTGGATTAACTCCAACAGCCTCGGTTCTAAAAGTTGGAGCATATAACTCTAACTCCATCTCGGGCTCGTCAATTTTTAGATTATTCAGCCCCCCATCAACTTTAAGCTCGATCAATAAGTCCTCAGGAAAGACTTTTTTAATACCATCATTTAGGGTGTTGAGATACTTAGCGTTAATTTGATCCTTAATAAAAGCGCTGGGGACTCCAATCAACATTCGTCCATCCTCTTGAGAGAGAATGGTGCTTTTAGCAAACCAGGTACGGTAATGAGCCGGCCCTAGCTCCTCTTTGATATAATCAAGAACTTTTTTCCACTGGCTTTCCATAAATACTTTTGAGTGACCACTACCATAGTGTAAAAGTTATCCACATAACAAGGGGCAGAAAGTATTAACAAATATATCAATTTACAAATGACAGCTAACAGGGTAAAATGATTGCATGCCAAAAAGAACTAAGCAGCCAAAAAAGGTCAAGCGAGCTAGAAAGCACGGCTTCAGAGAGAGGATGTCCACTACCGATGGAAAAAACATCTTAAAAAGAAGACGAGCAAAAGGTCGAACCAGACTTACCCCGGTCTAAGATGCTATCTAAAGAAAAAAGGTTAAATCTCAAAAAAAGTTTTCGCTGGGTCAGAGCTGGTAGTGTTGTTGGAGATGAATTCCTGAGAATATTTTACCGTTGCGGAACCCAGCCAAGGTCATTAGTAGGAATTGCCATCTCTTCCTCTGTCTCCTCTTTGGCCACCAAAAGAAATAGAGTCAGGAGATTAACCTCTTCTGTCTTCGAGTCTTTGTATGATGAATTAAAGACCGGACTAAATGTGGTAGCTATGCCAACTAACAAGGTGCTACAATTGTCATCTAGTGAGTTAACAAACAAGGTTAAGGTTTTACTAGAGGGAAAGAATTTACTAAACAAATGAAAACAATCACTGTATTTTTACTTAATTTTTATCATCAATTTATATCTTTTGACCAAGGAGTATTAGCGGTCTTTGCTCCTGGTGGAGCTTGTAAGTACTCCCCCAGTTGCTCAGTTTATATGAGACAGATGGTTGAACAGCATGGAGTTCTCAAGGGGCTAAATTTAGGATTTAAACAATTCAGGAAGTGTCTATGAACCCAATTTCACTAATCGGTAATTTGTTTCATGAGGTCTTTTTTAGGCCGATTGTTAATATCCTGGTAATAATCTTAGAACAACTCCAACTCCTGGGTATTCCGGGTAGCCTAGGGTGGTCAGTGATACTTTTAACCTTAATCATCCGCCTGTTAGTTTGGCCCTTTATTGCCTCCCAAATCAGGAGTGCCAAAAAGATGGCTGATTTAAAGCCTCACCTGGATGTCTTAAAAGTAAAACATAAAGAGGATAAAGCAGCCATGTCAGCTGCTCAGATGGCTCTCTATAAGGAACATGGAGTTAATCCAGCCGGTGGTTGTATCCCAGCCCTAATTCAATTACCGGTATTTATTGCTTTGGCTAATGCTATCCCCATGCTTTTTGATGCCAATCAGCTACAAAAAGTTAATGATCTTTTATACTTCCCAAACCTGAAATTGATTGCCCCGCCCGACCCTCATTTTGCAGGCTTTAGCTTGGGAGATAAATTAATTGATAAAACCCCTTTTGTTGGTGAATGGTGGGTATTAATGTTGATTCCCATAATCACCATGGCGCTATCTTTTATCCAGTCTAAGATGATGTTGCCAGTAAAACCTTTGCAGGTTCGCAAAGAAGATAGCAAGGTAGCGATTAAAGAAAAAGAAGGGGTGGAAGATACCATGGGGGCGATGCAGTCCCAGATGATGTTTATGATGCCACTGATGATTGGAGTTTTTTCTTACCAGTTTCCGGTAGGACTGTCACTTTATTGGAACATCTTTACCCTGGTGGGTATTATTCAACAGTATCTTATTGCTGGCTGGGGTGGATTTGCTCCTTGGATAAAAATCATCAGAAGATAAAGGTAATCCTTGATTCTTCAGCCCTGATTCTATATACTTACTCTCCAGTGGAAGCAAAAGTTTCAGAGATCTTAGAAAATATTTTAGGACTCCTTGCCTTGGAGGGAAGTTTTGAGGTGGTTGAAGGGACTGATGAGGTGGTAGTAACCGTTGAGCCAAATGATCCGGGCAGGTTAATTGGATTTCGTGGTGAGACACTGGATGCCTTACAGCTGTTGGTTAATCAGATAGTCTCCCGGCAATCACCAGACGAGTTTAAAAGAGTAGTGGTGGATGTGGCTGGTTGGAGAAAGAATAAAGAGGCTGATTTAGAAAGAAGAGCCAAAACTTGGGCTGAGGAAGTTTTGGAGAGTAAACAATCTATGGAGCTTGAGCCGATGCCTTCCTGGCAGCGAAGAATTATCCATATGATAGTTTCAGAGATTGAGGGAGTGGAATCAGAGAGTGTTGGTGAGGGTAAAGAGAGACACTTAGAGATAAGGCCAGTTACGGAAAGCAAGAAAATTTCTAAAAAAGAAGTAACAAAAACTCCTGTAGAAGCTTAACTATAACCTAGAAGGAGTAGTTGTTTCTTGCAAAGATTTTCTTAGGGTACCATTCAATCTATTCTGGGCAAGTCCAAAGAACTTCTCATCCAAGCGCCATCGTTTTGTGCTGTAATAAAAAACTGTTAAGCCGGCAACTATCTGGGTGATCCCCGTACCAATAGTCAACAGATCATCTGGGTTTCTGAAGTGATGGAAACCATCCACAGCTGTTATGGCTCCTCCAATAAGCGCTATTGTTCTAATTAAGTTTTTGGTCCATCTTTCAGTACTTATTAACCTGAATGACTGTTCAGGTTTACCCAGATAAATCTCCCTGTCCTCTGTGACTCTTCCCGCAAATACGTATTCACCTGGATATTCTAGATCAGGTACAATATCTCCTTTTATCTCGGCCATATCTTAAGGAGGACTATATTCCAACTACTATTAATTGTCAAGGTTAAGTAAAATTACTAAATGAGTGTTTTTTTGAAGGTCTCCCAACAGACTGTTTGGCAGTTAGTCAGTAAAGTGATTACCTCTCTCTCCACCCTGTTTATTTTAGCTATTATCTCCCAAAACTATGGGGAGGTTGGGACTGGGGTTTATACTCTGGCCTTAGCTTATCTAGCCTTCTTTTATGTAGCCACTGACCTAGGTTTAAATGCTCACCTACTTCCCTATTTAGTTAACACAAATACCGCTGTCTGGCAGAAGCTTTTAGGGGGAAGGATTTTAATATCGGTAGGTTTAATGATCCTTAGTTTAATAATCTTGCCACTACTGTCATTTAACAGTCCTGACTATAAATGGAGTGTTTTAATCGGCTCCTTAACCATTGTCACTCAAGCTATATTTATTACTCTCCAGGCACTCTATCAAGCACAACAGCGCTATGACTTGACCTGCAAGGCCCTACTAATTAGTACCCCAATAACAGTAGGAATAGCATACCTGCTAGCTATTAATCAGGCGTCACTTCCCTATCTGTTTTTAGGACACGTCTTAGGTTGGCTAGTTTTTGTGTTGGTATCGGTGGGATTAATTAAAGGTATCACACCTAGAGTTACTCCCCTGTTTGATCTAAATTTTTTAACTAGCTCGCTAAAGATTGCTTGGCCGATTGCTGCCACTTTATTTTTAAACACTGTTTATTTTCGGGTTGATGTTTTTTTGATCTCCTACTTCCGTAATTTTTCAGAGGTAGGGATTTATAATTTGGCCTACAGTTTTTTTCAGACAGCTTTGGTAGTCCCCACCTTTATTATGAATAGTTATTATCCAGTGATGTTAAGATCCAAGCAAAATCTTCTTAAAGTTGCTGGGATCTTAGGATTGTTGGGGATATTAGGTTCAATTACCACCTGGTATCTCTCTCCCTATCTTATTCCACTAGTTGCCAAAGAAGGTTTTACGGGTTCCGTAGAAGCATTAAGAATATTATCCTTAGCTTTTCCAGGCTTCTTCCTATCGGCGTTGTTGATGTGGGTGTTAATTGGCCGAAAACAGTATAAAACGGTGTTGTTGATTTACGCGGTTGGACTAATTGTCAACGTTATTCTAAATTATCTGTTTATTGCTAGGTATACTTATGTAGCCTCTTCCTGGATCACCGGGTTGACAGAGTACTTGATTTTAATTTTACAAATTATCATACTGATTCCACTTCTCAAACGATAAGATGAACTTCATTATTTATACCGATGGTGCGTCTCGAGGTAATCCAGGCCAGTCTGCTTGTGGAATTGTTATCCAGTCCCCTGACGGAGTTATCTGGGTTCAGGACGGTAAATATTTAGGGATTACCACTAATAATGTTGCTGAGTATCACGCTGTTTTGTGGGCCTGCCAAAGATTAATATCTGATTTTACAAAGCACCTTCCCACCAGTGTCGAGTTTCGACTAGACTCCTTGCTGTTGGCCAGTCAACTCTCAGGTAAATATAAAGTTAAAAATGCCAACCTACAGGTTTTACACCAGCAAATTAAGGAACTTGAGAAGAATCTTGGCCAAGTTACCTATAACTATACCCCGAGAGCTAATAATTTTTTGGCTGATAAGATGGCCAATATGGTACTGGATAAACAGTTATCAGCATGACAATCATCCACAGGGAATCTTTTATTTATCTGAATTTCCTCAGATCCTTCTGGTGGTTATTTTTATCATTGATGTTGATTGGGGGGCTAATTGGAGCTTCGTTTGCCATAAAACAACCACTGCAAAGTTTTACTGAGGTGCAACTAGAAGCTGGGTTTGAGTTGGAGAAAATGCAAGATAATATCCTGCTGGCTGACGAGGTGGTTGGTATATTGCGGTCAAGGTCAATACAAGCTGAATTAATGATCAGCAAAGAAACTAAGGTAGTTGCTCACAAGAATGGTCCTTTGATGGTAAACCTACTGGTAGAGAGCCCTTCGCTGGAGTTAGCAAGTAAAGAGGCCACAATATTAAGTAATTATGTTGTGGCCAGATATGGATTTCAAGTGTTGGGAACAAGTAGCGGTAATAGTTCAGGAGAGATGTTTTTGATGGTGCTAATTGGAAGCGGTGCAGGTTTATTCCTAGGATTAATATTGTCGCTCCTAAAAACTTATCTGAAAAACTACTGAGCGCTTTTGTTACCGTAACGGTATCTTGTTAAATTGGGTGTTTGTAGTATCCTAACGAGAAAAGAAGGCTAATGCGCGCAACAATATTAATATGAAATCTCTTTCGCGAAACCTGCCTATAACACTTCTTGTGGGGGCTGCTGGATTCTTAGGTTCACACCTAACAGATAAATTACTATCTGAGGGTGTTCAAGTGGTGGGGGTAGATGATCTTTCTACGGGGGACCTGGATAATTTGGCGAGCTCGGCTCGGGATAATCACTTTCAATTTATTAAGCAATCTTTGCTGTTCTCACTATCACTTAATCAATTACCGAGGTTGGATTATGCGGTGTTTATCATCAATGAAACCTTGCCCCAAAAAGAGATGTTGGTAGCAGTGGAAAATTTCCTCAGAGCCATTGTCGAATTTAAGCCGAAGATATTACTAGTTTCGTCTATAAAACTTTACGAGGCCCATTATCAAACTAATTTAAAAGAGGTTGAAGGCAAGGTGGCTAAGTTTGCTGAGGATAATAAGTTGAATGCTAGGGTAGTACGCCTGTCGGCGGTATATGGACCAAGGATGCATTTTCGGGAGGATGATCCAATTATTAAATTAGTCGACTCTCAAGCTAGGGGAGAGTTGCAAAAGGAGCTACCCTCTTTAGATTTTACTACCCGGGCACTTTATATTAGCGATGCGGTCTCTCTTTTGGAGAAATCTCTCTTTCATGGAGCGACCGCCCATAAAATTTATGATGGATGTCTGATAAATCCCCTTAAGGTCTCAGAGATAAAACAAGTTTTACTTGACCCTTTGTGGCATGAGAATACGAGTTTCTTACCCGCAGCGCTACCACCCTGGGTCACTCCTAATCTGGAAAGAACCATGAGGGAGTTGAGCTGGAGACCGGTGTATCCCCTGGCGAGATCTTTAAAAGAAACGGTTAATTATTTTACCGATCATCAGAATAAAATAAGGGAGAGCTACCAGAGTATTCCCCGGGATGTTCCGCGGATAGAGGAGCCACTAGTTGCAGAGGTTTCGCTACAACCAACCAAAAAAGACCCTCCCAGATTAGATCTAACACCGCTAACAACACCATTTAAAAAGTACACCCCAATGGTAATTGGAACAGCACTAATTATTTATGCTCTGGTGGTACCCATAGCCAACATGGTGGTGGGCTCGTTCATGGTTAGACAAAGTATTGTCAAAATTGCTGAAGATATTAACACTAGGCAGTTTGCCGACGCCTTAGTCCAGTTAGAAAAGGCTAAAGCTGAGTTTGGTGAGGTGGATAAGGCCAGGTCGTCTTACTTAGTTTTTGAGGCTTTGCGGGTAATGGGCGTTAACCTCAGTGCAATTGACGATCTGATCTCGTTTCAATCAGGAACAATTGACGTCTCTTCTTATGCTATAAACAGCTCTCAATCTTTGGCTCAAACTTGGGGAGCCTTTTCTGGAGCAGATGATAATGATGTTTTGGGAGTCACAAATACCACCCAAGCAGCAACCTCCTCACTGATTAGCTCCCTGGGTTTCTTACAGTCACTACCAAGGATACCCTTATTGGATGTTCTGGGTTTAGGGGCAAACCAGCAACAGCTAGCTAATTATTCACAGTTGGCTAATATTGGTAGGATATTGAGCTCTATCTTATCTGAGATCTCATTGTCTCAAGGATCATATCTGGTAGCTTTAATTGATAACCGAGTACTAAGACCTGGTGGTGGATTGGTTATGTCTGTTGCCAGAGTGGATATTAAATCAGGTAGAGTAGAAAAGGTAGAGGTCTTCAAGGTGGGGGATTTGGATAAGAAGCTCACTGAGGTAGTTGAACCCCCGGCTGACCTAAAAAAAGATACAGTTATTAAAAATTGGAGCTTAAAAGAGGCTATGGTGGAGGCTGATTTTACTCTTAATGCCCAAAATATACTTTGGTTCTATGAAAAACAAACAGGGGTTAAACCCCTAGGGGTGATAGCAGTAGATTTAACAACTTTAAATTCAGAGTTTAAAGGAGACCTGACCGAGGAAGAAGGATTAAGACTTTCTTTAGAAAAGACTGTCAATAACTTATTATATGTACCGCAAACAAATCTCATCACAATAGGGGAAAATTTACAAACTGCCACCAAAAGAGGGGGGATTAGAATGTATTTTGTTAATTCGAAGTTGCAGACTATGGTATCGTCTCTAAATTGGGACGGATCAATCAAAGAAGATGGCTGGGGTTGGGTAGAGTCAGATGTGAAATCAAGTGGAGTGTTCGGACAGATCAAAAGAGCTGCCTTAATCAGACAAAAAATAAACCCAATCGGCAAAGTAGCCACAATTGTGGAGTTAAAATACAGCAATCAGAGCCAGGAGTTTCTTTATGAGAGCCGTCTTAAGCTATATACCCCTCAGGGTTGGAAGCTGCTAGCAGCTGGTAGTAACGGTCAATCTATTAAGGGACAGGTCAGCAACTTTTCTGATTATGGTTTAGCTGGTTATTCCAGCATGGTCCAGCTTTTACCCAAAGAGCAAAAAACCATTGTGTTGGAGTTTGAAAAAACTGGCCAGTTGGTAGGGGAGTTTGATCATATTTTGAGAGTATTTAAACAGCCAGGAATCTTAACCTATCCGCTAACAGTAATAGTTAGCTATCCTGCTGAGATGACAGTTATTAAAATGGGGGAGGGAAGTAGCAAAGAGGGGAGTGTTATAAAATGGGACACAGACTTAGATCAAGATAAGCAGTTTGTGATAACTTTCAAAGTCTCTCCCTAATAAGTATTTGCCTTGGATCAGTAAAATGTGGTAAATTACACAGGTTATGCAAGCAATCCCTTTAAAAGCCCAAGAGAGAACAGTGTTGGGAAAGGCTGTTAAAAATTTAAGAAAAGCTGGGTTAATTCCGGGTCATGTTTATGGAAACAAGACCGAAACAGAACACGTCTCAGTTAACGCCAGAGACTTCCTCAAAGTTTTAGATAACGCTGGGGAAACCACCCTGGTTGATTTAAAAATTGGCGAGGAAAGGGTTAAGCATGTTTTAATCCGCGGGGTGCAAACAGATGCCGTTAAAGGACTCCCACTTCATATTGATTTTTACGAAGTAAATTTGAAAGAGAAGGTGACTGTTCCAGTACCAATTATTTTACAGGGCGTAGTTGAGGAGATCGAGTTAGTCAAAACCGGTGAGGCAGTGGTTATTCAATCATTGTCTGAGGTTCAAGTTGAGGCTTTGCCAACTGAGATTCCCGAGAATTTAATAGTCAATGTTTTATCTTTAAGGGTGATTGGGGATGCCATTCATGTTTCTGAGTTACAGGTGCCAGAGGGAGTCACTATTTTAGCTGAACCGGAGGAGGTGGTGGTAAAATTAGATACTGCTATCACTGAGGAGATGAAAAGATTGATGGAGGAGCAAGCAGCTGAGGCAGCAGCAGCTCAAGAAGCTGCGGTAACTGAAGAGGGAGCTACAGCTGAAGGTGAGGTTCCAGCTGAAGGAGAGGTAGTAAAAGAGGGTGAAGAATCAACTGGCTCAACACCCCCGGAAGTAAAAGAAGAGCCCACCAACGAGCCACAGTAATCCCTCTAAGTTGACAAGGCTAGCTGTTTAGCGCACTATCAGAATATGGATGGAGAAACTCCGAAAGGATATGCTGGTGGGACAGTAGAGAGCTTAAGGGAAAAATCTCAGTCGGTTCAACCGGTTAAAGATGAGGCATTCCCTGCCGGTGATACAAGAGATAATCCAATAAGTAGTTTCCTCAAGCAACTCAACCCATTCTCAAAGCGTCAAAAAATTGACCAACCCTAGCGATCTGTACAGTTAAAACTGACTGACCTTCGTTTACTAAAGCAAGTGACTGAATATATTCAGCAGAAATCTCCATAAAGGGTTTATTGAGATCAGTAATATCGCCGTTTTTGACCATCTCCAGAGTAGTCCTGCAAAATATAAAGTATCTCGCTGTTTGTTGAGGGGTAGCTGTTGGGTGATTATTCCAAACTATTCCGCTGTGCCTCCCAATCATGGCATCCAATAACCAGCGGATACCAAATTCAATATGCCTGTGATCCTCCGAAGATAGTGAGGAGGGTCTATTATCAAGAATATACCCAATAGCAGCTAAATCTAACAACTCCAACTTTTCCTCAGGTCTCATTATTGTCGAGTGTAATATCAAACCAAAGAGATGTCAATCTTAAAAAGTCTTTAAATAATTACTAAGGTTCTTTGTAGGAGTCGGGTTGTTGGCTGTGGTAGGCAATAAGATTGTCTTTTAATGATGTCTTGAGGTCAGAGTAATATCTCGCCATTCTGTTTAAACTGCTTCCAGTGAGTCTTTCCATCTCTGCGACAATCAGAGCTCCCATGCCTGAAGCAAAGAATACTCCCATTGAAGGCGAGATCACCTCTCTCGTTCCAGGAAAGCTTAGGATTGATGTAATCATAGCAACACCGCTTATTATTGCGAACCCACCTACTCCGTATAAGGACTTTAACCGTTTATTATATTTATTTTGCAGATGTGCCAACTCTCGCTTGGCAGCAACTGTTTCGGTGACTAAGATATCTGCATAAAGCCCGGCAAACTCGGGGTGTTCTGGCAACCTTGCTTCTAAATCAAGACGGGTGCTGTTTATCTCAGAGAAGGGCAAAGAAGGGGGATTGCTATTTAGGGTACCGGTAATCCAACCATCAAGGATAACTAGTTGTTGTTTGTCGCGAAGTTGGGTTCCCTGCTCTTCTCTTAAAAGGTAGACGTAGGGGTTAATTTGATCCGGAGATAATGAGGAAACCAGTTCTATCTGAGCTACTTGCTTTTTTGGTGCAGGAGCT
>Ga0209542_10004152_pt1 | contig 30103 bp, 31 predicted proteins | sample RifCSPhighO2_01_FD_184028 | JGI IMG/M metagenome (GOLD analysis project Ga0209542, IMG submission 184028) | Soil microbial communities from Rifle, Colorado - Rifle CSP2_plank highO2_0.1 (SPAdes) (version 2) | ecosystem: Environmental > Terrestrial > Deep subsurface > Rock core/Sediment ... | reverse complement strand
CCGTATCGGAAAGCTTATTGATCGCTCTTTTCAGAGCGCGGAAAAATTCAACTTCATCGCGAATCTTGTTCGCCTCGTGGTGAGGCATCGCGAAGCCGAATAACTTAGAGAGAAGTTCTGTCTCCTTAAGAAAATGCATCTTTCGATCTTCGTCGAGTCCTCCGCTTTTTGGATCCGTGAGGATTGCATTCAGCGCTTCGTAGAACACCTTTGCTGCTTCTCCGGCTGGCAGTTTCCGATACAGGGCATACTCGACACCAAAGAGCATCGAAGAAACAATGTCATACTTCTCATTCATCTTTGCCACGATCTCTTCAATCGGGTACATCGTATTTTTGCGATCTTCGGCACTGTAAATTGAGAGCGCCTTTTTGAGATTGTCAGCGATGCCGATGTAGTCCACCACGAGTCCGGCGGGTTTATCTCGAAAAATCCGGTTTACGCGGGCAATTGCCTGCATCAGTGTGTGATTCTTAAGTGGCTTGTCGAGATACATTGTGTGGAGATGCGGCACGTCAAAGCCCGTAAGCCACATATCACACACGATGACAATCTTGAGAGGATCACCAATATTCTTGAATCGCTTCTCAAGTTGTTTGGCCTCTGTTTCTCGTTGAAGACGACCCTCAAAATCTTCGGGCTTTGAAATAACAACTGCCACTTCGGGCGCATTAGGAAGTGCAGTTATTGCTTCATACATGACAACAGCAATTTCTCGCTTCATCGTCACTATCATTGCCTTACCTTCGAGACCGCGATTATTGAAGTGATCAACGATATCTTTGGCAATCTGCTTTACGCGTTCTGGCGTGCCAACAAGTTCCGCGAGTTTTGCAAACTTATGTTTCAAAATCTCACTTTGTGGGGCGGCTGACTCTTCCGTGAGATCCTCAAACTCTTCATCGATAAAGTGATTCGTGAGATGGAGTGGCACGAGGCGACCCTCGTAGAAAATTGGCACTGTCGCGCCGTCCTCAACTGCCTGATTAATTTTATATGTACTAATGTAGTCGCCGAACACAAGACTCGTGTCGCGTGTCTCGGTGCTAATTGGTGTTCCCGTAATACCCATGAATGATGCGTTTGGTAAAGCAACGCGCACATTGCCAGCTAGTTTCGCGTACTGTGATCTATGTGCTTCATCTGCAATCACGATGATGTTTGGAGCTGTTGAAAGACCGCCCTTGAGAACATCTTCTTCGTCTTCAAATTTCTGAATAGTCGTGAAAACAACCCCACTCGGAGTCGCAAGTCGTTTCCGCAAATCCTCTATACCGGCTGCTTGCCATGCATAAGGGTATCCCGTCCGCAGAAATGTCTTATATAACTGTCCGTCCAAGTCATTCCGATCAGTGAGAAAAATAAATGTCGGACTTTTGAGCTCGGAAAGTACTTTTACCTTGTTTACATAGAACACCATCGAAAGCGATTTGCCAGACCCTTGTGTATGCCAAAAAACTCCAACCTTACCGTTTCCAGAAGGATTAATCGCCTTTGTGGTAGCGACAACTGCTTTGTTTACACCATAGTACTGGTGGTATTGAGCGACCTTCTTAGTGTATTTTGGAGAATCGCCATCGCTGTCGGCCTCATAAACCGTAAAGTAACGAAGGGTGTCGAGAAAACGCTCCTTGTGAAAAATGCCTTTAATAAGCACCTCAAGTTCCGCCATTCCTTTAATATCGTCGTTCTCACTCTCTAGCCCCTTCCAAATGGCAAAACGATCCCACGCACTTCCGACCGTACCATATCGCGCTTTCACCAAGTCGCTTATGACGAGCAAGTGATTATATTTGAAAAGTTGCGCGATGTCTTTTTTGTATCCTTCGAGCTGAAGGTAGGCGGATCTAATAGTGCCTGACTCGCTCGTTGGGCTCTTGAGTTCAAATACTGCAAGTGGAATACCATTCACATACACGACCACATCCGGCCGCCTTACCGAATCTGACCCTTGTACAGCAAGCTGATTCACAACGAGAAATTCGTTGTTCTGCGGATTCTCAAAATCAAAGAAACGCACGAGGAGAGTATTCTCTTTCCGATTCCCCCGATCATCTACCTCATCAAAAAGGTCGTACTTTGCGCCCTCCGTAAGCAGGCGATACATCTGGCGGTTTTCTTCTTCAAGATTCGGATGCTCAATGAGAGTGAGTTGCTCGATAATCTCTTCAGTAGAAGAGTCGTTCAAAAATGGATTGATGCGAATGAGCGATCGCTTGAGACGCGGCAAAAGCAGTACCTCGCGGAAGTTCTCCCGCTCGGCGGTAACTTGCCCGGGCGCCAAATCCGGCCCCAGCTCATAGTCATAACCAAGCTCCTTGAGCCATTCGATTACTGGCTGTTCAGTTAGTGTATCTTCGTTAAGATTACGTGACATATTAAACTTGTTCCACCTCTTTGAATTCTAAGCCCGATACTGATGAAACCTCTTCTTTACTAAGTACTCTGATTTCGTGCGCAAAATGATTGGGAAAATAATAAGCTTTTCCTAAATTAAAAATCAAAAAACAGCCGATATGTTTTCTGTTATATTCTGAGTACTTACTAACCCGTCCGGAGTAAATAAGGTTATCCATTACGGAGCTATATCTGTAAGTATGTAGTCCTTCTATTGCGTATCTAATTATTTCAGGAACCCAAAACTCGGTACGGAAAAGCAAAATAGTTTTGTAGCCGTTATATTCGTCAAATTTTCTATTCGCTGAGCGTATACGATCCTCAAACCTTTGATTCATTAATGTTAAGTCTTGTCCTCCCCCCACCATTACACTGGATCTAGGAATTTCAATTTTATATTTCGTATCGTCCTTGATTTCCACTGCTATTTTGAGTTGATGATTAACGATGTCTGCTTTTTTAATTTCTCCCTCCTCTTTGTCACCATCAATCCAACCAGAATTTATCCGGCTTAGCCTCTCTATCAGTCCGTTTTTGAATTCTTGTTCCAAAATCATACCATTATCTCTCCGCTCATTAATTTTGGCAAAAGCAAGTCGCGCATAGCGGCGAGTTTTTGGTTTTCCTCAAGTGCGATTTTGATTTTCTCGAACATAGGACTGATTATCTTGTGGAAATTTTCCACAAGATTCTCCGACGGAACAATAGCCGGTATTTTCTCAAACACTCCTTTACTAATAATCGGGGCTGCCGTACCGCCTGATGCGTATGATTGCAGACTTGTCTTCATCCTTCGCAGAAGCAAGAACAGGAATGTTTGCAATTCTTGAGAGTCCGGCAAGACACTATTGATTTGCTGATTAGTAAAACTATTTTGCGTCGTAATACCAATTAAGCCAACCGTAGCAATACAACTCACACAAATTGCACCTGCTGGAAGTTTTGATACACGCATACTCTCACCCCCCTGATCAGACAAGAAGCGCTCCGTGCTCATAACAAACATTCCACTCTGCAAATCAGGAATCGTAACGAATGGGTAAATATTCCCGAAGTTATCTTTATCCTTTGTACTTGGTGTCTTACCTGTAATTATCTTTCCAAGATCGCCCAGTCTTTTCACCTCCCATCCCTTTGGGATTTCACCGAGCTCGGAATCAACGAGCTTTACCTTTTCGTAACCGGGGAAACGGAACTTCACAAACCACTCCTTGAAAATCGCCTGCGCCATTTCCTCAAGCGTCTTGATAATGCGATTGTTATTCTCAATCTTCTCGTCAAACACCCACAAGATATCAGAAATCTTCGATTGCTCCTTGAAAGAAGGCAGGTCTATCTCGAATCGCTTGAGATCACGAATTGGTAGTTGCGGTTGAGCGCTGCCACTTTGAAGCGATACTGTTTGATTTTTAAATGCTTGCCCAATAAGAAAAAGGTTAAAAAATCTTTCATCAATAATATTCTGCTTTGGCCTCAAAATAACCATCCCCGAATTTATGCGTATATGCTCATACTGAATATCTTTTCCATAGTGAGCCACGTTTCCAATAGTTCCTCGTGTAGTTAATACAAAATCACCTCGTTCTAACTTTCCCTTCCGCAATAAATGATTTCTTCCTTCTGAAATAAATTGCACATTATTAAAGTCAAATTTAGTCCCAGATACATTTTTAGTATTCAAAAATACGGAATAACCGCTCGCTAGGAGTTCACCGTTCCCGGGATAATTCTCGCCACGATCACCATCAATAATCTCAACCACATCTCCCAACTTCACCTTCCTCCAAGTTGTTTTAGTTTGTGTGGTCATGATTGATGTTTTCGGTATTCCCGTTCTGCAAGTTGATCAGCCGTTTTCGCTAGAGCTGAATTACGGCCATGATGAAAATATTCAACATTCGTGAACCTCCTCTCTAACTTTTTTGCTTCATCGTATAGCGGTTTCATGTTGTCCGATTTGATACCATAATCTCCGTTCATTTGTTTTACGACAAATTCACTATCCAGCCATACCTCAATAACACCACGACAAATACTTGCTGCTTTATCCAAGGCTCGGATCATTGTAGTATATTCGGCCTGAGGTGGCGTCATATCACCAAGATAAACTCCAAATTCGCTAACTACCATACCATCCTCGTCAAGAAAAATAATCCCACCTGCCGATTTACCCTTACCAATAAAACCTAGGTGTGCATTCGGCTTATGGCAACACGCATCGCATACAATTTTTAGTTTTTTATATTTGGCCATGTTTTCCTTGTGTTTTCACCCTGTGGACAACTTTATTTTGGATATGCTATACTGACTTTGTAGGAGCAATCCTACTAATCACGCGGTCCCGCCAAAAGCGGGATTTTCGCTTTCTAGGTATGTCCTTTTGCCAGTATAAAATCTGCCGAAATCGATATACTTGTCTTTAATGCCGTGTAATTCTCCCGCTACTTTCCCGCGAACGCCCACAACCCCGACTTTCTTACCCTTGACCTTGAGTCGCTCGAGCGGTCCCAAGAGATCAGAGTCCCCAGAGAAAAGCATAATCGCGGTCAGTTTGTCTGCGTCATCGAGTATGTCCATTGCCATCTCGACATCAAAATTGCACTTTGGTTCTTCGATAACTATTCCTGTCTTGTGAAGCTCATCTATCAGCTCGTTGATCTTCCGCTTAACCTCACCATCAAATAATGTGAGCGTTTTTCGCTGGAAGAACATTCCTTCATCAATATCCTTCACTAAAAACTTCATCGGTTTCGTTTTGAGAATTGCTCCTGCCTTTTTGATGCGGTTGTGGAACGCTTCGGAGTTCTTCTTATCACGTTCGTTGAGTCCGTAATACACCTTCACCTCTTTCATGTTGGGGAAGCTAAGAAGTTGGCCTACTGTATCCTCAATTCTGAATTTCCAGCCAAGCGTATCTTGCCAATGGAACATATTGGTTAAATCCAGATACGCAAATACGGATGTCTCTGCCTTGATCCATTCAAGATAATCCTCTCGCACAATAAACTTATTCAATATGTCTTGTGGAATTTCCATAGCTAATCATTTATTTTTTGCAGATTTTTCAAGATGTGCGCCTCAAGCTCGTCGCCTTTTTTGAAAGCGTCCTTGAGCTCCACCGAGAGTTTTTGCATCTTCTCTTCAAACGGCACGCCATCATCCACTTCGTCAGCTAGACCGACATACCGACCCGGAGTAAGTACAAAACCTGCTTTTTCAATTTCCTCTTTCTTCACCGCTTTGCAGAAGCCGGGGATGTCTTCATATTTCGGCGCGCCTTTCTCGCCACGCCACGCTCGGACGGTATCTGTAATTTTTTGAATATGCCCGTCGGTAAAGACAACTTGCTTGCGAGAGATTTGCTCAAACTGCTCGCGTGCGTCAATGAAAAGCGTATCTCCTTGGCGATTTCGGAAACGGTCGCCTTTTTTATTCTTAGCCGCAAACCAAAGTGAAACCGGAAGCGCCACATTATAAAAAAGTTTCGGAGGACACGCGACGATAACATCAATAAAGTCGGCTTCAATAATCTTCTTGCGAATCTCGCCTTCGCGTCCGGAAACAGCAAGCGCGCCATTTGCCATAACGAAACCCGCCATACCGTTCGGCGCAAGATGATGAATAAAGTGCTGAATCCACATGAAGTTGGCGCTCCCTGTGGGTGGCGTACCGTATTTGAGACGCGGATCATTCTCGCTTAAGCGATTCGGCTCCCACTCTGCGTTGAAGGGCGGATTTGCCAGCACAAAATCCGCGCGCAAGTCAGAGAATTTGTCATCGTAATAAGAATTTCCGACTTCTATCTGCCCGAAGATGCCGCGAATAGCGAGGTTCATCTTACAGAGTCGCCATGTTGTTGTGTTGCTCTCTTGGCCGAATACTGCAAGATGAGCCGCGTCTTTACCGTGCGCCTTGAGGTACGAACTTGCCTGCACAAACATACCCCCGCTCCCCGCAGCCGGATCAAAAATTCGCGCGTTCTCATAGGGCTCAAGTATTTCAACAATGAGCCGGACTATGGAGCGTGGCGTAAAAAATTCCCCTCCACGTTTTCCTTCTGCGGAAGCAAATTGTCCGAGGAAATACTCATACACACGCCCGAGCATATCTTTCTCGTGATCAATATCGTGATTGAACTTAATGCGCGAGAAAATGTTCACGAGCTCGCCGAGCACATTGCTCTCAAGTGGCGTGCGGGTAAAAATCTTCGGAAGCACTCCCTTCAGTTGTTTTATATTCTCCTCTTCAATGGCCGCCATTGCCTCATCGATGTATTTGCCGATATCGTGGTGCATCGCGTGTTCACGCAAATGCTCCCAGCGCGATTTCTCGGGGATATAAAAAACGCCTGCACTGCGATAGGAGTCTCGATTCTCAAGAATTATCGCGCGAGACTTTTCATCGGCAATATACTGCTCTTTGTCTTTCGGATCAGCAAGACGCTTTTCCAATTCTGCGCGGCGCATATAAAACGCGTCAGACACATACTTCAAGAAGAGAAGTCCGAGGACAACATGCTTGTACTCCCCGGCGTCTATATTGCCGCGCAATCTATCCGCCGCATTCCAGAGTTCTTTTTCAAAATCAATGTCTTTGTGTTTCTGCGTACCGGCACGAATTACACTATCTGCCGCCTCTTTCTGTGTTGAATGGATTCGCTCCTGCATCTCACTAGGTAGTGATTCAATTTCGTACAAAAAGCCCGCTCCAACCTTCTTGATACGAAGTCCTTCCTTGCCCTTTATCATTTTTTGGACTGCCTGTCGGGTAACGCCAAAAGTCCGTGCGAGGTCAGTTATTGAAATATGCCCTTTTATTGCCATACAGACATGCTATGCTATCTATATCTGGTTGTCAACTAGCAACCGGCAATCCAGACCTCGCCACATCGCCCATACAAACCAAAAATATGACTAAATACTTTCTCTACGCTCGCAAAAGCACCGATGTTGAAGACAAACAAGTCCGGTCTATTGATGACCAACTTGCTGTCTTGCGCGCGTTAGCCAAAGAGCGGGGACTAACTATCATTGAGGAGTTTGTTGAAAAGCAATCGGCAAAAATGCCCGGCCGCCCCATCTTCAACGAGATGATGGAACGGATAGAGAAGGGCGAAGCGCGGGGTATTGTTTGTTGGAAACTTGACCGCTTGGCTCGCAATCCGGTGGACGGCGGGCAGATTAGCTGGATGCTCCAACGCGGTATAATTCAACACATCCAAACACACGACAGAAGCTATCGCCCCAACGACAATGTTTTGATGATGAGCGTGGAGTTCGGGATGGCCAATCAATATATTCTTGATTTAAGCACAAACACCAAGCGCGGCCTCTACGAGAAAGTGAAACGCGGCGAGTATCCGAATATCGCGCCCATCGGCTACATAAACGATGTGCGTATCAAACAGATTGTCGTGGATCGCAAGAAGGCGAAAATTGTGAAAGAGGCCTTTGAGCTATACGCACACGGACAATCACGCCTAGAGGATATTTCCGAGCTTTTCCTAAAGCACGGCGTCAGGTCTAAGGAAAGCAACCGCCTCCACTCCACCCGCATTGTGAGAATCTTAACCAATCCTCTATATTGCGGCCTCTTTCGCTACGGCGGAGAAATGTATGAAGGCAAGCACGAAACCATTATCACGAAGCAACTTTTTGACCGCGTTCAGGAGGTCTTGCGGTTGCGGGGCAAGCCGGAGAGAAAAGCCAATGATCCCCAAGCCCTCTGCGGACTGCTCCAGTGCGCTACTTGCGGGATGATGGTAACTGCCGAGCGAAAGACGAAGTATCAGCAAAACGGCAATGTTTATCACTACACCTATTATCGGTGTTCCAAGAAATCCAAAGTGATGAAATGCTCCGAACCTTGTATCCGCGAGGAGGAGCTTGACCGGCAATTGACCGCGCTTATCAAAAACTATGCTTTACCCGTAGATTGGGCGGTGGAGCTATCCAAAATGGCCGACAAGGACGAACAGGAGGCCACCCAATCATCGGCTACTCTTATCCAAGACACGAGAACCGAGATACAGGCCATCTCTCAAAAACTCCAACGCCTCCTTGACGCCTATCTTGACCAAGATATTGAGCGGGGAATCTACCGCTCCGAGAAGGCGGAGCTTCTCTCCCGCAAGAAGTCGTTGGAGGAGAAAATGAGCCAAGTCGCAAAGGGGGTCTCGGTTTGGATAGAACCTCTGCGCGAATGGATAAAAGACGGGCAAAATATAGACGAAATCGTCTCTTCCCCCTCGTTAAATCTTAAAAAGGTTACGGCTCTAAAAATCTTCGGATTGAACCTGACACTCCACGCGCGCGAAGCGCGCGGCGTGCCTGAAAAACAATGGGCTTCCATTGCGGAAGCCCATTGTTTGGAAAATAAAATCCCTCTTAATCTCTTACTGGTGCAGTATTCTTGAATTAGTCCGAACCGCTTTCGCCACCTGCGGCGGCGAGGAAGTCCCCCCGCGAAATCCAAAAAATGCAACGGAGCCGTTCCAATAACAATTTTAAGTTTTTCTTTGGCGGCAAATTCTGAAATTTATTTTGGAATGGAGCACTTTTCCGGCGGAATGCCTTGTTCTTTACAATCTTGTAAATACTTATCTGTAGTCTCTTGGTTGGCTCTAGCTCTTTCTTCGTCGGTAAAACCGCGTGAATACTTGTCTATAGCAACACCATAATCATTCGCTAATGTGTCTGCGTAGAGTTCGACTATAACACTATTGGTTTCGTAAGTACGAAACCAGCCATCGGCGAGCGGTTTCTCCACGAGCACACCCAGCGCGCGACTCTGTTTATCTCGTATCACGACAAAATCACCGGAAACATAGTTGTTGTCGAGAATCTCTTGTGGTGTAAATTGTTTCTTTTCCTGAACAAGTCCGCATTGCTTTGGGGCCGTGAGTTGTCCGACAGAAACCTCTCCTGGCTTTTGCTCTGCTGGTTGTTTATTTTGAGAAGTTGGCTCGCACGGACCATAATCAACGGTCTGAAAAATAGTCGGCGTCTTAATTTCTCCTTTTACTTCCAATCTTGCAAAGTGAAGATGTAAAAAAGTAGCTCCGGCATGGGTAACTGTCTGAGACCACACAAGAGATTTTATACCACTACCATTTGGATACGGATGAGGCGATTGAACATCCACATCCTCCACAGCCCCGATCTTTAACGATTTTTCTTCAAATGTTTGACCACGAAATTCACACCAAACACGATTCGTATGCCATACTCTACCATTGGCTTCTTTACACTCTTCAAAACTTATTGGATTTTGTCTCCAATATTTTACCGGAGGAACAAAATAATAAAATATTGCACCAATCGCTACGACAAATACCACGACTACAATACTTAAAAATATTTTCTTATTCATATGATTAAAAAATTTTCTTCCCCCAAAATTAAAACATGGTTCGAGCCGATTGTTCTTCCGGGCTCTTTGGCGGTTTTGATTGGAACGGCTTCGCCGCATTTTCAGGATTTCGCGGGGGGACTTCCTCGCCGCCGCAGGTGGCGAAAGCGGTTCGGACTAATTCAAGAATACTGCACCAGTAAGGAAATTGCAAGTTTGAAGGGTTCGCCTCGCTTCGCTCGGCGACTAATTCGTATTGGATTTTCGGGGCAAAAACGAATTGGCGATTTTGAAAGAAGAAAAGAAAATTTTTTAATCATTAACCAATAAAACCATGAGATACATACTTTATGCTCGCAAATCTACGGAAGAAGATGACCGACAGGTTCTCTCGATTGAAGCTCAACTTATTGAGCTCGAAGAATTTGCCGCCAAAGAAAAACTTGAAATTGTTGCCTCGCTCTGCGAGGCCAAAACCGCCAAAGAGCCCGGACGAATAAAATTCGCAGAAATGTTGTCATTAATCGAGAGAGGAAAAGCGGACGGGATTATTTCATGGCACCCAGATCGTCTTGCCCGCAACTCTGTTGATGGTGGAAAGATAATCCACATGGTAGATCGTGGCTTGATTAAGTCCCTCAAATTTCCCACATTTTGGTGCGAACCGACACCACAGGGATTATTCATGTTGAGTATCGCGTTTGGCCAAAGTAAATATTTTGTAGATAATTTGCGAGAGAATGTGAAAAGAGGATTACGGCAGAAAATCAGAAATGGCGTTTGGCCCGGCTGGGCTCCGGTGGGCTACACGAATAATCCAAAGACAAGAATGGTAGATATTGACCAAGAAAAAGTGTCAAGAGTGAAAAAAGTTTTTGAGCTTTACGCCACCGGAAACTACACTCTCCATTCTCTCGCAAATTGGTGTGTCGAACATAATCTGAAAGGAAACAAGAATAACAAAATCTCTATAAGCAGTTTGCAGAAAATCCTACAAAATATTTTTTACTTTGGCCTCATGAAATTCAAAGGGGAAATTTTTGAGGGACACCACGAGCCGTTAATCTCAAAGAAACTTTTTGATAGGGTTCAGGAAGTTATGGCGAAACGAGGAAAAAAGAAAGATATTCGCAAACACCATTTTGCTTTTCTTGGCCTGCTAAAGTGTGCCTCATGTGGTTGTGCCATTACCGTCGAAATTCAGAAAGGGCATCATTATTACCACTGCACGAAAAAGAAAGGGCCTTGCCAAGAAAAACATTATCTCCGCGAAGAAGTACTAACCGAACAAATCAAAAGTTTTCTTCAAAAAGTTTCTTTGTCGAGCCAAGACACCAAGAAAGTTTTGGCTGAACTACAAAAAGACGAGGAACGAGCAAAAGTAGAAGCTAAAACTACTGTTCAAAATCTAAAAATGGAATTGACCGGAATTGAAACCAAGCTCGAAAAATTACTTGACGCTTATTTGAGCGAGGTTATTTCGGCTGACGACTACAAGATAAGAAAAGAAAATCTCGTTACCAAAAAGGTCGAGCTTGGAGAGAAAATGCGAGATTTTGAACAAAAAGGATTGTCTTGGCTCGAACCGGCTCGTGAGTTCATTTTATCCTTAAATCAAGCCGCGAAATTGATAGAAACGGAAAACAAAGAGGAAATGACAACATTTCTGAAAACAATCGGCTCGAACCATGTTTTAAAAAATCGCCAATTCGTTTTTGCCCCGAAAATCCAATACGAATTAGTCGCCGAGCGAAGCGAGGCGAACCCTTCAAACTTGCAATTTCCTTACTGGTGCGCGGGAGAGGACTCGAACCTCCACGCCCTTGCGGACACAAGGCCCTCAACCTTGCGCGTATACCAATTCCGCCACCCGCGCGTATTTATAAGAATGCAGAATCCGGAATCAATAATCAAGAACGGGCAGACAGCCCGTTCTTTCTGCTCATTCCTCTGTTGTCGGGGCCGCGGTTGGCGCAACGCGCAGGTGCTTCATTTTCTTGCGGATGTCGCGCTTGGCGCGATCGCGGATATAGTAAAGTTTGGCGCGGCGGACATTGGCGCGTTTTACCATCTGGATTTTCTCGATCATGGGGGAGTGAAGGGGGAAGACGCGCTCGACGCCGTATCCGTCGCTGACTTTCCGGACAGTAAACATTCCATTGATACCGGAACCATGTTTTACGGCGATCACCGTACCCTCGAAAGCCTGCGTGCGGAATTTATCACCCTCCTTGATTTTTTGCTGAACGCGAACAATATCCCCCGGCCGCGCATCCACTCGGAGGGTCTTTAGCTGGTCTTTGGTGAATTCTCTAATTAATTGCTGGGTCATAGTCAAAATCAAATACTCATCATTTTTACAGGATTTCTCTCTTCTTTGCAATAGATGTGCTCTCGCTGAGTAAAAATTACAGCCAAATAAGAAAAATATTATAATACGCTATAGCGTATTATAATATGAGGCATGGATTGTAAGACTTTGGCAGCTCACGAAACATTGAGAGTTTTTGAGGCACAGCTTCTAGGGAGAAAGTATTGGCTTGAAGCAGATCCTTACAGTTTAGGCAGAGTAGCTAATATGGCATCAAGTTCCCGCGGCAGATCGGCGCTAAACTTCAGCCGCTGGCCGGGCCGATAGCTGAAAGAGAGAGACGAGGCGTGCAGAAAATAGCGACCCAGTTCTTTTAAACAAACATTTTTGCCGCCATAAACCATGTCGCCCGCAACCGGGTATCCGATGGAGGCAAGATGCACGCGGATTTGGTGCATGCGGCCGGTCTCGGGGTGAACTTCCAAAAGCGCGGCGTTTTCAAATTCTTTCAAGACTTTATATTCAGTCGCGGCTTCTTTTACCAGGCGCAGTTTCCCGCGGCCCGACGGGATGCCCATCTTGGTGGGCGTTGTGACAATCCGGCCGATGGGGGAGCCAATTGTTCCGGTTTTTTCTTTCGGGCGGCCGCAAACGAGCGCGGTATAAATTTTTTCAATTTCTCGCGACTTGAAAATTTCTTTGAGGCGCAAAAACGATTCTTGGGTGCGCGCCACGACCATTACGCCCGAAGTCTGTTTGTCCAACCGATGCACGATGCCAGGGCGGTATAGTTGGCGAGCACCCTCCTCCGCTAAAGCTTCGGAGGGCAGATCCCCAACATCTTTGATTTCCGGAAAGCGCTCCAGGAGCCAATCACAAAGCGAATAGTCTGTGGAGTGCTGGGCCTCATGCACAGGAAGACCGGATGGTTTATTGACCACGATTATATCCTTATCTTTATAGATAATTTCTGGTTCTTTCATGATTCTATTTCACCCCGTTATAGTCTAGACTCACACTTATCGCATCGAGGATACACGATACCGCCATACTAATCAAAAATCCCCGCGCGGGGATTTTTGATTTCGGTAACTCTTTAAATGACGGGGGCAGTAGGAGTTGATTGCGGCAAGGTCTTGTGGCGCATGCGATTTACCAGAATCCCTCCGCCGATGACGATCAAAGCCACGACAAGGCCTACGGCAAACTTCACCTTGTCATCGGCGCCGTTCCATCCCCAAACGTAGCCAAAGCCGATGCCGAATGCTCCCGCGATGATTATTCCCGCGCCGATGTTGGTCCCCAGACCCAGCATAAATGCCATGATCCCCGAAAGGAGTATAACCAAGCCGACAATGTTGGCCGCGATGAAGATTTTCCCGCTGTATTCATTCGAGATCTTTTGGTAATCCTCTACTTGGCGCTGATACTTTTCCTGCTGGCGTCTATAGCAGTCGTCGTCCACAGACAGACCTTTGTTGCAAACCGAGTATTGATCTTGATATTTTGGGTACTCTGGAGGCGGGATAAAAATCCGCAGTCCTAAAACCAGCAGCACAGAAAGAATCAGCGCGATAGCTCCTCCGATTAAAAAGTTGATGATAGTGAATTTCCACATAGGTGATGGTGTTAATGGTAATTTCATAAAGTGATATGGCGGTTTCTGTTTTTATGGGTTGGGGAAGATCAATATTTGCTGCAGGGGCCGATCAAGAGGCGCTTTTTGGTAGCGCGAAGGATAAGTGATTGTTCTCGCGCCCTCGTCGTCCTGGAAGCGAATTTCCGTGATTTGATAGTCGACCTTTCCGGTCCACGCCGAGGGGACCTGCAACCCTCCAAAGGGGAACTCTTGGATGAAGTTGGGTTTTAGTGTCGCATTCACGGATCGATTCTCTTCCCAGATGGGTTCCTCGCTTTTATCAAGGTATACGATCTTAACGCCAAGATAAATAACGGTGCGCTCTCCGGTATTTTGCACCTTGCCGATATAAGTCCGCAGGCGTGGGTTCGATTGATAAATGTCTGTGGGATATACCTCGTTCGTCAGGACCACCTTAATATTTTCTAAATACTTTTCGCGCTCACTAGCAGGCGTTGAGGATGCGCTGTCCCGGGTCTCGGGCGAAACTTCGGGGTTTTTTAGGGCATAGTAGCCCCAAAAGCCGAGGCCCATAAGAAGCGCCGCACCGATAAATCCCAAAAGCATCATTTTCTCTTTACCATTCAGCATATGTATTATTCTGCCAGAACAGCCTCGAAATGTCTATCTAGTTTTATTCTGGTGGGCGATACAGGGATCGAACCTGTGGCCTTTACAATGTCAATGTAACGCTCTACCACTGAGCTAATCGCCCACTTTATATTCGGTTTTAAATGTAGAGCCCCGCGAAACGATAACAAATCGTTTCGCCCGCTTCGCTATGCGCCCAGTTTAGTCGGCGTTAATCATAGCGAAATATGGCGAAAAAGCAAAAATCCGCAGCGGCGTTGACTAAACAATTCCATAGAATTGTTCAGTGCCTGTAAATAACCCTACTGATTTAGTTATTCTCTAACCGGCGGTGTCTGTTTGAAAATATCCCTGCCTGCCGGCAGGCGAACGTAACCGGCTGGGCTCGGCGGGCGTCCGCCAACTGGCGGACCCCACACCTCTTCGAGTCTGAAGACTCATCAGAGTCTGAACGACCCCCTTCCGCTCGCCTCACCTTGCCTGCCCGACCGAAACTCGTGAGTGAAGGCGGGAACCGGAGCGGAAAGCATGCCCCGTAGTGAACGCGAAGCGTTCTACTACTGGGGGGTAATTTTCCGCCTTCGCCCATGGGGCTATGGCGGACAAGCAAGTTTTTCCCTGCCCCGTAGCGTCCCGAGTAAAGTCGAGGGACTGCTACTGGGGTTTGCTTTGCACTCCGAATCCTTGCTGCACACTTCCGTAGCTTTATGTGAAGGAGTGGCGTAGGATGTGGCGGCAAATTCTTTTAATCCAAAACAGAGGCAAGGTACGAACTCAAAGGTTAACAGTCACTCGCAAGAAGGTGGCAGGTATTGAAGTGCTGCCGTCCGTGCTCTTGTTTTGCGCTTTTGCCAGTTCCAAAAGTTGGCTGTGGAGTTCTTCCACTTTTCCGCTCTTTTCAGCCGCTTCGAATGCGTTCATAGTTGGGCCATAGAATTGTCTAAAGGATTCGATGAACTGTGTTGGACTCTTGTCAGGCGATACGAAGTAGAACGTGTCCTTGACCATAGAGATTTTCTCCTTGGGCACTCCGGCCTGGCCAAAACGCTCGATGATGTGAGTATCCACGCCCCACGTCATCGGACTGACGAAGCCTTCTGGAGGTGGAGGCATAAACGACGAGCTTATTTTCAGCAGCTGCGACACGAATGAAGTTGGATCATTCGGGATCCAGTTGCCCATCACAATACGACCACCGGGTTTTGTGACCCGGACCATCTCCTTGGCTACGTCGAAGGGTTTGGGAGCAAACATGGCGCCGAATACCGAGAGTGTCAAATCAAACGAGTGGTCGCTGACCCCTTGTAAGTCGCACGCATCTCCCTCTTGAAATGTCAGTCGGTTGAGACCCGCTTCCGCAGCTCGTTTGTTCCCGGCATCAACGAGGTTCTTGGCAATGTCGATTCCAACAACTTCAGCCCCCAATTGGGCGAGAGGAACTGCCGTAGTGCCATCTCCGCAGCCGAGGTCCAACACCCGTAGCGGCGCCGTTATCCCGAGAGACTTAACGACTGCTTCTCCAGATTGACGCATGAAAGCGGCAATCTCGGTAAAGTCGCCTTTCTCCCACAACGCTTTGTTTGGATTCATATTTTTATTCTCTTTTTAATTATTAATTTTGATTGTTATTATTTTTCGGGAGTTCCATATTTTTACCTTAATAATTATAAAAATTTTTCTATTGGGACATCAACTACTTCATTTCCTAACTGGCGGAAGCGGAATCCGTCGGCTGACGGAGAACCCTCGAAGTTGGCTTCTCCCTTAACGCATTAGTCCCGCAAGGAGGGCGGAGAGGGTGGGATTTGAACCCACGTGGGATTTTTTAGATCCCCGCGGTTTAGCAAACCGCTCCGTTTAGCCACTCCGGCACCTCTCCGCTCTCCCGACGGGATTGCGATTTGTGTCTAAAAATTCTGCACCCGTTTGAATTTTTAGACAAATCGGGAACAGCCGCGCCCCATTCGGCCACCCTGCCTACCGGCAGGCAGGTCTGGCACGCCTCCAAAATGCTGAAATTGTAAATTGGCGGTGTATTCTTGAAATAGCTCGAACGAAATTCTGTTCTCGTCCCGCTTCGCGGGACTCGGAATGGGCGGGCGGGCAAAATGAAAGGCGAAGCCGAGAGCATTAACAATTTCAAGTTTTTATTGAGTTAAGCATAACTCAATTCAGTGAATTTTTCAATTTGGAATTGATTGGAAAATTCACTGGCTTTGGCGGCAAATTCTCGCTCTTTGAATTTATAAAAAGAAAAGGGGCCGCCATCTCGTTGAGAGATTGGCGGCCACCATTATTCGAGTTGCGAGCAGTCACGAGACTACCCGCCTTTCTTCTGTCGCCACCGCTTGAAGACGGTTTTGATGTTTGGAACTCCGAGGTCGTCCATCACCATCGAGATAAACACGATGGCATAGACAACTTTGTAACCGAGGTCATTGCCAGCGAAATCCATAATCTTCTGCGCCACTCCGTCGCCCGCGATGATCGAAACTGGAATCATCGCGAAAACAAAAACGATTGCGAGGACGATGTAGAAGATCGCGGCAATGAAAATGGCGAGGAATCCGTTAACGGCAACGCTCACTAGGAAGTCAAATGCTTTCCCAAGCATGGGTTTCCTCCTTTCAAGTCAAGGAACGGGTTGATTGTTTCTGAACGCCATGTCCAGATTGCTATTTATCCTAGCATTATTAAACTAATATGTCAAGAAGCGGCCGTTTAGCCGCTTCTTGGAAAAAATTGATGAAAAAATTTCTTTTGCCCTTCCAAAATATGGTTCGAGCCGATTTGTTTTCAGGTTCTTTGGCAGTTTGGAATGCTCTCGGCTTCGCCTTTCATTTTGCCCGCCCGCCCATTCCGAGTCCCGCGAAGCGGGACGAGAACAGAATTTCGTTCGAGCTATTTCAAGAATACACCGCCAATTGGAATTTTGCAAGAAAGAAAGCTCAACCTCACGGCGCGAGACGCGCCGCTCGCATAGGATTTGAAAGGGCTTTTTTGGCGAAAAGGAAAAGGATTTATCAATGAAGGGCAAAAGAAATTTTTTTATTAATTTTTTAACTACAAAACTATGAAATACATAATTTATGCTAGAAAAAGTACTGAAAGTGAAGAACGACAAGTCAGAAGCATTGAATCCCAGATTTCTGAATTGCGAGAATTTGCCGCCAAAGAAAAACTTGAAATTGTTGCTTCGCTTTGCGAAGCCCAAACTGCCAAAGAACCTGGGCGAATGAAATTCGCAGAAATGTTGTCATTTTTGGAATTAGGGAAAGCAGACGGGATACTTTCTTGGAATCCGGATCGTCTCGCCCGTAATTCCATAGATGGAGGCCAAATCATCTACCTGCTGGACACAGGGAAGATTAAAGACCTCAAGTTCCCAACGCACTGGTTTGAAAACACACCACAAGGGAAATTCATGCTGAACATTGCCTTTGGGCAAAGCAAGTATTATGTGGATAATCTCTCGGAGAACATCAAACGTGGACATAGAGCTAAATTGAGAAAAGGGATATGGCCTAGCTTTGCCCCGCTTGGATATTTAAATAATCACAAAACGAGAGATGTGGATATGGATTTAGAAAAAGCTCCGCTAGTCCGCAAAGGTTTTGAGTTGTATGCAACTGGGAAATATACACTGAAGCAAATTGCGAGAGCGTTAAAAGACCTCGGACTGCGGAGCTATAAAGGCAATGTTCTGGCAGTTTCCTGTGTCCAGCGAATTTTAAAAAGCACTTTCTACTATGGAATTTTTGAATTCAATGGCGAGACGTATCAAGGTTCTCATGAGCCGTTAATTTCAAAGAAACTTTTTGATAAATGCCAAGAAGTGATGAAGGATCGCGGACATATTAAAACAAGAAAAGCGGAGCACACTTTTCCATTTCGCGGATTACTTACTTGTGGAGAATGTAAATGTATGATTACTGCTGAAACACAAAAAGGACATAACTACTATCGTTGCACCAAGAAACGCGAAATGTGTTCACAAAAATATGTCCGCGAAGAATTACTGACCGAGCAAGTGAAAAGTTTTCTTCAAAAAGTTTCTTTGCCGAGCCAAGACACGGAAAAAGTTTTGAGCGAGTTGGATAAGGACGAGCAGAAAGCAAAAGAGGATAGTAAAGTAATTGTGCAAAATCTAAAAAGTGAGTTAGCTGATGTTGAAGTAAGATTAGACAAATTGCTTTCTGCTTATCTCGACGAGATTATTTCTGCCGAAGAATATACCGCGCAAAAACAAAAAATGCTCGACCAGAGAGTAGAGCAAAAAGAGAAAATTCATGAAATTGAGGACAAAGGCGTGTCTTGGCTCGAACCGGCTCGTGCCTGGGTTAAATCATTGAATCAAGCGGATAAACTGCTTGAGAGTGGGGATAAATCGGAAATGACAACATTTCTAAAACAAATCGGCTCGAACCATATTTTGATTGATAAATCCTTTTCCTTTTCGCCAAAAAAGCCCTTTCAAATCCTATGCGAGCGGCGCGTCTCGCGCCGTGAGGTTGAGCTTTCTTTCTTGCAAAATTCCAATTGGCGGAGGCGACAGGATTCGAACCTGTGTGGGGCTTTTTAGACCCCCGCAGTTTAGCAAACTGCTGCCTTAAGCCTCTCGGCCACGCCTCCGCCATTCCGACGGGATTACTGTTTGTATCTGAAATTTCTTCGCATTCGCTTGAAATTTAGACAAACAGGGAACAAACCGCTTCGTTTAGCCACTCCGGCACCTCTCCGCTCTCCCGACGGGATTGCGATTTGTGTCTAAAAATTCTGCACCCGTTTGAATTTTTAGACAAATCGGGAACAGCCGCGCTCCATTCGGCCACCCCGCCTGCCGGCAGGCAGGTCTGGCACGCCTCCGAAAAAATCGCAAATATGCTCACTTCCAGCTTATTGTCTGCGCTGGGTTGAGTCGGTGTGTCTTGAGGGTATCAAAAACCGGCGGCCTTTTCCATACTCTTCGAGCATTTCAGAGCAGAGTTTGCAATGTTCTTAAAAATCTACGACAATTGTGTTATGAAGGATCTAATATCGTCTTTAGTACTGGCGTGGCTATTCGCCGGCTCAATTGCATTTGGAGCGAACGTTGTCACAGGAAAACTCATTGCTCTTGATGCCGGACATGGTGGGGCAGAGCAGGGAGCGTATAACGCCACATATGACGTTTACGAGAAGGACGTGAATCTCGACGTAGTCTTAGTCCTCAAGGAAAAACTCAAAGCCGACGGCGCGGATGTTGTTCTTACCCGAGAGGGCGACGAGACAATGGATAGCCGCAAGAGTCGCGTGGATCTTGCGATTGAAAAGTGCAACGCGCTCTACGGCAGGAAGTGCGACATATTGGTGAGCGTACACCACAACGGTAACTTCAGCCCAACGCACGACGGTACGCTGGTGATTTACAACGAAAAGAAAGACATTCCGCTGGCTCGCGCCTTGCACGACGCGTTGATCGCGGGTCTCGATTTGGATGACGAAGGGTATCTGCACGGAGGCTACGGGATGACGGTTTACGGAAACCTAGTCTCTGCCTTGACTGAAGCGTACTACATTACAAACGATGTCGAGGCAGAGGCATGGAAAGCTGGAACGAGGACGCCGCAAGAAGCAGACGCGCTCTACAACGGATTAATCAGTTACTTCTCGGCAAAACCCGGAGGGAAACTCAGGGGGAGGCAGTAATCGGGGGAGTTCCGAATCACAAAAAGCTCGCATAAGCGAGCTTTTTGTGATTCACATCGATCCGAGAGCGCGATATAGAGTGGTTCTAATTAAGGGAAGCTTCGTAAATCTGATTAGAATAAGAGCCCCCGAAAGCAGTGCACCAATAGACATTGGTAAAATAAAATCGCCACCCCTTTACTCCGCATCGTTGAGAATGGTTTGTATCCTCAAACTGGGCCGTTAAATCATACTGCACGCGCTGGGTATTGCGCCCCACATTGCCGTAGGTGTATGAAAAACAATTATTATTCCACGGGGAGCAGGATGAATTTAGCGGATCTTTCGGCAAACTGGAAATGTAGGGCGCCAGGTCAGCGGCTAGAGTATTCCAAGAACTGTCATAGCTTCGGCGATACCCGTTGCAATCCCAGCCGCAGTCAGATCGAGGATAATATCCATTAGCGGCATAAAAGAGTTCAATCGCATTTCGTATTTGTCTTAATTCTGAAATGCGTTCCGTGTCGCGCGCTTTCTTTCTTGCGTTACTCAAACTGGTTATAACTAAACCGGAAAGGAGACCTATGACGGTAATTACTATCAGAAGCTCAATTAAGGTGTACCCTGCTGCAACACGGCCCTCGCCTCGTTTGAGAAAATCTCTAGCTGGGTAAAGCCGGGGTTTCCATTGAGCTTTTTTAACGCCGCCCTCCCCCACGTCCTGGAAGGACACTAGGCTACCCGGCTGTAACTGGGCAAATCCAGATTGTCTGTTTTGCTTATCCAACATAAGCTAGTGTTCTCCTTTAGGAGCGGCTATATCAATGATCTTGTTGGCCGGCGGCGAAGGGGAACGCGTTACTTGAGCCAACAAAAGCAATGTAGCAATCATCGTCACCGCGATAAATCCAATCAAAGTGTAGTTCGCTGTTTTTTCGTCTTTAACAAGCCCGCCCGAATACTTGATCACCCACGGGATTATCTTCGGGGCCTTGGGATCATATTGATACGCAGTTTTAATCTCTCGAAATTTATTGGAGGCATCGCCGACTTCAAAACTACCGATTTTTTTATCTTTTTCATTGCTCATATATTTTGAAAATTGGCGGAGGGTAGAGGACTCGAACCTCTAAGCCCCTTGCGGAGCCCCAGTTTTCAAGACTGGTGCCTTACCATTCGGCGCAACCCTCCAAATCTCCATTAAAATAACATTTTGGGATGAATAATCAATCATTTGACTGTCATAGCTGTCACAGAGCTCGTGTTTCTAGCGCGCCGCGGTGAAGGCCCAGACTTGTTTTGCGCCGGCTGCTTTTAAAACTTTAGCGGCCTCTTCCAGCGTGGCGCCGGTGGTGGCAACGTCGTCAATCAAGATTAAGGTGCTTTCGGCGGGCGGGGGTTCTTTGACTCTGTAAACTCCCTTGGCATTTTCCATGCGATCTTTGCGGTGGCGCATCTCTGTTTGTTGTTTGCGATAAACCTTGCGGCCTAAAATCTGCGTCTCGACCGCGAGCCCCAGTTTTTCGCCTATGACATTGGCGACGAGCTCCGCCTGATTAAACCCGCGCTCGCGGAGGCGCTTGGGATGCAGGGGTATAGGAACAAGGATCGAGTTTGGCGGCGGAGATATTTGGTATGTGTAGAGAGAGCTGACGATGTATTCGCCGAGCGCCTCGGCAATCTCCTTGGCTCCGTGATACTTGTAGGCATGGATTAATTCTCGCGCGGTGGCGTCATGAAAAGAGAGAGGGGCGAGAAACCGGCGGACAGCTGTTTCGGGCTTGCAGTTTGGGCAAATTGTCCCGTCGGGCGACCGTTTCTCGCAAACGAAGCAAGCGGGCGGGATCGTACGTATGGCATCCTTGCAGTTTTCACAAAGAAACACGCCTTCTTTTTGACAGCCGGCGCAGCGCTTGGGGAAGAGAATATCGAGCGCGAAGCTAAAGAAAGCTTTTAACATGGGCTTTAAGATCTCTTCAGTAGTATATCATTACTTATCCCCATGTTTATCTGTAAGCGCGGAGGCGCACTGGCCGAGGTTTTGCGGGCGCGGTTGCTGTTTCGGGGTAGGATTAGGCTCTCAAGCCTGTTATAATACATCAAGTGACGCAACCACACCGCGATGGATTTTGAATTTCTGAAAAAATTGTCGCTTCCGTCTTTCCCCAATTTTCTTCTCGGCGGAAGGCGGAGCTTTGTGGGTATCGACATTGGCTTTTCATCTGTCAAGGTTGTACAATTACGCAAGGAATCAGAACGCGCGATCCTTGAAACATACGGCGAGTTGCGCACGGCTCCCTATCTGAAGAATGTTGACGGAAACGGCATTGGCAGCGGCTTTTTGAGATTTCGCGACTCCGACATCATTGAGATGCTGGCGGATATTTTGCGCGAAGCGAATGTAACGGCTAACCAAGCGGTCTTCGCCGTACCCTCAACCTCCTCTTTCATTACTGTGGCGGAACTGCCGACGGCTGACCGCGATGAGGTGGCTAAGGCCATACAGTTCGAGGCGCGGCGCTATATTCCCATCCCCATCTCGGAGGTGTTGCTTGATTGGCAGATTATAGATGAAGGCGATACTGCAGAAACCGGCCCAGTGGCCAAGACCAAGGTGATTCTGGTGGCGGTCCCAAAAGACGTGATAGGGAAGTTCGAGCGCGTGGCCAAGGGCGCGAACCTGACGCTTACGGGATTGGAAATCGAGACCTTCAGCATGGTGCGCTCGCTCATGGCCAACGATAAGACTATAACAGCGCTTATCAATTACGGTTCACAATCCTCAACCGTGACGGTGGTTGACGAGAGAGTAGTCATGCTTTCGCATAGCATCGACCGCGGATCGAATGAATTGACGAGTGCTCTGGCGCGCGGGTTAAACATTACCCTCGAGCGCGCCGAGGCGTTTAAGACGGAGGTAGGCATCTCGGAGCGTCCCGAGGATCGCGAAGTCGCAAGCATCATGTCGCCGTTGATCGAGCTCCTGTTTTCCGAAATTGATCGGATTCTCGGCTCATACAACCGCAAAACTGAACGCCGCATTGAAAGAGTCGTGATTACCGGGGGCGGATCGAGGATTAAGGGACTGATTGACTACACCGCGAAACGATTCGGCCTGGAGACCATACAAGTTAATCCATTCTCCCGCGTGACCTATCCCGCCTTTATGCAGCCAATTTTAAAAGATATCGGTCCGAGTTTCGCGACCGCCGTCGGGCTCGCGTTGAGGAACATAACGCCAAAGTAAATTCAAAATTTGAATATCAATCCCGTTAGAGGTAAGACGTCCGAGGCGTATGCCGATCCGTTCGCGGATCGGGCTTCTAACAGGGTCAAGCGTCATAATAATCAAGGCCGCGCCCGGCGCGGCAACCAAAATTTTTAACTTTGAGTTTTGCATTTTGAATTAAACCTATGCCCGAAGGGCTGATCTCGGCGCAACAACGCTCATCCATCTCGATTAACAAGGCGGTTGGCAACGGCTTGCTGATTGTCGCGATGATTGTTTGCATTGGCTCAATTGCCATGGCCGGCGGCGTTTATGCTTATCATCAGATCCTCAAAAAACAAACCGCAGGTTTGAAGGAAGAAGTAACCAAACTCGAAGACGATCTTCGCAATCCCGAGGGCCCCAATAACACCAATGTCGATCAGATTTTGGCGCTTGATCGCAAGCTCGCCAGCCTCCGCCAAATCCTGGAAAATCACATCATAAGTTCCAATGCTTTTCTGATGCTGGAAGAGAATACGCTTTCGCGCGTGCGATTCTCGGTGATGGCCTACAGCGCCGATTCAAGGAAGATGGATCTTTCAGGCGAGACCATAAGTTATGCCGCGATGGCCGAACAGGTGAGGGCTTTTGAATCCGTTAGTGAGGTCGAGCGGGTTGATTTCGGCGGCTTGTCGCTTTCGGAAAAAGGGACCGTTAGTTTTAAATTGGGCGTAACGTTCAAGCCAACGCTGCTTCGCTGGCGAGAAAAAAAATAAGTTTCACAAATATTATGTCACGTTCATTTTTCTCATTATTGCTTCTTGCCGTCGGCGCCAGCGTTTTCTATCTCTTCTTTCTCGGCCAGTGGAACGCCATGAAGCTGACTCGCGCTGATTATAACGCAGCTAATTTTGCGATTGACCAGCTAGAAGCAATAGCAGCCAAAACCGAGGAGTTGCGCGGGGTTTATAATAACATCAGTGCTGCCTCGCTTAAGAAAGCGGAACGCATGATTCCCGAGAGCGGCAAAACGGCAAGCTTGATTGCGGATCTTGAACTCTTGGCGGCGCGAAACGGCGTACGGTTAAGGGCCATAGATTTCAATGTGCCTGTCAGTTCCAGCGGCTTGCCGGCCGGTTCGAATGACGCTGCTGACGCTGATAACGAGTTCAATGCCAGACGCGGCACCTTTATTCTGCCGGTAAGTCTCCAGGTTAGCGGAAGATATGATTCGTTCCGGCGGTTCTTGGCGGATTTGGAGTTGCATGAACGGCTGATTGACATTACGACTATCAATTTTGCTGCCGATGAAAAGGACGATGCCGCATTCAGCATTCGCGGGAATGTTTATTATCAGTAATTCAAAATTAAAAAATCAAAGTTAAAAATGACAATGCAAAATTCAAAATCGGGAAATTATGAAATCTATCGCGAAGCCACGCCTGCCTTGCCGGCAGGCGGGTGGCAGGCGGGGGTGCCAAAATTTTACATTTTGATTTTTGCATTTTGAATTTGAGCATAAGCGAATATGAACCGGCAAATCATTTTTCTAGCCATCGTCGCGCTGTTACTTCTTGGCGGGGGGTATTATTTGTTTTCTAATTTCGGCGCTTCTCGTAGTGAACTCGATACTAGTCTTTCCACTCCCTATACTGAAGAGATCACGGCGAAACTGGCTGAACTCGATAAAGTTAAAAACGTTTCACTGAATTTTGCGATTTTCGACAGCAAGCTTTTCGTAGCGCTTCGACCGGTGGGATCTATCGCGACCTCAACTATGTCGCGCGGCCGCGCGAATCCTTTTCTGCCGTTTTGAGGTGCGAACCCCATTACAACCTGCCCGTTAGCAGGTAGGGCCGGGGCATCCAATGAGTTTTTTGGGTTCTTCTTTACTCTGAGGGGTGAGGCGTCCGGGTTGTAACGGGATGAACCCCGAATTAGCACGAAAACCCGAACGAAGGAATACGAAAACTTTTCGTACCGCTTCGTGTATATATTCGTAAAGATTCGCGGTTAATTCCCTATGTCAAAGAAAAATCTTCTGGATTCATTGGTTTCCAAAGGCGTGATCGCGCTTGACGATCTCGGCTCTGTTAAGGCCGAGGCCAAAAAGCAGGGGCTCTCCGCGGAAGAGATACTATACCAGCGCGGCGTCAGCGAGGATGCGGTGCTTGAAGTGAAAAGCGAGATTCTAGGAGTGCCCGCCAAACGCCTGATGGGGACTAAGGTGCCTTACGAACTTCTGCGCGAGATTCCCGAAGAGTCCGCGCGTTTTTACCAATTCGTTCCTATCGGGTCCTCGGAGGAGGAGCTTCTGGTTGGCATGGTGCACCCGGATGATGTTTCCGCCCAGCAGGCGCTGAAATTCATCTCTGCGCGCCTGCGCCGCCCCTTCAAGGTGTTTTTGATCGCGCCCTCCGATTTTCAGCTGGTGCTACAGGAATATAAATCCATCAGCGGGGAGGTGACCAAGGCCTTATCGCAGTTTGAGGAGGAAGCCAAAGAAGGAAATCTGCTGCTTACCGAAGCCGAACGCGACATTTCCAAAGGGCTCATCAGCGAGGATGCGCCCATTGCGAAAGTCGTGGATGTGATCGTGAGGCACGGCGTTGAGGGCCGCGCCTCCGACATTCACATCGAACCGCTTCACAATGGCGTGCGGGTCCGTTTCAGACTCGACGGCGTACTCTACACCAGTCTCAATCTCCCGCCCTCGTCTTTGCACGCCATCATCAACCGCGTGAAAATTCTGACCAGGATGAAGATTGACGAGACTAGAGTCCCGCAGGACGGCCGGTTCCATACCAGGGTGGGGGAGAAAGAAGTTGACTTCCGCGTGGCTACTTTCCCCACGCCCTTTGGCGAAAAAGTTGCCATCCGTATTCTTGACCCGGACGCGGGAGTGAAAACATTGCCGGATTTGGGAGTAACCGGCCGAAATCTCGCCGTGCTTCAAGAGGCGATTCAGCGGCCGTACGGCATGATACTTATCACCGGGCCGACAGGTTCCGGCAAATCCACTACGCTTTACGCTCTCTTGCAGATCTTAAACCAGGAGGGGGTTAACGTAGTTAGCCTCGAGGATCCAATCGAATACTTCATCCAAGGGCTTAACCAATCGCAAATCCGTCCGGAAATCGGCTATGATTTTGTTACTGGGCTTCGCAACATTCTGCGCCAAGATCCCGATATCATCATGGTGGGCGAGATCCGGGATAAGGAAACGGCGCAGCTCGCGGTGCACGCCTCGCTGACGGGCCATCTGGTTCTTTCGACGCTTCATACCAACAATGCCGTCGGCGTTATCCCGCGGTTGATTGATATGGGAGTTGATCCATACCTGATTCCTTCAACGCTGATACTGGCGGTGGCGCAGCGCCTCGCGCGCAAACTTTGCCCCGACTCCCGCCGATTGGTGGAAGGCGGACCGCTGGCGGAGCTTGTCGAAAATGAGGCTATAAAGATGCCGGAAGGCATCAAGCAGGAGCTCTTAGCGCGAAAGCCCTGGCAGATTTACCAGCCGGAAGTCTCCCCGGCCTGTCTTAAGGGAACCTCGGGGCGTGTCGGACTTTTTGAGGTCCTCGCCATGACGCCGGAGCTTGAGCGGGTCATCGTTGAGGGCGGGACAGAGTCAAAAATCATAGAAGAGGCGAGGCGCCAACAGATGATCACCATGCGCCAAGATGGCATTTTGAAAGTGCTAGATGGTATAATTGGCGTGTCGGAGCTGATGGAGGTAACTTAGTTACGGGCTGCGGACTGCCGCAATGATAAAAAATAGAAAGTGCTGCAGTCGCGACGGACTCTGGATTATGGACAACAACAAAAAGACCAAGGTTCTCATAATTGACGACGATCCCTATATCTCCGAAATGTATCTTTTGAAATTCAAGGAGGCGGGTTTCGACGTCGAGACCGGCGTAGACGGCAAAGAAGCGATTGAAAAAACCACCAGCTGGGTTCCCGATGTATTGCTTCTGGATATAGTAATGCCGGTCTACGACGGTTTTGACGTGTTGCGCCGTTTGGGCGAAACCGGCATCCTTTCTAAAGTCAAGGTTGTGCTTTTGACAAACCTCGGCCAGCGCGAGGATATTGAGCGGGGCATGAAACTGGGAGCGGTTGAGTACATCGTGAAAGCGCATTTTACGCCGAGCGAAGTCGTAGAAAAAGTCAATCAATTGCTTAGTAAATAGGTGATGGTATGTGGAATGATTAAAGTTTTTTAGTTGTTAGTTTACGGTTCTGGTTATTAGTTAGTAGTTCTAGCTGCCAGTTCACTACAACCAAAAACCAAGAGCTATAACCATCAGCCCAAAACCAAAAACCAATTTATGAATTATAAAGACGAATTCCACGACCTGCTTGCCATTGTTATAAAGGAAAACGCGTCGGACCTGCATATTGCCGTGGGGCGCCACCCCATGATTCGCGTTGACGGGGGGTTGGTGCCCTTATTGACAAGAGAGGTTGTTACGCCAGAAATCTCCGAGGGATTAGTGAAAGCTATACTCACGCCGGAGCAGCTTACGGTATTTCAAGCCGAACAAGAGATAGATTTTTCGTATGATTTCAACGGCAAAGCTCGTTTTCGCGCCAACGTTTATCTCCAGCGCGCCTTTCATGGCGCGGCTCTGCGTCTTATCCCCAGTAAAATCAGTACTTTTGCCGAACTTAATCTGCCGCTGATTTTGGAGGATTTTTGCAAAAGGCCCCAAGGCTTTCTTTTAATAGTGGGACCGACGGGGCACGGCAAAACCACGACTCTCGCCTCCATGGTGGATTACATCAACCACAGCCGGAATGATCACATTATCACCGTCGAGGATCCCATCGAGTACGTTTTTGCTTCGGATCTGGCGCTGGTTGACCAGCGGGAGGTGGGGCTTGATACGCATTCATTCGCCAAGGCCTTACGCTCTATGTTCCGGCAGGACGTGGATGTGGCCATGATTGGCGAGATGAGGGATCCGGAAACAATCTCGATTGCGGTTACCGCCGCCGAAACCGGGCACCTGATTTTCTCTACGCTGCATACCAATAACGCCGCCCAGACCATTGATCGCATCATTGATTCTTTCCCGGCAGCCCAGCAATCGCAAATCAGAGCGCAGCTTGCCTCAACTCTCATCGGCATTGTTTCCCAGCGGCTCGTGCCGCGCATAAACGGGGGTTTGATTCCCGCGGTTGAAGTGATGCTGGCGAGCTCCGCTGTCCGTAATCTGATCCGCGAGAACAAATCTCATGAAATTGATTTGGTGATTGAAACCAGTTCGGATTCCGGCATGGTTTCTTTGAACCGCTCCTTGGTGGATCTGATCCGCCGCGGCGAAATCACGGTAGAGAACGCCATGGCCTATTCGCTGAACCCGAACGAGCTGCAGCTTCTCCTGCGTAGATAGTTAAAAAATCAAAAATCAAAATGCAAAATTTTGGTATCGCTTCGCGATGAATTTTAAGATTTTGATCTGTCATTTTGCATTTTAATTTTTAAATTTTGATTTAGTTGGTATGGCCACTTTCCAATACAAAGCCCGGACGCGCGAAGGCGAACAACGAGACGGCAACGTCGAGGCACCTAATCTCGAGATGGCGATCGATTCGCTTCAGCGGCAAAATCTCATAATTCTTTCGATTGATCCGGTACGCGAGGTGCGTACATTCTTCAAAGACGGCAAGTTGGCGCTCTTTAACGGCGTATCGCAAAAGGACGTGGTGGTGTTGTCGCGCCAGCTTTCTACGCTTTTCGAAGCAAAAGTGCCGGTAGTGCAGTCCTTAAAAACTCTGGTTAATGAGTCGGGCGGCGCTTCCATGAAAGAAGCCATGATAGGCGTCTTGGACGACGTGAATGGAGGTTCGGCTCTTTCGGCCACCATGGCCAAGCATCCGAACATTTTCTCGGCGTTTTATGTCAATATGGTGCGTTCCGGCGAGGAGTCCGGCAAATTGCAGGAGGTTTTCACCTATCTTGCCGATTATCTGGAGCGGTCTTACGCTCTCACTTCCAAAGCCAAGAACGCCCTGATTTATCCGGCTTTCGTTTTAGTGTCGTTCATCGGTGTTGTTATCACGATGCTTACGATCGTGATCCCGAAGTTAACCGTGATCTTCGAAGAAACAGGCCAAGCAATTCCATTTTATACGCAGGTTGTGATTGGCACTTCAGGTTTTCTGCGTTCCTACGGATGGTTTTTACTGATCATGCTTGCGGTCGGTGGGTTTTTCCTCTGGAGATTTTACAAAACCGACGAGGGAGAGCTGATGATGCACACCCTCCAGCTGCGGGTTCCGATCTTCGGCGGGCTTTACAAAAAAATCTATCTCGCCCGGTTCACCGACAACTTGGGCACGCTGATTACCTCCGGAATTCCCATTCTGCGGGCGCTTCAGATTACCTCGGATGTCGTCGGCAACCGCTTGTACAAGGCCGCCATGCTTGATGCCGCTGTCTCGGTAAAGGATGGAAACACTATCGCCAACGCCCTGGAACTTTCTCCCGAGATCCCGCCGCTCGTAGTCCAGATGATTCGGATCGGCGAAGAGGCTGGGCAGTTGGACCGCATTTTGAGAAGCATCGCCAGATTCTACCAGCGCGAGGTGGATAACTTGCTCGACAATATCGTCTCTTTGATAGAGCCGGCGCTCATCATCTTTCTCGGCATCGCCGTCGGGGGGCTGGTGGCCGCGATTTTGGTGCCGATTTACAATCTTTCAAATGCGTTTTAGCCGCCGAAGAGCGTGGGTTGCCAACCGATGCTACCGAATAACAAGCCATAGTCAAATAATGCTGTAGTTGGCAACCATTCTTAATTATCCACAGCCGTATAGCCAAGTGGCGCCGTATGGCTTATACTTAAACATAGTATAAAAACTGGTCTAAGCGTTATTTTTTAAACAATATTATATGTTAAAAGCAATTTTACAGTCGGTTCGTACT